>WBZQ01001857.1_pt1 | contig 14119 bp, 14 predicted proteins | sample 5204251 | NCBI WGS metagenome assembly WBZQ01 (sample SAMN12412402, study PRJNA552823) | activated sludge metagenome | isolation source: activated sludge from nitrification reactor of wastewater treatment plant... | place: USA: Virginia | collected 2017-09 | reverse complement strand
AGCACAAATGATGCAACACGTGCTTCAACCCTGAGGTCTTGAGCGGTAAACATTAAAGCATTTGCAAGGTTGCATAGGCTATTATAAGGTACAATGACTCGAAAAAATTACAGGTATCGATCTTGCTTGCTTAAAGTAAGAATTCGCTGAAGCGGAATGCCCGGTTTCGAGAAAGTATTACGCTGTTTGCTTTGGAGTTCAAGATCGCATCAATAAAATGGATAAGCTTCTTACTATCACACGAGGAACAATCATGAACGGCAACACAAAGCTCCTGGCCTGCAGAAGGTTGGCTATAAGTATGGCGCTGCTCTCGATATGGCTCGGAGTTAGTACACCTCTAAGTTACGGAGCTGGGGTATGGACGAACGAACCAGCAAGCGCGAGCCAAATTACTGATTGGGGATTTTCAACCTTGACGGGGCCCGGCTGGGGAGATGAGGGTGGGAGTGTGAGCATTGGTTCCGATTCTTCAGCACCGCTTTCCCCATCAACTGTACTTCAGCACCAATTTTATGTTGGTATGCCAGCGGGAATTTCTCCCGGTAACACTTGGTATCTGTTTCCGCAGCCTTCTCCCGAGGTGTATCTGGGATTCTGGTGGAAAGCCAGTGTTGGTTTCCAGCAACACGGCTCCAATCGTACGAAGATCGTTTTCTTGAGTGACACGGGCGGGAATCCACTGTTCTTTTACATGGGCGGGGCACAAGGATCGTCTTATTACATCGGCATGCAGCATCAAAACTCAGATATCTGCAACGACCACCTGTCGGGATACCCTGGCATTTGTGGGACGTGGGACATTCCTAGTGGAGCAACGATTTACCCTGGGCAATGGGCCAAGATTGAACTCTATGTAAAAAAGTCTACCACCCGCACATCAAAAGACGGCATTCTGAGATATTGGGTCAATGGGGTATTAGCACGTGAATTTACAACTATGAATTTTGGGCAAAACCTATTCTCGTCGGTGCCCATCGTGCCCATCTGGGGTGGAGTGGGCGGGACCGTCACAACGCCAGGTACTTTTTCGTATGATCACATGCATGTGAGCATCCCAAGCGGAGGCGCTTCAAGCGATCAACCGCCGGGTCCTCCAGCGGCCCCTACAATAAAAAATGTGACCGCACCTTAATGCATAAATTCATAAATCTATCCTTTATGGCTCTGAGTCTGAAAAGACTTCTTTGATTCAGCGAGGTACCTAGCGTGGGCACATTCATAGGCTCTGCTTAACTTGCGGCCTATCACATCCCAAGAATATTGTGCGTGGATACTTTGGTATCCACGCCGGGCCACATCTTCCCTGAGCAGTTTGCTTGACAAGAATCGCATAGTGCTCGCGACAAACTGGTCAACCGTATCAGCCAGCAACAGGTGCTCTTCATTCACAAGCTGAAGCCCTGAAGCAGCAAAAGTTGTACTAACTACTGGCATTCCCATAGCTAACGCATCAAGAATTTTTAAGCGCGTCCCTCCACCATCTGTGATCGGACAGACAAATATAGTCGCTTTCTGAAAGTACGGACGCACATCATCCACAAACCCTGGAACGTGCACGCGTGAATCACGCTGCGACAACTCCACAAGCCAGGCCGGCGGATTTTTCCCTACTACGTCGATCTGAAGATGCTTCACTCTACAAACCAACTCCGGCCAGATCGACTCAAAGAAGTAGGCAATGGCCCCTCGGTTTGCCAGTTGATCAAGGCGACCGCAAAATAACAGACGCTCGCCTCCTGGGTCAGGTCGCGGAGTAAAATACTGAACATCAACCCCATTAGGAACCACACATATTGCGCTGTCGCCACAAGAAGACTTCACCAAGTGTCCTTCATCCTCAGACACGACTAGGTTGGCATCAAAGGTAGGACACCACTGTCGCTCTGCGACAAGCAGGTTCGCCGACTCCTGACGCCAGAATGCTCGCCATAAGAAGTTGCGCTCGTGTGACGCACGTCGCTGTACAAGTGCAGACTCTATATCGTGATGATTCAAGACGGTACCAGCATGGGGAATAAGCGGCACATACGGGGATAGCCCTAGGGTATCTGCGTGCACAACATCAAACCGAACCCGACCAACCAGACGTTGGATTCGGGCAACCATGTCCTTGGATCGCAACCATTTAAATTCGTAGGGTTCGCCGGTGGCCAGACCAGTGATGGCACGCCAATAACGGCCCAGACCGAAAGAATCCGCAGGCAACGGAACCCAGTCAACACTTGTGCAAAACTTCGAGAGCGCCTCAACGCAATCTTGGGGGCTCACCCCTTGAGGCCTCGATGCCGACTGATCGAACAGGAGCGCATGGATTTCATGGCGCTTCGCGGCTTCCCGCAGCAGATTGTAATTTCGCTGAAGAGGCCCGCCTTTCGGCGGATAGGCGAGGTTATGTCCCAGCCAAAGAATTCGCATATGAATGAATATTGGTTCGTTTGAGCGGCCCAATAAATCAGGGCGTTACATTTTAACCATCATGTGAGAAAGCTGGCGACAATGCGCCGGTTGCAGAAATAGATAGTTCACCGACCAATGGCCAATAGGTCTCTCCTGCAGAAACTTCCCATCGAAAAAGTACACTTTGTATCCATAATCTCTCATTATATGAAACAATTCATGAGGCGGAGTTCCTTCATCATCGGGATTCCCGCCTACCTCCATAAGCCATGCAGGTCTACATTTTTCAAAAAATTTTGCACCGCCCTTTACCACTGACAACTCATGCCCTTCCACGTCGCACTTAATAAAACTAATTTTGTCCGCCACGTTCAAAAATAGGGAGTCCAAGCAGCGCATATGCACTCGGTATTCTCGGTTTGAGCTTGCTGCTTCGTTTGATTTCGAGCCAATCTGCGCCCGATAAAAGTTATTCCCACCGTACTCATGCCGCGGGACCCGCATCACTGTCATCCCATCTGTCGTGGACATGGCAACATTCAGAAGATCGACGTTCTTGAGCCCGAGTTTTTGTACAATACCGCTGAATACCCGAAACGTATCGGGTATAGGCTCAACACCGTACACTCTTCCCGCTTGGCCTACCATGGATGACAAGGCATTCGTGTACCATCCAAAATTCGCACCCATATCAACTACGTAATCACCCGATTTCACGATGGCCTTAACGGGCTCCACATCCTCTTCCCAAAAGTTTTCTACAGAGCGCACATAGTACTGCGTCTTGACCCACGTCAGAATTGGCGCGGGCAACAGATTCGCTGCAAGAAGTCTTAAGAGATGTCGAGACAAGTGGCATTCTCCTCTTCAATAGATTTGACGCAATTTCGGTGGCGGAACATCCTGGGCCATGCCTTCAGCAGCCATCGTTCAGGTCTTCATCGGTTCATTACGAGAGACCGGTACATGACGGCTGTACGATTCGCCATATGTCCAGCGGCGAACTCGCGTTCCACCTGACGCCGCCCTGCATCGCCGAAGGCTGCTGTCTTGACAGGATCACACATCATCTCCAATAGCCCTATCGCAAGCGCATCCGCATCAGCCGGATTCACCAACAGACCGGACACTCCATGGGACACCACCTCTGGGATCCCTCCCACTCGACTGGCTATTACCGGACGTACGAGTGCGAGAGCTTCCAACAAAACCATTGGAATCCCCTCATGCAACGAGGGAAGGACAAATATATCCATCATGTTGATGAAGTCATAGGATGGATCTTGATGCCCGGCAAATAACACAGCTTGGTTCAAAGCCAAACGGTCGACCTCCGCTTCAAGGTAACCCCGTAATGGACCATCGCCTACGAGCAGAAGTTTTACATTGGGAATCGATCTATGCAAGACTTGCAGAGCCTTCAGTAAAACGGCATGGCCCTTGATTGGAACCAACCTCCCAACCGTTCCAATTACCACTGCACGGTCGTCGATATGCCATTCTTTACGCTTCTCCAGCCTCTTGGTAATGACACGAACGGCTTCTAGATCAATGCCATTGTGAATGCACGCCACCCGATGTCGCCCATACCTCGACACCAAGGATTGCTCGATGTCAAAAGAGACGGCGACAATTTTGTCGATGAGCGAACTAGTCGCAAACCTGTCTGCCAACATGTAGCAAGCCATCTTCAGATTCTTGAGTCCGCTAAATGGTTCTGGCATTCCATGAACGACCCTCACCACATGGGGCACGCGCAGGCATTTGGCGACGATTGAACCCAGGATGGAATCTTTATACTTATGCGTATGCACAATTTCTGGACGGACCTGTCGAAACACCCGGGCTAGGCGGTAGGCGATGGTGAGAGGGCTACAATTTTTTTCAGGAATGACTGTGAGGGATAAAGGAAGCTTTCGAAGCTCCTCCGCCAACTTGCCCTCATTGAACAAAATCACGGTCCATTCGAAGTCTGGCAGGCGGACTAAATATTTCATCAGTGCCAGGAGTTGCACTTCCGCTCCGGCCCATAAGTCGCCCATCGCCACATGACAGATTTTCATGGACTTAGACATGCATCGTACAGCGATTGGTAGGTTCGCACCATGGTACCAAGGCTAAATTGCCCCTCCGCGCGTTGCTGGCCTTTCTCCGCGAACCGAGCAGCCAGCTGCCTATCGGTAAGAAGAGCCACTAATCTCGACGCCAAAGCTTGGCTATCTCGGGGCGGGACAATGTAGCCAGTCTCCTGGTCGAGAATAAGTTCGACGTTACCACCCACCTGCGTCGCCACCACAGGTTTCCCTGCACTCATTGCTTCGAGAATCGCCATTGAGAGCCCTTCAGATAGGGAAGGTAGTACGAAGACGTTTAATATTGCAAGGATTCTGGGAATATCCTGTCGCAAGCCCAGGAAATGGACTCGTTGGCTCAACCCCAGTCGATGGACGCGTTCCTTTAACTCAGGCTCAAGCTGGCCTCTTCCAGCAAAGATAAAAGAGGTATTGGGACAAGCTTTCAAGACGGTGGGGATTCCATCGATCAGATACTGATGCCCCTTCACCGGGTACAGATTCCCCACTACGCCCACGATTTGATCCTGCGCTGGGATACCTAGCTCTCTTTTACACCGTTCGACATCTGCCTGATCACAATGCGGCACGACGTCTACGCCATTATAAACCACCTTGATTCGATCTCTAGAAATTTTGACCTGCTCAACGATAAATTCCTTCAAGTTTTCCGAGACGGCAACCATGGTCGCATGGCGACTGACCCAGCGATAAGCCAAACGCCGCCTAAGTTTCTCATAAAAATAGTTCTTGCCATGGACGGTGGCAACGATAGGTATGCCGGATAGGGCTGCCACGAACGCTCCCTGCACGTTGGCATCAAACTCGTGAGCATGAATCACGTCCACTCGTTCCTGCTTCAACAACTGCCTGAATCGAGTTGCCCAGCGCCAATCTGCCATGCCTTGCGTCGGAATAACAGCGGTGCGTATGCCTCGGCTTTCGCACCGCTCCTGAATCCACCCCGGACGAAACAGGCAGAGAAGGGCTCGGTACTTCTGTGGGTCCAATGAAGCAGCCAAATTGCTGATGACCCGCTCAGCGCCACCGGGCCCGCTGCTGGTCGAAAGATAGAGAATGGTTCGAATTGCTGTTACCGGCTGCGGCATGCGCAACGTGCACAAAGTCTTACGGCTATAAGTTAAGAAAGCATGTGAGTCGTTTCTCTCAGCATCTCAATACCATCGAGAGATCCGACCTCACTATGGTTGACTCACCAACCATGGCATACTGTATCGGCACTTCTATCCCGCTGGCCGAGGTCTCATCCTGGCAGCAACCTTTGACGAGAGGTCCGCGTCGGCAGCATTCTTCCGATTCTCCGTATAAGCCTCGGTGGTATTCTTGAGTGCCACGGCAAGCGCCATCATGATCCAGAAAGTAGGATAATACAGCGTAGAAATAAAGGTGCTAGTTGTAAGATACCCTATCATTCCCCCCAAGATGGCATTGCCAAATGAAGCGGCACGCACGAGATGCATATCTGGCATTTTCGCCTGGCCGCGGAGGCCGACAGGGGAAGGATACCGCGGTAACATCCTTATCCTTGTATTCTGATAATTGAAATACACCATGGCACCAAAGATCCCCACCCCAACCAGCCCCAATTCCGGAAGCAATGTAAAATATAACGAATGCGCCTGGCGGCCAGACAGCGATCTCGTTTGCCATGTTCGTCCTCCCAGATACTCTCCGATCGTCCATGGAAAATTCGCCTGGCCGACACCGAATATAGGATTTGCCAGAAACATTTCCCATCCTATCCCCCAAGTGAACATGCGTTGTCCTGCCGTCCCCGTCTCCATCGTACTGTCATCAGTAATGGTGTTGATACGGTCCCAATACTCCTGAGGAGCAGCAATCATCACAAGGCCAGCGAGACAAATTCCCACGATTAGTGACATAACTTTTTTAGGCGAATAGAGCCAGCAATACGCTCCTACCGCAAGTAACCCCAGAAATGCTCCGCGCGAGGAAGTAGCAATCAAAGCCATGACGAACATCCCCATTAATCCCAAGTAGAGGGCCTTACCTGCCTTATGCGTAGCTCCTTGATACATGAAAAATGCAATCGGGATAGCGACGTTCATTTCCATACCAAAGTCATTCTCGTCCCCTAACCAGCCTCCGATTCCTTGTCCATGATGCAAGATTCCGTTTATTCCCAGAAATCCGTGCACCCCCAACCACATAAAGATAGTATTCTGCATACGGCTGGTCGTGTTGACGAATGTAATGATTCCCAAATAAAAAAAGAAATACAGCGTCATATCCTTAAAGGCCATGAGTGCCTTGTAATTATTAGTCGCAAACGGCACCCACAGAGCCATGAATATGAGAAGTGCCACCCAAAGCTTTGTTTGTATATTTGCGAAGCTAGCCTTTCCCGATAGCATGACTGCTAGTGCGAGAGACACATCAAGGAGAGACGGGAACGGAATGATTTTGAGAGGAGGAAGAATGTCCTGAGGGCGTCCAAATTCAAATAACATGGCCACTAGCACGAGATAGAACCCCAAACTAGACTCTTTCTGCACCGGCTGATAGCGCGCTACGGGCGTCGAGTCGGGGCTTTTATCAATGCTACTTTGATTGAATCGGAGCATAGCTAGGAACCTTACCCATCCTCTGTCTTCGCCCTCTCTAACTCGCCTTCCTGAGCGCCACGATCATGTTGCTCCGAATGGAACGGAACGGTTGGGTCATGAGTAACCGAATCCAGAGTAACTCCAGGGCTGCTAGAGGCGGGAACATGGCAAAAATGGCATCAGTGGCAATCAAATCAAGTTGCAAGACCTCAAAACCGCTCTCTTTGGCAAGAGCCTTCACCTGAGCTTCAGTATTCGCCTTGTAATGGGTTGGAAAGACATCCTGTTCCTCACGTCCTTCCAACAAGTAGATGAGTTTGCCCTTTAGCCAATCCGGCACGGCTTTGGACAGAATGACCCCGTACCCATAGGCATTTGGCGTATGAAACAGAAATATTCCCTTGGGCTTCAGGATCCTGTTTATTTCCCTGAACTGCTCGTCCGGATTGTCCAGATGCTCCACCACCATATTGGCTGTGACCAGATCAAAGACCTCGCTCTTAAACGGCAACTTGGTCACATCGCCACGTAACTTCTTCGTAATATTCGGGTGGGCTTTCAGCGAAGCCAAATCATAATCGATGCCGAATACCGCCTTACAGGTTTTTACGAGCTGACGTTCTTCATTCACTCGCCAACTTGGAAGAATAGAATGTCCGCACCCGATTTCCACCCACTCAACCGACGGTGTGACATGCCGTGTCAAGGCCTCTTCATACCAAGACTGGGAGTACCTAAGGGTTGGAGCAATAGCCCCTCGTAGAGTCCAATAAATATTGAACAATCGTGTCCGTACACTCATGTCGACGTCGGGCCTCCCGTTATCATGACCATCCGCCCTTCTTTTTCATCCATCCGACTCTATTCCTATACCTTCACCGATGGTAGCATCTGCGCCACCAACACATCACAGCCCTGCCGGATCATCGAAAAACACACATGAAAATCTTCCAAGGTGCCGCTATAGGGGTCTGCCACTTCTCTGACGGATTGATCGTAAAATTGTCGAAGCAAGAATACCTTTCGTTTCGAGTGAGGATACAGCTTAATTATCCGGTTTCGTTGCTGCCATTCCATGACGAGAATCATGTCTGCCCGCTCCACCTGTTCCCTGTGTAGAGGCTGAGTGGCATGCTGGTCCAGTAGAAGGCCGCCCTGGCGGCCGACAATTTGTGCAAACCGATGGGCAGGCTTTCCAAACGACGTTTCAAGACCTGCTGACTGAACCACAGTAGGAAGGCCATACTTTCCAAGCAAAGACTTTAAATAGGCTTCGGCGAGCGGACTTCGACAAATGTTACCCTTACAAATAACTAGTATCGAATGAGCTGGCCTCGGGAAATCCTGTTGCTTGACAAGTGTGCGGTATCGCAAGACATTCAGTACTGCGATCAGGGATCTCTTTGCCGACCGTGCCAGATCTATCAATGGGTTGTTGCTCACGCGGATTTCTGTCCGAGATTGAGTTCTGAACATCTCACTGCCTATGCCAACTTCAGATACTGCAAGATTTCAAATCGACTGGGGCCGAGATCTTCCCACTGCTCGATTTCATAATGCAGATCCCGCTGAAAGAATCGGCAGAATGACATCAGGGATTGCAGCCGCGACGGAACGCCGGGAGGAAGGTTTAGTGAATTCTCCCTCCTCGTAAGGCGCATAAGCAACTGGTCCAAATCACCCAGCAACCACCTAGATTTCACGCCGATGCGATACCCATTTTCAGGAACCGTCTCAGTCCTTCCTCGCGCCATGTTCAGTAGGAGAAATGGAAAGTTTATACCGGCATCCATGGCCAATTGAAGCGACCCCCAAAAACGACCATTAATCTCCATGAGCAAAGGCCGCTGAGTGGTGGAATCCACCTTGAACTCTACCATCGCCACCCCATGCCACCTCACACGCTGCAGGAGCTTGAGAGTAGCCTCAATCATGTCTTTGGGCAAGGCAATACTCTCACGCAACACACTCACCCCTCCCGACGGCGGGCGCTCACGTATTCGTCGATGAGCGAACATCCCTAGCGGTGTACCTTCCTGCATCAGGACGAACAATCCCCGACCTTCTCCTACAACTCGGCGTTGGATCAGGGAGGGCTGGCGAAGATAGGGCCTGTCACGATAAACACGCTGCAACTCCTCGCGAGTATTGGCATAGCAGACCTTGGTTTTTGTCCACTGGCCGCCGTCCTTCACTAACGAGCAACCGGGCTTTACCACTACAGGAAACTCTGTCACTCGATCGCTCAGCTCTTCGAGCCGACCGTCTGGCACGAAAAGGGTGTCGGGAATCGGCACACCTTCCTCTACGGCCTGACGCATTAATCGATACTTATCTGAGATTTCCTGAAACGCTTCGGCCGTGGGAATGGGAACATGCGTGTAGGGCTCAAATCGCGACTTTTCAGGCCCGAGTACATGCATAGCAATATCGGAGACAGGAAACAGTGCATCGATCCGAGACTCCTGAACGACCTTGAGCAGAGAGGTGACAAATCTTTCTGGCTCTTGGTATGGGGATGGATAAATTATCCGTTGTTGGCAATAACGGGAGGAGGCGGCGAGACTTCGCGTGGATTCTGCTCCAACCATTACTTCAACCTGTTGACGACCCAGCGCCCTTGTGACCGCCAGTGCTGCACGTTCATTTCCGTCGGTGATCAGGACTTTCATGGATTTCCTTGTCGCACGGACACATTCCTTGCTACATGTGCCATTGGTAGCCTTACGTTGAACTCGACATCGGACCGAAGAGTCGCAAGGAAAATAGCGAAACAGTGTTTGTCACGTCATTGTGAATTCCCACTCGTTTGACGGCAAATTGATTTCCCGGCCTGCAGCCTTCAACACCCATCTGCACCGTAACCGCCGCTTGGTATCCACAATCTCGGACTTGGCTTTGAATCTCGGAATCAGTATTTCCATTGGGATAGCAAAAAACCGGCACGAAGTTCACTCCTTGCGCCAAGAGAACTTGTTTCGATCTCGCAAGCTCATCCGCTACATCTTCGCGTGCAATGGTGGTCAAGATACGATGCGAACATGAGTGAGACCCGAACGATATGCCATTGTTAGACATTTCTCGCACCTCATCCCAATTCACGATCACCCGGTCCTGCGGCAGCGGTACGCCGAGCTCTTTCACCAGCGCCTCGATTAAATCGCGAATCTTCTCAATCGGTAAATGCTTGCACTGTTCGATAATCTGATCAGTCACATTTTCTTGCCGACTCCATGCCTCGACGAACGGACGAACTGCCACGTTCAGAAAGCGGGACAATACGGATTCGACTCTGTTCATCTGTCCGGCGTTGTCAAATCTCTCGGCAATGATCTTAAAGAGAGCGGACAATTGGTCGGGCCAAAACCAATTGTGGCTTCCTACGTAATCCGTAGGAAGGAAAATAGTAGCGGGAAGGTTCAACCGCTTCAGGATAGGATATGCGTATCGGTAATTATCCAGCCAACCATCATCAAATGTGATCACGCAATACCTGGCTTGCGAGTCCCACTGCTTTTCTTTCCATAAATCAAGGAGACGCTGCATAGACACTATTGTGAACTGTTGCCTCAAGAATTCCATCTGCTTGGCAAATACAGTGTCCAGCACATACATTCCAGGCTGTACTGTCTGATGACCCAGATCCTCCGGAGTCAACACTCGATGATAAGTGAGGACTATGACATTTCCTCTATGGCGCCAACGATACACTCCGGCCCCTCGAAGGACTCCCGCAAGAGTTTTCCGAACAGCTGATTTTATTCCTCTAAGAAAGGACTTCAATTGGTTACGACCGATCTCAAAATTCCACCTACAAATTGCCACCACGCTTGCATCGCTAATATCCCGCTTGAGGATGAGCAGCATCGGTTCATGCGTATACTTTCACCTTTAAGGAATACTACCTTAACAGAGCTACTATCGCGAGATATTGTCAAGAATTGTGGATTAAGATGATCGAGCGGCGCCCCTTCCCAAGTTCTTCTCTGATTGTGCGCCCGTTCGTTCCACTGACTGCCCATCCTTGAAGACCACGCCTGCACGGACGAGGGGAAGCAGGTCGTGCGCCTCAAACCGGCGCCACATTTTCTATGTGGCCTCCAGCGGTTTGAACGCCATCGTCAGTCCCGCGGCTCGCGAGCGCCCACGGTGACGCACATGCGCAGCTTCACCGTGACGAACGTCGACTCAATCGGGTTGGTCGCCTGAATATGTTTCCAGTGGGTCGCGGGGCAGTGGAAGTGGGGCAGCAGCCGCAGCACGTCCACGAAGAGCGCCTCGACGGCCTTCGGATACTTCTCCGCATAGTCTTGGGCGAACCACTGCATGGCAGTCTCGCAGCTCACCCGGAACTCCGCATACATCATAATATCGTGTAAGGCACGTTTGGCCTGAGGCTGAAGCCGGGTCGGAGTTTATCGAGGACGTTCGCACTGCAGTGCGCCCAACAACGCTGTTCCTGTGTCTCGGTCCAGACCTCACGAACGACAGCCCAGAACTCAAGCGCCCCGTTGCCAATGGCCAAGGCCGGCGTTCGCGTGCCCCTTCTCTTGAGGTCCCGCAGCACCGCCAAGCAGCTCTCCGTGCTCTCACGATACCCGTCCTTCATGCGATCACCACCTTGGTCCTATAGAGCAGCGGCAACGCGGTGCCGACCTGAGGCAAGCGGCGCAGATAGGGCCGCAGCATCTGGCTGATGAAGCGTTGCCGCACCCAATCGAAGCGCCGTCGACCATGCACCCGAGGCGCCGGAATCGTGATCGTCCCGGCTCACACCGTGAGGCGACACAAGCGCGCCTCCCCGTTGCGGACTACCAACGCATGGCCGCGGCTGTCACATGCGTCACGGTGCTGCCGACGGTAGTCATTCACTTCGACTTCTAACACCGCCAGAATCATACAGCGGGCTCTTTCTCAGGCCAACTCATCCAGCACCGTGGCCATCTCCGGGTCACTCCCTTTCGTTCCCTCCTGCGTTCGGACTATCGTCATCATCGGCACGCCTTTCCCCGGCCTGCCATCCGATATGTGCGGGTTATTGTTTACCCAGAAAAGTACGCCGTCTTTTCTCCCTCGTTCCACAACTTCTAACTATATCTCCTACTGCCGCCGGTCTATGCTTCAGGATGTTTCTGTCTGTCCTCGCCGCGGCATATAGTGGCTCTACCCCATTCTACGGGCAGTTGAGTTAAGAATTGTTCTCCCTGCTGTTGAACCGGCAGTCTCCGCCGCTGCCGCAAATTATGCCGGCGTTCGATGCAATCAAAGATATCCGGTCGCGCTTGAACCCTCGTCCGGCACTGCCGGCGGCTGACGCGCTCTCGTTTGAGCACCCCGAAGAAACTTTCTGTCGCCGCGTTGTCGGCACAACTACCCACCGCACTCATGCTGCACGTGATGTGGTGCGCCGTCAGGAATTGCGGACACTCTTCCAAAGTAAATTGGCAGCCGTGATCGGAAGCGAGAATGACGGGCGCTCGGTCCTGTCGCAGCCTCACCCACCAGCCCACGACGAAGCCGGCATACAAGTCCAGCAGAATGCGGAGGCACAACCAGTTCTCGTCCGTGCGAACATCTATGATGTCCGTCACACATTTGGTATTGGAGGCGGTGAAGTCCTGCTCCAAATGGATCTGTGCCAAGGCTGGTTAGGGCCCGGAAGTGTTCCGCCGCCAGCACCGCCGCTGAGACACTCCTTGCTGGCCAGCGCGACGCCCAACCGCAGTACCCACTGGACGACACACGGAGCCGTTCCCGCTGCCCCTAGACCTTGGAGTTTCCCTACATATCGCTTGCAATCTTGAGAGTCCGCATAATCAACCTGTCCGGCATCAAATGCATATTGTAGTACGTCCAATTGTCTTCCATCATTTGCGCTCGAAGCCCTCGACCTTCAACCAGCTTCATAGTTTGCTCTAAGCACATTTCTGGAGTATCGAACTCTAGGTAATTCCGGCCGCACGTGAAATCGCCCGGAACGGAACAGTTCAATCTTTCAGAAACAATCGCCTTCGAAAAGGCTACATATTCTCCCATCTTCCAACCGATCGAGCCATGCAGCCCAGCTGTAGCGATACAAATCGGATAATCATGAAGCAGCGATACATAGCGCTTCTTTCCGGAAACCAACGCATCTTCAACTAAGAGCTCTTTAAAGTTATCCATTGCGTACGAGGTTCGAGCGAACCCTCCATAGAAATGGGGGCCAAGTTCGTCTCTTAACAGTCGGATGCAGCGTGCTCGCATTTCGTTGATGTATACCCGCTCTCGCTTTTCCTCTTCGGTCAACTCAGCCAACTCACCTTTCGGGTCCCATGCACGTGCCATGAAAAGCACCTGAGGCTCCTGGAGATGCTTCGGCGGGGAATACATATTAGTTATTGTGGGAAGAAAACTTAATGAGGCAAGTTCAGCCACGGCCCTAAGCAATGCCTTGGGAAACCTGTTGAGCACGCTCTTACGAAAAAGAAATCTTGCAATTTCATGACGCTCAAGTCTCCCGGTATAGAGTTCGTAATTGAGCCCCAACGGAAATACCCGGGCTGCATAACGGTCAGGAATCCTCTCTCGCAAATAACTTCTCTTGAAATAGGCATCGACTATCTGCAATGCGCCATCGAGCAGATCAGAACTGTCACTCGTATCGTAAAACAGAACCTTGTCATCAATGGTGGCGAATAGTCCGTTCAATGCATGCGGCGCCAAGTTCCTCAAGACGACTCTGTTCTTGTGGGAATAATTGTACAACCTTTGCTTCAAACGGATTTCACCATTCATAGCGAGAAGCGAAAACCCTGTGTATAGCTGGGACACATGGGGTGATATGCTGTGAGCGTATATCGTACAGGTCTTCATTCTGCAAATCATTTGTAAGTTCCCCTGCCAACGAGACAGTGGCAAGGGAGAACTTCTGGCTGCTGACGTTGCCCCCGCTCTGAGACGGTTCTTAACCAGAGCAGACGTCAGCTTCGACGATCGATTGTCCCTGACATTGTGCGACGAACTCGTTCGGGGGCAGGTGCCCAAGCGAGCTGTGAGGCCGACGCTGAGTGTAGTCTA
>WBZQ01001855.1_pt1 | contig 14124 bp, 5 predicted proteins | sample 5204251 | NCBI WGS metagenome assembly WBZQ01 (sample SAMN12412402, study PRJNA552823) | activated sludge metagenome | isolation source: activated sludge from nitrification reactor of wastewater treatment plant... | place: USA: Virginia | collected 2017-09 | reverse complement strand
AGAATGTGGCGGGACTTGAGAGCTATGGCATCTATTTATCTAACGCCACAACCGCTACCGTTCAAGGCAACAAGATTGGTACCAATGCGGCCGGCACGGCAGCCATCCCAAACAAATGGGGCGTTTTTACTGATTCATTGACCACCTCAGTCACCATCGGTGGCACAGCCACCAATGCCGGTAACTTAATTAGCGGCAACCTTGTCTACGGAATTGCCTTGTTTGGTTGGATGGGTTCTGAATCAGTCACCATTCAGGGCAACGTTATTGGATTAGATCAAGCAGGGACGGCAGCCCTCCTTAACGGCGCCTCTGCAATTTATGCCTATGGCCCTAAAACACTCACCGTGGGTGGTACCAACAGCGCAGCACGCAATGTGATTGTCAGTGCAAGTGGTACTGCAGCTATTAGCGTAGACACCCGCAACGGTGTGTATACCGACGCCACCATACAAGGTAACGCCATTGGCGTAGACATCAACGGCACGCCGTTGTCTTCAGGTTTTTGGACCGGAATATATTTAAATCCAGTTAATACTGCACTCGTGGGCGGCACCACCCCCGGGGCAGGCAATTTGATTACTGGTGCTGCACGAAACGCCATTGCCGTTGCCGGTAATAGCAGTCGCGCCACCATTTTAGGTAATTCAACTTATAACAGTTCATTTCGTGGCATTGATTTACTTTTTAATAACGCCACAGAAATCAACGATGGAAGCAAATCAGAATCCAGCGCCAACCGCGGCATGGATCATCCCGTCTTTACCAGCGTGGCGTATGGCAATTCCACGCTTTTTGTCAGTGGTTATGTGGGTTCCGCCGCGGGGCAAAGTGTTTTTGCCAACTCTCGTGTCGAGGTGTTTTTATCGGATGGCGATGCCGGTGGGTACGGCGAGGGGCAAACTTATTTGGGTTATGTCACCACAGACGCCAGCGGTAACTTTAACGGCAGCTTTACGCCCGCAGGCGCGATAGCCGTTGGCAACAAAGTAACAGGTACCGCGACAGACAACACCACATTTAACAGCACGTCAGAGTTTGGGCCTCAGTTCACGGTCACGCAGGCCACGTTTGTAGTGAGCGGTACGGTCTTTGAAGATGTGAACTACGGTGGGGGTAACGCACGCAATAAGGCTTCAGCCTTGGCCGATGGTGGCTCAGCCCGTTCGGGGGCGCGGGTGGAGCTTTATGACAACGCCGGGGCTTTTGTCGCCAGCACCACCACCAACGGTGGCGGTCAATACAGCTTTGCTGCGCAAAACGCGGGGACTTACACGGTGCGCGTGGCCCATGGCACGGTGACCTCCGGCCGCACGGGCTACACCTCATCGCAATGGGCGGTGCAAACCTTTCGCACCGACGCCAGCAGCGGTTCAGCCGTGGACGTGTATGACTACGTGGGCGGACAAACGCCCAACCTGACGGATGCAGGCTCGAACACCACCAACGCAACGCTCGCCTCTCTGACGACCGGCTCGAGCACACCGCAATCCATCACCACGGTCACGGGCGGCAACTCGGCCATCACAGGTGTGGATTTTGGTTATTCGTTCAACGTGGTGGTGAACACCAACGACAGTGGGCAGGGGTCGCTACGGCAATTCCTGCTCAACGCTAATGCGCTGAGCAATACGGGGTTGGCCATTAACGGACGCACAGCAGGGATTGATCACGCCATTTTCATGATCAGCAATGGCACCGCGGCGGCGGGGTTGCGGGCAGCGAATAACTATTTTTCTTCGGGCGTGGCCAGCATTGCGCCTACGAGTGCGTTGCCCACGATCACCGAAGCGGTGGTGTTGGATGCCCAAACGCAGCCGGGGTGGGTGAGTGCGCCAATTGTTGAACTCAATGGCACCGGTGCAGGTGCCACCACGGATGGCCTGACCCTCAGCGCCAACGGCAACACCGTGCGCGGCTTCATCATTAATCGCTTTACCCGTTACGGCCTCTACCTCACCTCGGGCACCAGCGCTCATACCTTGCAAGGTAACTACGTGGGTACGGATGCCACGGGGTTAATCGACCGCGGCAACACGAGCGATGGCATTTATCTGCTCACTTCCTCGAATAACCAAATTGGCGGCACCTCGTCAACGCAACGCAATGTGGTCGCCGGCAACGACGGCAACGGCATTTTCATCAATGGGGGGGGCGCCAACACCGTACAGGGCAACTATTTGGGGCTGGGTGCAGATGGGAACACCGCGCTGGGCAATACGGCCTACGGGCTGCAAATTGACAATTCAGCGAGCAACACCATCGGCGGCACGGCGGCGGGCAGCGGCAATCTCATCAGTGCCAATGAATCGGGCACTTTGATTCGCTATGCCGCATCGGTGGGCAATACCTTGTTGAGCAATTGGTACGGGCTGGCGGCCGACGGCACCACGGCACGGGGCAATCACTCTTTTGCCTTAGTGGTGGGCGATAACACCACCAACACACAGATTGGCAACGGCGCAGCCAGTGGACGCAATGTGTTTTCCGGCACCGCGGTGTACGACGGCATCAGCGTGCAAAACGGTGCGGCCACTGTCACGCTCATTGGCAACTACATCGGCACCAATGCGACAGGGACCGCGGCCGTGCCCAATCAAGGCCACGGCATTGGTTTACGCACGGGTTCGACGGGCATACAAATTGGCGGCACCGTCTCGGGCTACAGCAATCTGATTTCTGGCAACACCGGATCAGGCATCTATGGCGCGTCGGACATGGTGTCAGTCACGATCGAAGGCAATCAGATTGGCACCGATGCGGCCGGCACAGGTGTTTTGGGCAATGGCGCAGCGGGTATCGATCTGACCGGCGGAACGGCCACCATCGGTGGCACAAGCGCGGGGGCTGGCAACCAGATTCGCGGCAACAGCACGGCAGGGGTCCTTATCACCGGTGCCTCAACGCGAGCTTCTGTCTTAGGTAATCGTATCTATGGCAACGGCTCAATCGGCATCGATCTTGGGGTAAGCGGCGTGACCCCCAACAACGGGACCAAGAGTGAATCCTCGCCCAACCGTGACATGGATTTCCCCGTCTTTACGAGCGCGGCCTACGACGGCACCACCTTGTTTTTGACGGGCTATGTGGGTTCAGCGGCCAATCAAAGTACGTTTGCAGGTGCGCGCGTAGAAGTGTTTATCTCCGACAACGACGCCACGGGTTATGGCGAAGGGCAAACCTATCTGGGCAACCTCACGGCAGACGCCAATGGCAACTTCAACGGCAGTTTTGTTCCGGAAAATACAGTCGCCGTAGGCCAGGTCATCACGGGCACGGCCACGGACACCACCACTCACTACAGCACCTCCGAATTCAGCGCCCATGCCACCGTAGCGCGCGTCAATTTGAGTGGGGTGGTGTTCGAGGATTTGAATTACGGCGGCGGCAGTGGTCGCAACCGCTCGACGGCCCTGGCCGCAGGCGCTGCGGTGCGTTCGGGCGCGCGCGTAGAGCTTTACAACAACGCGGGTGCTTTTGTGACCAGCACCACCACCGATAACAACGGCCATTACCGCTTTAGCGGACAGGCCACGGGCACCTACACGGTGCGCGTGGTCAATAGCACCGTCACTTCAAGCCGCACGGGTTACAGCGGCGCCGAGCGGGCAGTGCAAACGTTTCGTACCGACGCCAGCTCGGGCACGGCAGTCGATGTGTATGACTACGTGGGCGGACAAACGCCCAACCTGACGGATGCCGACTCAAACACCACCAACGCAACGCTCGCCTCTCTGACCACGGGTTCGACCACGGCGCAATCCATCACCACGGTGGTGGATTCAGGCACCAGCATTTCTGGCATCGATTTTGGTTTCAGTTTTAGTGTGGTGGTGAACACCCAGAACAGCGGCCAAGGTTCGCTGCGTCAAGCATTAATCAACTTAAATGCGCTGGTCAACACAGGCTTGGCCATCGGTGGCCGCACGGCCGGCATTGATCATGTGATTTTTATGATCAGCAACGGCACTTCTGCGGCCGGGCTGCGGGCCGCAAATAACTATTTCTCAGCAGGTATTGCCAGCATTGCGCCCACCAGCGCGCTGCCTGACATCACTCAAGCCCTGGTGCTCGATGCGCAGACGCAACCTGGGTGGAGCAGCACACCATTGGTTGAACTCGATGGCACCTACGCAGGTGCTGGCGTTAACGGCTTGCAATTGAACAGCGGCTCAGGAGGCAGCACGATCAGAGGTTTAGTCATTAATCGCTTCACCTCAAACGGCATTTATGTGTTCAGCGGCGTGAATAACAACACGATTCAGGGTAACTACATTGGTACTGATGCCACTGGGCTGCTGGCCCGCGGCAATAGCGGCAACGGCATTTATTTAGACGGCAGCACCAGCAACCAAATCGGCGGCACAGCTACAACACAACGCAATGTGATTGGCAGTCAATCTGGCGATGGGGTGGTGATCACCACCTCCAGCGCAAGCCCCAATAACACCTTGCAAGGTAATTACGTGGGGGTAGGCGCAGATGGCAGTACGGCCCTAGGCAATAACTACGGCATACGTATTACCAGTTCATCGGGTAACACCATTGGCGGCGCCGCAACGGGCGCCGGCAATCTGATTAGCGCTAATTTGTTTTATGGAATTTTTGTTCAACTGTTTAGCTCAACCGGCAACACCATTGCGGGTAATTACATTGGCACCACGGCCTCGGGAACCACAGCGTTAGGGAATGGGTTGCATGGCATTTTCATTTCCAGTGCACCCAGCACCACCATTGGCGGCACCACCAGCGCACTGCGCAACATCATTTCGGGCAACGGTAGTGCAGGCATTCACATCGCGGGTGTTTTGGCAACCGGCACACAAATTTATGGCAACTACATCGGCACCGATTTAACAGGTACCACCGCATTGAGTAACACCACTAACGGCATTACGGTCACGTCTTCAAACACCAGCATCGGCAGCACCACTGCAGGATCGGGCAATTTAATTAGCGGCAATGTGGGCGCGGGCATCAGCCTCTCTGGAGTTAGCGCCACAGGCGCTGTTATTCGTCGCAACACGATTGGCCTGAATGCGGCCGGTACCGCTGCGCTCAGTAATGCCAAGGGTATTGATATCAACGTCAGCACCAACCCCAGCAACATCACCATTGGGGGAAACAGTGCCTCGGGGCGCAACGTCATTTCGGGCAACACAAGCTACAACGTGCGCGTGACGGTGGGCCATGGCGTCACCATCAAGGGCAACACCATTGGAGCCAACGCGACCGACACGGCGCGCCCAACCGGGGCACCCTCGGCGGCAGGCGTGTCCATCGCCACCGGCACCAATAACGTTTTGGGATCGCTCACCTCGGGTGAAGGCAATCTCATCGCCTACAACACCGGTATTGGCGTTGCCATCACAGGCACCACCTCTACAGGCAACGTCATCCGTGGCAATTCCATGCATAGCAACGATGCCCTGGGCATTGACTTAGGCACAACCACAGGCGTCACCCTCAACGACGGCGCAAAGACCGCTAACACGCCGAACTTGTTGATGGACTACCCGGTCTTTACCAATGCCTCTTATGACGGCACGCTGCTGCGCTTGCGCGGGTATGTGGGCTCGGCCCCCAATCAAACCGTCTTTGCGGGCGCCACGGTGGATATTTACCTTTCCGATGAAGACGCCACCGGCTACGGCGAAGGACGCACGTATCTGGGCACGTTCACCGCTGATGCCAACGGCGCTTTCTCAGGCCAGATCACCACCCCGGCCGTGGTGGTGGGCAACAAGCTCACCGCCACCGCCACCGACGCATCGAACAACACCTCAGAGTTTGGCGCCAACTACAACGTGCGCGCTTACGCACCCTTCCGCAATGGCAGCTTTGAGGACGGCAATCTGGGCGCCATGAGCAACTTTGGCGATGGCGATTACTGGGCGCTGCCTGTGGCCAGCACGGCCGTGGATTACTGGGTGGTGGAAAACGCAGCCCTGAATGTGATGCCCAGCACTTACTGGAATGCCTCGCATGGCGCGCGCAGCGTGGATCTGAATGCCGATGCCGGTGCGGGCGCCATCGCGCAGTCCTTTGACACGGAGGTGGGCAGCACCTACAGCGTGTTTGTCGATTACTCAGGTTCGGCCGCCTGCGGCCCCACGCGCAAGGGCTTGCGCATTTCCGCTGCAGGCACATCGACCGATGTGGCCGATTACTTGGTCGGCGGTGGTGGCGTGATTCCCACCGCCTCGGGCAGCGGCCGCGTCTATGACCTCTACTACGACACGGCCCTCTTTCGCTTTACGGCCACCACCGACTTGACCACGCTCAAGTTTGAATCGCTCTCCACCGGGCTGTGCGGTGCGGTGATTGATCACGTGCGCGTCGCACTGGCCGATCCCTTCACCAACGGCAGCTTTGAGTCGGGCACCAATCCGGGCGGCAACACGGTGCTCAACGCAGGCTCCAGCGCCGTGTCCAATTGGTTGGTGGGTGGCCACAGCGTGAGTTACGTGGGCTCATCTTGGGCCGCCGCTGACGGCAGCCGCAGTGTGGAATTGGATGGCACCGGTGTGGGTTCCATTGCACAGACCTTTGATGCCGTGCCCGAGACGTACTACCGCGCCCGCTTTGCCCTCTCGGCTGACCCCAACGGTGCGGGCACGCGTTCACTGAACGCCAGCGCGGGTGGCACCACGCAGTCGTTGAGTTCAAGCAATACCAGCAACCCACTCAGTTGGGCTGAGCAGGCGTTTGTGTTCCGCGCAACGGATGTGGCCACCACGCTGGACTTTGCCTCGCTCAGTGTCGCGTGCTGCACCGGTCCTGTGCTCGATAACGTGCGCCTTGAAGACGCCCTGCCCTTTATCAATGGCAGCTTTGAGGATGTGCGCTTTCCGTTACGCGCCAGCACCGATCTGACCGCAGACAACAAGCTCATGCGCGGCTGGGTCACCAGTGGCAACAGCCTGCAGCACTGGGGTTCAACCACGTTTGCCCCCTCACTAGGCAGCTACAGCCTGCATCTGAACGGCCCAAGCGGCGCAGGCACCAGCCCTACGACATGCTGTTCGATGCCGCGGCCAACCCGGCACTGGCGGCCAATCAAACACTGCTGGTCACCGTGGTCGATGGCGTCACCACGCTGGCCAGCCGCACCGTGACGTTGAATCCATCAACCGTATTGCCCGGACAAACACGCTGGCGCACCCAGCTCATTTCTTTTACGCCAACGAGCTCACGCGTGACGCTCACGTTTGCCAGTCAAACGGCCGGATCGGTCGGGCTGGTGATTGACAACGTGCGCTACGGCACCCAAGGCACGTTAAACACCACAGGGCAATTCAATGCGTTTGAAACCAGCACCCCGGCTAACGCCGTCACCGGGGTCATCAAAACCAAAATCGTGGGTCAACCTTTCACGCTAGATCTGGCCGCACTCAAGTTCGATAAAACCGGTTATTCCAACTACCCCATGAGCGGCATCAAAGTGGAACTGCTCGATGCCAGCGACAACTCGGGCGGCCTCGATGACATCACCAACTGTCGTTCAAGTTGGACGTCAGTGGCCACCGTGACCAGCAGCTTTGCCTTCACAGGCCCGGACAACGGCCGCAAGGCACTGTCCTTCACCGTGAGCAGCGCTTACCGCAATTTGCGGGTGAAGCTGTCTTATCCGGGCAGCGGCCCAGCCAGCACGGTGGGCTGTAGCAACGACAACTTTGCGGTGCGCCCGGCTGCGTTCTCGGGCTTTGCAGCCTCGGACGACACCGACAGCACCGCTGGCACGACGCGCGTGCTCAATAACGGCAGCGCTCCAGGAGGCGTCGTCCATCGGGCCGGACGGCCCTTTACTGTTTTGGCACAGGCCGTTGACAACGGTGGCAGCACGGTCACCAGCTATGACGGTGCACCACAACTGTCCGTCGTGGCTTGCGTGTGGCCGGTGGGCTGCACGGCGGGCACGCTGGCGGGCACAGCCTCGGCGACCTCGGGCGCAGTCACCGGCAACGCTTTTACATATAGCGAGGCGGGCAGCATCAGCGTGCAACTGGAAGACGCCACCTTTGCCGACGCGGATGCGGGCGATTCCACGCAGGACGAACGCGCCATCCGCCTGGGCAGTGCTGCCGTGTTGGGTCGTTTTATTCCAGACCGCTATGCACTGAACAGCGCAGCCAGCGTTGCCATGGCACATGCCACGTGCGGTGCCGGGCCCAGCTTGCAAAGCTTCACCTTCACCGGACAACCCTTTGGATTTGCCACGGCACCCGTGGTGCGCGCCGCGCCTCTGAACGCGGCCGGAACCACCCTGAACAACGCACAACCCACGTTTGATGCTTCACATGTCACCACCAGCTTTGTGGCCGCTGCAGCGACGGTGGCACTGAGCGGCAGCGTCAGCATCAGCAGCATTAGCGCCAGCAGTGATGCGCTGATTTACTACAGCACCCCTGGTCTGAGCTTCGCGCGCGACGTCAACACCCCGGTGGCCACGTTCACGCCCACGTTCACGCTCACCGTCAATGTGTCTGACACCTCCGAGACCGGCGCCACCGCGCCCATCAACGCTCAGGCTGCGCTGACCGTGAACAACATCGGTTTTGCCGGCGGCACAGGCCACAACGTGCATTACGGACGCGTATTGCTGCGCACCGCGTATGCCGATCTGCGCAGCAATCTGTATCTGCCGCTTGAAGTACAGCGTTACACCACCGCAGGCTGGCAGGTGCTGACCGGCGCAGGCACCTGCATCAGCGCCGCCGACACCACGTTTTCCTACAGTCAGGCCACGGGTCTGCTCAATGCGGGCGCGGGCAATTCCAACTGCGCCAGCCGCATCACGGGCACCGTCACCACCACGAGTGGACGTGCATCGATTCTGTTGCCCAAACCCACAGGCGGCGCGGTGCCCTCGGCCATGACGGTGACACTGAATCTGGATGGCGCCAGCGGCACGTCTTGCAATGGTGCGGCCGCCACACCTGCCACGTCGGCCAACCTGCCCTGGCTCACCAGCCCCACCGGCACCGCTTCGACGGCCCGCGTGAGCTGGGGCGGCCCACGCAGTGGTTACCTGTTGCTGCGCGAGCGGTTTGACTAAATGGCATCAACCCAGACATTGATTCAGTAGAGTCGAGCAACAGCGCAGTAGAGGGGGTGAGTGTATGACCCTGCCCGTTTCTGTTGCCCGCTCATCGAACCGGACGTGCGGATTTCCCGCATCCGGCTCTCCGACTTGATTCACTGCTGGGCTGTCGCCAACTCGACTCACCGCGCGCGTCCCAGTTCGTATACGCCATGCGTCCCAAATATGGCCTCATGGCTAAAGACGCGCGTTCCTCGCGAGGGTTGTTGGTGTCGTCGTTGCAAGAAATTGCGCACTCGCGTGCGCACATGGGCGTTGATCGCTCGGTAGCTCTTGCGGGTGCTCCCATAGCTGAAGTACCCCTCCCACCCCTTGAGCGTCCGATTCAGCGCGTCGCGCACTTCGGCCCATGGGGCCGTCTGGCGCTTCAGTTGCGCTCCAACCTTGTCCTTGAGCCGCTGTACCGCTTTGGCGCTGGCGCTCGCCCCAAGATAGGGTCGCCCCGCTCGCCGCTCATGGTGCAGCCCCAGGCTGTAGCCCAGAAACTCAAACCGCTCGCTGCGGGCATCGCACACTCGGGTCTTCTTGGTGTTGAGCTCCAGTCCAAGCCGCTCCAACACGCTTTGCACCCATTGCCCGGCCGCTCGCGCTCGCCCTTTGCTGACAATGACAAAATCGTCCGCATAGTTGACGATGCGTGCTCGGTAGCGCTGCCCCGCTCCCGTCTGTTCCCAATGTCGCAGGAGTCGGTTCATGTAGCGGTTGGCCAGCAGGGGGCTGATCACGCCGCCTTGCGGTGTGCCCCGCCTCTGGCTTCGTCCCCCTGTCGGGTTCGCCCCTGCCCCTGACCCCGAGCCCTCGTCCTGCACCGGCACTTTGAGCCAGCACCGAATGAGCCTCAGTACCGCCCGGTCTACGATGCGCGCCGCCACTGAGGCCATCAGTTGTTCGTGCGCAATATTGTCGAAGTATTTCGTCAAATCCGCATCAAGCACTTCGGTGTATCCCTCAATGAGCGCTTCGTGCACTCGTTTGACCGCTTCCACGCCGCTGCGCTTTGGCCGGTAGCCATACGCCGCTTCGTGCATGTCCGCTTCAAAGATGGGTTCGAGCACGATCTTGGCCGCCGTTTGAACCACTCGGTCTTTGATCGTCGGTAACCCCAGCGGTCTGTGTCCGCCTCCTGCTTTGGGTATCAGTACGCGCCTGACCGCCTGGGGGCGGTAACCGTGCGTCTTGAGTTCCTCTTGCACGCCTCGCAGCCAGTCCTCCACACCCTGCGCTTCAATCTGTTCAAACGTCTGTCCGTCCACGCCGGGTACGCCACGGTTGGCCCGTGATCGCTCCCATGCGTGTTGCAGGATGTCGCTTCGCCAAATCTTGTCGTAGAGCTGGTGAAACCGCCGCTTCGGCTGTTGCTTCGCCGCGCAGTAAAGCTTTCGCTGCAACGCTCGGATCCGTTCCGGTGTTTTCAGACTCACGCCAATCACCTCTCCAGCTTTGCCGCTCCAGCGTTCAAGAAGTTGGGGCCCTTTGCTCCACGGGCATTACTCCGCTTCGTCGCTCTTACTGCCCCATCCGTCACCCGTGGCTGCACTGACCCTTTCAGTCAGCTCGGGGGTGCGACCCCCGCAGCAACGGGCTTCCCGTATTTGCACAATCAACTTTCGCAACATGCCCAGCCCATTACCCCGGCGATCCAGTACGGGTGCTCGCATTGGTGTCTTCCCCGTCCCACTCGGCCTTCCCCGTCTAGGTGGCGGGTCGGCGTTCGCATCTGCCCTTTCGAGGCCTGCTCAGGCTTCACTCACGTTTGGGCCTGCTGCTTCGCTCGGCCACCCTGGGCGGCCTTTGTCACGAGGCTTCGGTGTGTGCAGTCGCCCGCACACCCCGCTCGTCAGCTAACAGACTTCACCAATATCTGTCCGTGTGGCTCCTTCCTCCACAAGTTAATTGCACCGAGTACGGCGCACACCTAAATCCGGCAGTTGACCGCTTGTGCACCTGCAATCTCCTCATGAAATCAACGTGCTGCAGCCCAAAACGCATTCACCCAAAAGGTGAGAGCGCTACGCGCGGCATAGCAGGCACGGCGAGCTGTCTGGCGTTGTTGCAAATCCTCGCGATGCCACCGGGCATCGCTGCGGTTTGCGCCTAGCCAGACAGCCCGCCGCACCCACTGTGCCGTGCGTTCAACTGCCGGATCTAGGTTAAATCTAAAAATGTCGTTATCGCAGCAACAACGACTGTCGTTCATTGAGCGGCAAATAGGTCAAACGCACCACCCCCTCCTCGATGGCATCGACCCGATATTGTCCTGCCAACGTATCGCCCACCTGCACGCGCAACACTTGTTTGCCCAACGCCAAGAACACCGCTGGTGATTCGGATGAGCGGGCCTGCCCCGACACGCGCCCCAAAAACTTAAAGGGCAGCGGTGGCGCGCTGGGTGCGGGCACCACCACGGGTACAGCCACAGGTGGAGGTGGTGCCCGTACTTTGGGTGGTGTTGCAACGATGCTGGGTGCAGCAAACGGATCGATCCAAGCTTCTGTCACTGGCGCACGCATGGGCATGGGCAGGCTGTATGTGGCGGCGCCTTGGCCTGCGTCATGCACAAACACCCAACGCAACTGGGCTTCTAAACGAGCACGACTGGCGTCTTCACGCCGCACCTCGATCGACACCAACGCCAGAGTCGGGTAGGCATTGAGCAACGCTGTCACCATGCGCCGCAGCTGCGCGTAAGTGCCGCTGATGTTCATGGCAATGTCGGCTCGCCCCAGCACCCCAGTGGCCTCACCGTCCAGCGGTCGCACCACCAACCCTCCAGCCCCCCACTGCAATCCCGCACGCTCACGTGCGCGGTTCATATCTAGCAAAACTTCGTCAATCACCTTCCGCTCGGGCCAAGTACCCACAGCCGGACGGCGGACACTGGCCACCTCATCGACAGACGCCGGCACGGATTCCACGGATTTGATATCCAACCGACTCAGTGCCCACCTCCCCCCAAGCATGATCAGCGCCAATAACCACACCGCCACGGCTGCGCGCCACAGCGAACGCCCGCTATAAAAATGCAGCACCCACGGCGCAACCCAGCGTTCAGTTGTGGAGATCAACATGCGTGGCACACAACACGAAAGGCAGACCTGAGAGACTGCGACGAAGGGCAACGAGTAGCCCAAAGCATCTCGATGCTGTCTGTAAAAAATTTCCACTGAGCTTGCTGCATGCGACGCGCTTTACTGAGGTTCGTGATCCGGTTGCCCCACATCTTTTCCGATTGGCGTCCAACAATGAGAACACGACAACACCCCCGTGAGCACATTGCTCGGGCTCGCACGCCCACTGAGTTGCTCGATCTTCCAGCGCCGTTTGGCGTCGTCCGGCACGCCACTGTGAAGCCACGTAGGTAGCGCCAAAATTTTTTCTGCAGAACTGGACTGCACGCTGAGCGTGATCTCGCCCGATTCTTGCGAGGCGGATACCGACAACAACACCACCCCGGCAGGCAACGTGCGTTCAATCGAGCGTTGCAGAAATGAAAGGTCGTTGGCCAACCAGCGCTGCGCGATTTGTTCTGCCACCGAGGGATCTGCTGTGGTCACATTGCGAGACACCTCAGAGGCGACCGGCGCTTTGATGTCGCGCAGATCCGATGTGATTTCAACAGCCGCCACAACCAATGTCAGCACTCCCAACACCAACGCAGCGCGCAAATGCCACCACGCACGCCACCACGCACGTTGCGGCTGCGCAAAATCGATATACACATGGCGCCAGACTTTCATAGGCTCTCCATTTTTCATAGGCCCTCCATTACGCCTCCATTACGTAGTGGGGGCCGCTCGCACTCAACCCCTCCGGGCTCAGGCGATAAGTCTGCAAAGTGCAGTGCTCCCCACCGGCATAACGGGCACGCGCTTGTTCGCGTGGCAACGCTTCATCCATGTGTTCAGCCGCTTGCCGGTGCAGGTGCTGAACACGACCTTGACCTTCCAACGTGACCCAAGCATCGGGTTCTGCAATGACGATGGCCCAAGGCGTCGTGGTGAGGCGTGCCGCACGCAATGCGGTCAAAAACGCCGGCTGCACTGAGAGGGCCCGCACGCCCGCACTGGCCGCCATGGTGCGCAGCGCTTCGAGCCGCTCATGCAGCACAGCCACCGCCAGCGCACCCATGCGCGGGTCAATCCAGGCGCATTGCACTGACCACTGCGCTTCCAAACCCAACCGGTGCTGTGCCAGCGCCCGCACCTCGGCCATGCTGCGTGCCCCCGCACCGGCTTCGATCAACGTGGCCTGCAAAAGGCTGGCGCCCAGGTAAACCGTGCAGGCACGGCTGCGCCCACTCAAGACCTGCGCACACCAGGGCAGTGCGTCATGAAAGGCCCGTGCACTGCATTGCACTTGCGTACCCACACGCACCGCGCACTGCGTGTCTGACACATACACGGTCGCTGCTTTAGACCAGGGCCAGAACACGGGCCACCTCCTGGCGAGTGGTTCGATGCGCATCAATTAAGGCTTGTGCTTGTTCGTGCAGATGCGCCGTAGCAATTTGATGCAAGTGTTCTTTGAGCACCGTCAGCGGTGCACGCTCCACAATCAGCTCACGACAACGGTCATCGAGTAACACCGCTTCGGCCACCACCGTGCGGCCCTGATAACCGCTGCCCTGACATGCTGCGCAGTGTTCAACCACACTCGCCCGCCCTTGGCACTGCGGACACACCAGGCGCACCAGGCGTTGCGAGACCACGCCGTTGAGCGCCGAGACCAAGCTGAAGAGGTCGAGCTTCATGTGGATGAAGCGCCCTATCACATCGAGCACGCTGTTGGCGTGCACGGTGGTGAACACCAAGTGCCCGGTGAGCGCGGCCTGCACGGCAATGTCGGCGGTTTCAGCATCGCGAATCTCGCCAACAAAAATGGTGTCGGGGTCGTGGCGCAGCACTGAGCGCAGGCCGCGCGCAAAGGTCAGACCCTTGCTTTCATTGACGGGAATTTGCAGCGCGCCCGGTAGCTCGTATTCGATGGGGTCTTCAATGGTGATGACCTTATCGCGCCCGCTG
>WBZQ01000969.1_pt2 | contig 14128 bp, 9 predicted proteins | sample 5204251 | NCBI WGS metagenome assembly WBZQ01 (sample SAMN12412402, study PRJNA552823) | activated sludge metagenome | isolation source: activated sludge from nitrification reactor of wastewater treatment plant... | place: USA: Virginia | collected 2017-09 | reverse complement strand
CTTCGCCGGCCTGCCGCGCATCCTGGCCATGGCGGCGACCGACGACATCAAGCGCCCGCGCCGACCGGTTTCCATCATCAAGGAAACCCCACTGTCCGCGATCGTCGATGGCGGCAATCACGTCGGCTACATCGCCGTGCGCCGCGGTGCCGAGGTCGCGATTGAAAAGGCCCAATCCTCTGGCGGAATGGCCGTGGTCGGTGTCGCCAACACGTGGTTTTCCGGCCGCAATGCCTATTACCTGGAATTGATCGCCCGCGCCGGTCTGGTGGGCATCCACACCGTCGGCGGCTCGCACATGGTCGTCCCACCCGGTGCGAAGAAAGCCGCGCTCGGCACCAACCCCTTCGCCGCCGCATTTCCCTGCGATCCCGATCCGTTCATGTTCGACATGGGCACCGGCGCCACGACCTGGGGCGAAGTCCTGTTGCGGTCCTATACCGGGGAATCCTTCCCGGAGGGCATCGGCGTCGACCGCGACGGCAACCCGACGACCAACGCGTCCGAAATGGCGGAAGGCGGCGTGCTGGCCTTCGGCGGGTACAAGGGATTTGGCCTATCGTTGACGATCCAGGCGTTGGCGCTTCTGGCGGGGGCGTCGTTGAAACGCGACCAGGTGCTGGATTTCGGGCCGTTGTTCATCGTGATCGATCCCGATCTGTTGATCGGACGCGACAAGTTCCGCCGGGAGTTGCGGCAGATGCTGGACGAGATCAAGAACCTGCCCAGACAAGACGGCGTCGATGAAATCCGCCTGCCGTCCGAACGCGCGTTTGCGGAACGTGCCCGCCGCAAGGTGGAGGGCGTGATCCTGGAGCGGCCGGTGTATGACCGGTTGCGGCAATTGTAGCATTGGGTCCAAATGTCGGAGACACTCGGTAATCGGTGCGGTGTACCGTATGCAAAATCGGCATCAGCGTGATCACGCCGAGCGGAACGCAACAGCGTGCACATCGTCGATGTGACAATGGAGCGAAGCACGCGGACCGTTAGCGGTCCGCGTGAAGTCGGGCGTGCATAACGATTCCGTAGGCCACTTGCGGCTATGATATCAGGCGGTGGACCGCCTGACGGATCGACGCCAGTTCGTCCTGATCAGGACGGGTGAACGCATTGGTGTCGCCGCCTCCAGATTTGAAACGAAAAGAAATGCCGCTGAAGGCGCGCCTTACCATACGATAATTGCGATGCCTCAATCGGGCATCGCTCACGCAACCTGGTTCAGGATCGCCCGCCGACGCATGAACCATTTTACTTTTTCCGGTTCCTGTCTGATCGTCACCGGAAACAAATGCCGCGCTAAACAACACACAACTGAGGGGACGATGTCCGCCAAGACCGATCGAGACTGGAACGAGTGGGGCGCACGTGATGCCTATTACGGCGTCCTGGGTGTACCGCAATTTCATGCTACATCCATCGACCAGCACCGCGACGCCTTCTTCGCCACTGGGGAAGTGGCCGTTCAGCGCATCCTTGATGACGTGCGGAGCGGCTTTGGGCCGGGCCTGCATGAGCGGGCACTGGATTTCGGCAGTGGCGTTGGCCGTCTGACACTGCCGCTGTCTCGGCGTTTCGAGCATGTGGCGGCAGTCGACGTCGCCAGCACCATGCGAGCGACGGCGGCCGACAATGCGCGGATGGCGGGGCGCGGTAACATCACTTTCCATGAGTCTACGGTTCCGCTGCTGCGGGCCCCCGAGCGCTTCGATTTCATCCTGTCCTGTATTGTTTTGCAACATATCCCGGTGGCCGACGGTATGAAGATCCTGGACAATCTTCTGCGCCTGCTTGCTCCCAAGGGGCGGTTCTGGATCGAGTTCTCGGTCGCCCGCTTTGAAAGCATGATTAGCCGAGCAGCGTATTGGATGTGCAACAATGTGGCGCCCGCGCGGTACCTGTCGAACCTGCGTCATGGCATTCGGTGGGATATGCCATCGGTCCAGATGAATGAGTACAGCCTGCCGTCAGTCCTCGGCTTGTGCATCAGCCATGGGCTGCACGATCTTCGTGTGCAAACCGAATATCACGGTCGGGTGCTGACTGTGGCGCTGTCTGGCCGCCAGGGACTGCCCCCGCCCGCGTGACGGCATTGCCGCATCATCGACATGGTTCGATAGAGGGTCGCACCGATGGCTGAGGAACCGGTAATCACCTGGGCGCGCACGCGCGCGGACATGGCAACCGATCGCCGCCGCCTGACGATGTCGCTCGGATGTCGCCCGGGCTTGTTCCACCGTGGCCTCTGGTCCCTTCGGCTCTATCGGCTGGCCTTCTGGATGTTCCACGGCCATGACCTCCGCCTGCCGGCCAGGATGATCTGGGCGTTGAACCTGGTCCTGACCCGCGCCGATCTTGACCTGAAGGGGATTATCGGACCTGGCACGGTCATCCCAGACCCGCATGGTGTCATCCTCAGTGGCGATATCGGGCCCAACTGCACGATCGGCCGCGGCACTGGGGTCGGTGGGATTTTGCGCAGCAAGGCTCCACCACCGGACTTTGATGGCGATCGGCCGGAAATCGCCGAGGACGTGGTGCTTGGCGCGGATGTCATGGTTCTCGGCGCCCTGCGCATCGGGCGTGGCGCGCATATCGGCGATCGCTGTTCGGTTATGGAAAGCGTACCGTCCGGTGGCCGGCTGGATGCCCGAGACTCGGCGTGGCGGGCGATGCGCGTCACGCTGGAACTCGCGCCGCGGCCAGATCTCTCACAGGCGAAGGGTTTGATTGGGCGAATCCGCGCCGATGTGCAGCGGGCGGTGCTGGAAAACAACGGAAGCTTGGATGTCGGCAGACTGCGCTTCTGGGGACACATGATCATGCCGAGTGTGTCCGGCATCGCCATGTTCCGCGTGGCGCAGGCACTGCATGGCGCGGGCTGGAGGCGTGCCGGGGCGCTTGCCGCTCGAGTGGTCTCGATTTTTTCCGGCATGGTACTGCATCCCGGCAGCGTGATTGGTCCCGGGCTTTTCATCCCCCATCCGGTCGGCGTGCGTTTTTGTGGCAGCGCCGGGCCGAACCTGACGTTGTATCCGCATGCCAAGGCAGGCCCGGTGGTGTGGCCACGATCGCAAGATGCCATCAGTTCGGACGCGCCGGTACTGGGCGGGAATGTTCGCGTCGGCGCGCAGGGGGAAGTCGTGGGCGCCATCCGTGTCGGTGACGACGCGATGGTCGGGGTTCAGGTCCGCGTGAACCGGGACCTTGCATCCGGCCTCACCGCCGTTTCGAGACCCAATTGGCGCATGGTCCCCTCGAAGCCAGAGGATGACAGGCCGTCCAACGGTGTCGGATCGAAACCCGCGGCGTGATCACAACGCAGTCCAACGGTTCGCGCAGCCGACGCTATCCCCGCTCCGCCACTTGCAAGGCCACTTCCAGCCGCTTTGCGGTGTCCGCGGCCATGGCCTCGGGGGTGCAGGCGAAGCCAATCACCATGCCCGTCATCCGCGGTGGCCCGCTGAAATACGCCCGCAGCGGCGCCACCGACAGGCCTCTCGCTCGGCAGGTCGTGACGATGCTTGATTCGTCCGCGTCATCTGGCAGGCGCGCGACCATGTGCAAACCACCGGGCGCGGGCAGCGGCGTCACGCCGCGGACGTGTTTCTGCATGGCCGTCAGCAGTGCCGTCCGACGGCGGGCATACTCGGTGCGAGCGCGGCGGATATGCGGGGCAAGCAGACCCTGGCGCATGAACTCGGCCAGGATTGCCTGATTGAACGCGTCCGTGCCGCGATCCATCAGCGTGCGCAATCGCACGAAGGGTGCGACCAGCGGCGGTGGAACCACGGCGAAGCCCAGCCGCAGCGCCGGGGCCAGAGTCTTGCTGAACGTCCCGCAATAGATCACGCGGCCCGCCTTATCCAACGTCGCGAGCGGGGGCAGTGGCCGTCCCTCCCACCGGAATTCGGAATCGCAGTCGTCTTCCAGAATCCAGGCATCCGCCCGTTCGGCCCAGTCCAGCAGCGCCAGGCGGCGTCCGATCGGCAGCGCGCCGCCCAACGGCGTGGCGTGCGACGGCGCGACAAGCGCTAGGCGGGCGGCCGGAGCCGCGGCAATTCCGGCCGCCACATTCAGACCTTCCGCGTCGCTCGGCACGGGAACCAGAGTGGCGCCGGATGCGAGCAGCGCGCCGCGCCCGGCGATATAGCCCGGGTCTTCGACCCAGGCCTGGTCGCCGGGGTCGAGCAGCAATTCCGCGGCGGATCGCAAGGCCTGCTGCGTCCCGGCGGTGATCACGATGCAGCCCGGGTCGGCCACCAGGCCGCGAGTCGCGGCGAGATGCGCGGCGATCTGCTCGCGCAGTTCCAGCAAACCCTGCGGCGGGGGATAGGATGCGAGTTCCCCGGCGAGCGGCTTCAGCACCCGGCTGGCGCAGCGTGCCCAGGCTTGCGCGGGAAACATATCGGGGGCGGGCACGCCGCCGGCCAACAGCAGGCCGACTCGCTGATCCCGCGCCGTGGCGGTTGCCGGCACCGCGGCCAGTCGCATGCCGCGCTGGGATAGCGGGCTAGCCGCTTTGGCAGGTGGTTCGACCGGGGCAGGGGCGGCGTCGGGCAGATCGGCCGCGACGAACGTTCCCGATCCGGTTCGGGCGCGGACATAGCCCTCGGCCGCCAGACGCTCATAGGCGAGCACGACGGTCTGGCGCGCGACGCCCAACTCGACCGCCATGGAGCGGGTCGGAGGCAGGCGTGCCCCCGCGCGCAACGTGCCGGACAGGATGCCCTGTCGCAGCCGCTCGAAAACTGAAAATTGCCGTGTTTGGTCTGGGGCGAGCATCAGGCTGGCCATCATTCGATAGGTCCAATTGGACCCTAGCGCGGGGCTTCCGGCACACAAAGTGGCGGGATACCACACATGCGTACGGCGCGGTTCGTGCTGGGGACGGGCCGTTGGGTCCGGGCGGATTACCGTGCGAGGGGCAGCTTCGTGCCGGCCACCGCGCGTTCGTCCAGCACCTCCCGCCGGAAGTGGAACAACTTGGCCGGGCGGCCGCCGGTTTCGGCGGTGACCCCGCCGGTTTCCTCCACCAGGTCCTGCTGGTCGATCAGGCGGCGGAAATTCTGCTTGTGCAGGCGCCGGCCGGCCAAGGCCTCGACCGCCCGCTGCAATTGCAGCAGGGTAAAGGCGGGCGGCATCAGCTCGAAGACGACGGGGCGATATTTGATCTTGGCCCGCAGGCGGGCGATGCCGGTCGCCAAGATGCGGCGATGGTCATAGGCCATGGGCCGTCCCGCCCAGGGCCACTCCTCCGCGGACCCAGATTCCGGGACCAAGCGCGCCTCCCACAGGATCTCGTAGCGCTGCAGGATCAACTCCTCGTTCCAGCGGGCGCCTTCCAGTCCAAAGTTGATCGCGATTCGGGATCGTCTGGCCCGCTGCTCGGATGCGGACGCGGCTTCCTCGGCCCAGGCAAGCAACGGGCCGGCCAGACTGGTCTCGATCACCGACGGGCCTTCCGTTCGGCGATCTTCCCAGGGGAAATATCGGTACCAGCCATGCCAGACGGCGACCGGATCCTCGACCCGCTTTACCTCGCGCGTCAGGCCGAGATAGGAAATCGAGACCACCCGTCGCGTCGCGCGATCGGTGCGGTCACCATCGGCGAAGGTGTACAATTGCTCGACATAGCCGAGCGGGTGGTGAGTCTGCTCCTCGACCCAGGATCGCATGGCCGCTTGCAAGGACCGATGACGGAACCCGAACGGGCCGGATGGCAGCCATTCCCCGCCGCCGCCAAGGGTCAGGACACGCGGTTCCCCGTTCGTCACCGCGACGATGACGGCAATCAGTTCGGCGGCGATGGCCGCCGAGTCCGCAGCGTTTCCGGTATCCGGCATGGGCGGTGTCATCGCATGGCTGACCTACGCCACGCCACCGCCGATTGATGACGATCTTACGCCAGCGTGGGTGTTCTGCCGGCAGTCAGGTCAGTCAGGATTTCAACCTGGCGGGGCAGGCAATGCGACAGAGCATAGCGGCTGATGGCGGTCCACCTTGCGGCCTGACGGATGGGTCGCATCCGGTCCGGGTGTTGCAGTGCGTCGACGACGCGGTCGGCGATCGCGTCAGGGGAAAAGAAATTGACCAGGATACCGTCCCGCCCGTTCTCGATCACTTCCCGTACTGGCGGTGTATCGGACGCGATCACGAGGCAGCCGGCGGACATTGCTTCCAGCATCGACCAGGACAGCACGAAGGGGATGGTCAGGTAGACATGCGCGGCCGAGACACGGAGCAGCGACAGATAGTGTTCGTACGCGACGCGGCCGAGGAAATGGACACGAGCGGGGTCGATCGCGACTTCCGCCAGCATGGCGTCCTTCCAGGATCGGTCAGGTCCGGGTGGCGGGCCATAGGATGTCTGCGTCCCGCCCACGATCGCGATATGGGCGTTCGGCGCGCGACGCAGGATCGCGGGCAGGGCGCGCATGAAGGATGGAAAGCCGCGATACGGTTCCAGCCCACGGGCCACATAAGTGACCAGCGGATCGCCCGGGCGCATCACGGTGCCGTCGGGCAGGGTTACGCGGGCTTCTTTCGAAGGGCTGGCCGCATCGGTATCGATGCCGTCGAAACGCACCGATATCCGGTCCAGGAATGCGGCCGGGTGCACGGATTTCTGCCAGTGCGTCGGTGCCATGCCCCAATCCCCGGTTTCCAGCGCCAACAGCAGGTGGGCGTTGCGCGTGCGGGTAGCGCAATTCGTCTGCAGGTCCTGCTGCACGCTCGGGTCGAAATTCACATCGGCGCCCCGCGTGCGGTAGAAGAATTCGCAATAGTGAACCAGGGGCGCCCGGGGAAAGACTTCCTTGACGTAGAGGGATTCACCCCAGCCGGGATGCGCCAGGATGATGTCGGGGGTGAAGCCGTTGCCACGCAAGGCCTCGCAGGCGCGGGCCACTTGCAGGCCATGCCGGACGGCGTTCTCCAGCGGACTGAGGAAAGGGTTGGCGGCCGGAAGGGCGGAGTCAGGTATCTCGTAGGTGACGCGTCCGACACCTGGGGGGGCATAATCCTTACGGCGGGATACACAGACGACGCGATGGCCGCCCATGGTTGCCATGTGCCGGATCAGATGACCGAACTGGGCGGGGAGATTTTGGTGAATGAACGCGATTTTCACCCGGCTCCGTTAGCATGGCGTCCGGTGCGATGCCAGGATTTCAGGCGATGGACTTTCGAAAGATGAAACGATAATGATAGATTTGGACACTAACATGCAACCATTCGCTCCGAAATCGGTGTATGTCTCGTAAATTCAGACGGTAAGGCGGAAACAATGTCAGGATATCATCATCACGGTCGAGGAACTGGCGGGGATGCCGGCTTCGGTTCATGGCCCCGGGGTGGCCGGGACCATGGCCACGGTTGGGGCAATGATTGTGGAGACGATGACGGGGACGTGTGTCGGATTGATTTTCGTCATTTAGGACATGACATTCCGCTACCCCGGTTCATCACCCAGATTGAGGCGCTGATTGACCACCCGCGGCCGCACCATGTCGCGGCCGGCTTTAACGCTGACACGGTCGGCAACGCCAATTTGTTCTGGACCTACACCCAGCGCGAGGGGCTGCATGTCGAAACCCGGGCCGGCTATCTGGATACCGAGACCGGCGATGGTGGTTTTAGCCTGGACGTCAATCGCGACGGGTCCTGGCGGCTGCATTTTCATGGTTCAGACACGGAGATCGGTCATGATCCCGACCGCGATTGCCGGCCGCATGGCCCGCCGCCACCGCCGGAAGACAATGAGCACGTCCTGCTCGATCCATCCACGCGGTCTTACAACGCTGTTCGCGGTCACGTGACGGTTGATGGTGGCACGGGTTGGGCCACGGTACAGGGCGGGGTGGGGGATTACCTCATCGGCGGCACCGGCACACTCGGGGGCGGTCAGGATGGCCAGGGAAACTGCGCGGTCTACAGCCTGTCGCCCAGTTCCATTCTGGTGGACATGGAGCATGGCCGCGGCTACGGCGGTTCGGCCGAGGGCAACATCCTGGTCAACCAGAACCAGGTGCGCGGATCGTTGTTCAGCAATGTCCTGATCGGTTCCCATGAAGGGTCCGATATGAAGAGCGGGGCGGACAATACGCTGATGGTCTCGACCGGCGGTCGTGGATTCGAAATGCGGCCCGATGGCGGCGGCAACGTGCTGGTGTCGACCGTCGGCCAGGACTGGGTGTTGTTCGACCCGACCAAGGGTTGGCAACTGGGTGATCAGAACGTCATGTTGGGCTTCGCGGCTGGTCGCGGCGGGCTGGGCACCGACGGCGTCGTGCGTGGCGATTTCCTGGATCTGCGCATGTTGACCACCGCGTCCCGGTCGAACTTCCACACCGGCGGCACTCCGGCCGATATCAACGACTATGTCCGGATCGTCGACCAGGCGGATGGCAGCCACGTCATGTTCGATCCGTACGGCAATGTTGGCGGCGCGGGTGTCGAGATCCTGGCGCTGAAATTTGTTCACAACCTGGACGTCGACAAGATGTACGCCCGCGGCAACATCGTCGCCTGACCGGTAACGGGCCGTCCGGTCCCATGCCGGGCGGCCTTGCGCGGTCAGACCAGACCGGCCAGCGGTGTTATGCCGTTGCTGCCCGGAAACACGGTATCCAGCCGATTGGCCGGCACGCCGAGATGCGCCGTGGCGAGACCCATGGCGACAGCGCGCAGATCGCGGGTTGGCATCAGGTCGCGCCCCTCGAACAACCGGTCATTGGCCAGGCCGGGCCAATCGGCGATCACGCGCCCGCCTTTCACCGCGCCGCCCAACACGAACGCCACGGTCGCGGTCCCGTGATCAGTACCGCCGGTGCCGTTGATCCTGGCGGTACGTCCGAACTCCGTCATCACCAGTACCACGGTGTTTCGCCAATGCGGCCCCAGCGCTTCCTTCAAGGCGCCCAACCCGTCATCCAATCGCCCCAATGGCCCGGCCAACCGAGTGACCTGCGCGGCGTGGGAGTCCCAGCCGCCGATCTCCAGCGCCGCGATCCGAGGGCCTTTGGGGGCCGCGAGCAGCGTCCCGGTCGTGCGCGCCAGGGCGGGAAACTCCATCCGCCGAACCGAGGCATCGGCATCCGCCAACGCCTCCTTGCTGAAGCCGCGCACACGCAGCCCAGTCTGGATGGCCGGACCGATCACGGCATCGTCCTGGTTCAGACGAGCGATCGCGGCATAGAGTTCGGCATGCGGCGTGGCCATGTTTGATGGCGCCCAGTTCTCGACCGGGGCCTGACCGCGCAATAATAAGGGTACGGCGGTTCCGATCGCCATGGCGCTGCGGGTGGAAGTGGGGACGGCCGCGTCCGGGATCGCCGCGATGGCGCGATTGAGCCAGCCGCTGGTCATGCGCTGGCCGGCACCACTTTCCAACATGTCCTGGGCGATGAAGTGGCTGCGTTCCCGCCAGGGTCCGGTGATGGCGTGGAAGATAATCGCTTCCCCGGCCCGGAACATGGCATGCAGCCGGGTCAGCAGCGGGTGCAGGCCGAAAAACCCACCCAGGTCGAGCATGCCGTCGGGCTGACCGACCGGCGGTGGCATCAGCGGCGCGCGCAGCGACGCCAAGGCTGGATCACCATAAGGCACGACGGCGGCCAGGCCGTCCAACGCACCTCGCAGATTGACGACCACCAGCCGACGATCGGTAGGCGCGTTGGCCAGCGCGATCGCCATCCGTCCCACTGTGAACGCCGCGGTCAGCCCAAGCAGCCCGGCGCGTCGTGACAGTATGGGCATCAGCGCCTCTGGAATTCAGGGGATGTGAACAGCAGCGTCAACGCGTCCTGGCGCGAGCCGGCTCGCGCCACTGCGTCCCGTGTCGCGGGCCGCAGCAGGGCGCCGAGACAGGTATCGGCCAGTACGGTGGGATCGCCCGGGGCGATGCGCCCGGCGAAGGCGTGGCACCAGTCGATGCGACGCATCATGATCTCAGGGGCAGACCACGCGCTGGCGGTATCCGGCCAGCCATCCGGCGCGGCGGCCGTCCAAAGTGGTTGCCCCAGGCCCTGAAGGTGTCTGATCAGGTCGGTCTGCGGATCCCGTGGCCCGTCCGCGGCGCGCAGGACAGCGATGAAGAGTTCCTGCGGCGTGCGCAGCTTGGCTCCAAAGTGCCGCCAGGCGGAGTCCAGCGCGACCAGGGCACGAGCGGCCGCACCCAGGTCTCCCCGGCTGTCGCGCAGCACGCCCTCGATCTGCCGCTGGGCCTCGGGCGGCGGATTGTCGGCCACGAAGTGGCGAACCAGCTTGGCCGCCAGGAATCGGTGCGTTGCCGGGTGGTTGGCGAGGAAGCGCAAGGCCTCGATGCCTCCGGCCTCTCCAGGCGGAAAGTCGTGCCCGAGCACGCGGTGCGTCCCGGGTTGGTGGGCATCGGGATTGAACATGAAACCCGGAGGGTCGCCGTTGAAGTCGACCGTCCAGCCGGTCAGGATCCGGGCTAGCGCGGTGACGTCATCCTGGGAATAGCCCGCCTCCGGGCTGACCGTGTGCAGTTCAAGGCACTCCCGCGCCAGGTTCTCATTCAGGCCGCGCCGCCCGTTGCGATTGATTCGGCTGTCTGGCCCCACCGACCTAGCATTATCGAGATAGAGCAGCATAGCCGGATGGCGCATGACTGCGAGCAACATCGCTTCGAATCGGCCGGTGACATGCGGCCGGATGGCTTCTTCGACATAGGAGGCCGCGACCGCGGCGCATTCCCCACGGCGCAGGGAAATCGTGAAATGATTGGTCCAGAACCAGACCAGCCGTTCGTGGAACGGGGTCGGCGTTTGTGCCGCATGCGCCAGGAACGCGTTGGCCTGGGTCCGGAAAACGGCGCGGATGCGCGATTCCCCCGGGGCCGGCCGGTTGCGGCGATCCTCGCGAATGGCGAGCAGGCCGTCGGCGACCCGGGCGGGGGGCACTGGACCAGGATCAGGGCGATCGATCTGGCCGATGAGCCAGGCGCCAGGATCGGTCGGAACGGGTTCGGTCCCCCTGCGCCCAAGGGCGAACCGGATTGATGCTTGCGCGGACCTCGTATCCATGCACCCGATCATACCAATCCGACGGCGCCAGGTATGTAACAAACCGTGACCAGCCCAGCGCGCCGCTCACGCATGATGTGGGTGTCTGTCACCAATTCGCGCTTGCAAAACGCGTGCGTCCGGCGCATCTGACCGCCTGACATAGCCGGCCCGTGATGGGGCGGGAGCTAGCCACGGGCGCGCGGGAGATTTCCCGGATCCAGGACTGGATCACGCGCCCGTTCGCCGTATGGAGGTTTACAGTGTCAGGCACGCCGCTTGAGAAGATCAGGAACATCGGTATCACCGCGCATATCGACGCGGGTAAGACGACGACGACCGAGCGGATTCTTTACTACACGGGTGTCTCGCACAAGATTGGCGAGGTGCACGACGGCAACACCACGACCGATTACATGGAGCAGGAGCGGGAGCGGGGGATCACCATCACCTCGGCCGCGGTGACGTGCGAGTGGAAGGACACTCGCATCAACATCATCGACACGCCCGGCCATATCGACTTCAACATCGAAGTGAACCGCAGCCTGCGCGTGCTTGACGGGGCGATCTTCATCAACGAAGGCGTGGCCGGCGTGCAGCCGCAGTCGGAAACCAACTGGCGCCTGGCCGACCGCTACAACGTGCCGCGCATCATCTTCATCAACAAGCTGGACCGTACCGGCGCCGACTTCTTCCGCGCCTTCGCCACCTTGAAGGAGAAGCTGGATATCGTCGCCCTTCCGCTCCAGCTTCCGATCGGGATCGAGGACAAGTTCCTGGGCGTCGTCGACCTGGTCGAGATGAAGGCGATCATTTGGGAAGGCGGCGAGCTGGGCGCCAAATTCCATGATGAGCCGATTCCGGCCGACCTCGCCGAACAGGCCGCCGAATATCGTCAGCTTCTGCTGGATACCGCCCTGTCCGTCGATGACGAGGGCATGGAGGAATATTTCGAGAAGGGCGATGTCGCGGTCGAGACGCTGAAGCGGGCGATCAAGACGGGCACGATCTCCGGCGCGTTCCGTCCGGTCCTGTGCGGTACGGCGTTCAAGAACAAGGGCGTGCAGCCGCTGCTGGACGCGGTGATCGACTACCTGCCGTCCCCGGTCGATGTACCTGGCATTGCCGTGGCGTTGGATGAGGGCGTGGATGAAGCGGATCATCCCGACCGCCGGCGCATTCCGGCTGATCCGAAGGCGCCGTTCGCGGGTCTGGCCTTCAAGATCATCAACGACAAGTACGGCACCCTGACCTTCGTGCGCGTCTACGCTGGCACGCTGAAGTCGGGCGACATGGTGATGAACACCACCAAGGGCCATCGCGAGCGCATCGGCCGCATGTTCCAGATGCACGCCGACAAGCGGGCGGAGATCAAGGAAGTCGAGGCTGGTGACATCGCCGCCTTCGTCGGCCTGAAGGATACCGGCACCGGCGACACGCTGGCGTCGAACGACGACCCGGTCATCCTGGAGCGGATGGCCTTCCCGGTGCCGGTGATCGACATCTCGGTCGAGCCGCGCACCAAGGAAGCGGTCGAGAAGATGACCCTTGGCCTGCAGAAACTGGCCGGGGAAGACCCCAGCCTGCGGCTGCGCACCGACCAGGAAACCGGCCAGACCATTCTGTCGGGCATGGGCGAGTTGCACCTGGAGATCATCATCGACCGGCTGCGCCGCGAATACGGCGTCGATTGCAACATTGGCGCCCCGCAGGTCGCGTATCGCGAAACGATCTCCAAGCCCTGGACCGAGACCTACACCCACAAGAAGCAGTCGGGCGGCTCGGGTCAGTACGCCGAGGTGAAGATCATCTTCGAACCGCAGGAGCGGAATGGCGGCGTCCTGTTCGAAAACAAGGTCGTCGGCGGATCGGTGCCGAAGGAATACATCCCGGCGGTCGAAAAGGGCATCCGGGTGCAGGCCGACACTGGTGTGCTGGCCGGGTTCCCGACCGTGGACTTCAAATACACGCTGGTGGATGGAAAGTACCACGACGTCGATTCGTCGGCGCTGGCGTTTGAAATCGCGGCCAAGGCCTGCTTCCGGGAGGGCATGAAGAAGGCCAGCCCGATCATCCTGGAACCGATCATGGACGTGGAGATCACCACGCCGCAGGACCACGTAGGCGACGTTGTGGGCGATCTGAACCGCCGACGTGGTCAGATCCAGAATCAGGAGAGTTCAGGCTCCACGGTCATCGTGCGGGCGCTGGTACCCCTGAAGGAGATGTTCGGCTACATTTCCCACCTGCGGTCGATGACCAAGGGGCGCGCGTCGTTTACGATGCAGTTCCATCACTATGATCCCGTCCCGCGGAACATCGCGGACGAGATCATGGCCAAGAGCGCGTAACAGCGCCGTCAGCCAGACTTCCGCGACGGCCGGGTTTCGTCCCGGCCGTTTTCATGTGCGGACCATGGACATTTTCGTGTTGCCTGACGAACCCGAAACGCGCGCGCGTGCCTGTCATGCGTTTCCGGTGGGGCTGGTTGGCGACGTGGGCGCGGAAAGACCGATACGGCCCTTGACTCGCCGGAGTCCGCAAACTAGGTTCCGCGCCCTCGGCCAACCCATTGTTGTGGTGAAGCCGTTGCTCGCAGGTCATGACGCATGCGGCGCCGTCCCGGTCACTGGGACCTAGGCCGCGTGTCTCACGCCAACCCGCTTGCTGGGGCATGGTCCCAAGCTCGCGGGCCACGCCTGTTAGCAGCGATCCCGGAACAAGTGCGGGCCGAACTGAAGAAGAGATAGAGGTCCATGCCGACCATCAACCAGCTGATCGCCAAGGGGCGGGAACCGCAGAAGACCCGGAACAAGGTCCCGGCGCTGCAGGGCTGTCCGCAAAAGCGCGGGGTATGCACGCGCGTCTACACGACCACGCCGAAGAAGCCGAACTCGGCTCTGCGCAAGGTCGCAAAGGTGCGCCTGACCAACGGGTATGAAGTGGTCAGCTACATCCCGGGCGAAGGGCATAACCTGCAGGAGCACTCGGTGGTGCTGATCCGCGGCGGCCGCGTGAAGGATCTGCCGGGCGTGCGCTACCACATCCTGCGTGGCGTGCTGGACACCCAGGGCATCGCCAAGCGTCGTCAGCGCCGGTCG
>WBZQ01001853.1_pt1 | contig 14138 bp, 11 predicted proteins | sample 5204251 | NCBI WGS metagenome assembly WBZQ01 (sample SAMN12412402, study PRJNA552823) | activated sludge metagenome | isolation source: activated sludge from nitrification reactor of wastewater treatment plant... | place: USA: Virginia | collected 2017-09 | reverse complement strand
CGTAAGGCGCCGCAAGCGCGGAAGGAGACGAAATGCCTCTCAAGAGCTATGGGGTCCTCATTGGACGCCCGGTGAACAGCCGCCTCGGAACGGTGAGCAACGCTCACTATCACATCCATCTCGTCGATGACACCACGGACTACCGGGTCGCCGTCAACGTCAAGTCGCAGTTGGCGCCGAGCGAGGTCGAGTACCTGGTCGACGAGAACCTTCGACATCCGGTGACGGACCTTCTCGGGGTCCTGCCGCTTGGGTACAACCGGCTGACGCCGCAGCCCGGAACCGCGGCACTCGACTTCATTCGCGGAAACCTGTTCGACAAGGCGGACATGAAGCCGTTGCCGTTCAGCGTGCCGGGCTCGGACAACGACCTCAACGAGAAGCTCGACAAGCACATCCAGCTGGCGATGGGCGATGAGGACGCGCTGGTCTACGCGTTTGGCGAGCGTTGGGGACCCGAGGACGACGTCAAGGACAAGATCTTCGGCTTTAGGCCCGGGAACGGCATCCACGACATCCACATGAACCAGGGCAACGTGGGCCGGTTTGTGGACCAGGACGGGATCTACCAGGACGGCGCGCTGCTGATCCACTTTCCGTCGGAGTCGCGCTGGGTCGGCATCTTCCTGAAGTTCCAATCGCAGGCCTGGAACACGGACGAGGACGGCCACACGGTCGAGATGGGCGAGCCGGGAGCGCCCAAGCCTGTGGTGACGAGGCCGGCGGTCCGCATTGTCGCGGCATTGGTGAATCCATTGGGCGAGGATCAGGGCAATGAGACCGTGACGATCCTGAACGCCTCGCCGAGCGAGGTGGACCTTTCGGGCTACGGCCTCGCGAACAAGGAGAAGGCCCGTCAGGGCCTGAGCGGAAAGCTGCCCTCGGGCGCGGCGACCGTCGTCACGCTTGCCTCGGATGTGCCGCTCGGCAACAAGGGGGGTCTGATCACGCTGCTCGATCCCAAAGGACGCAAGGTGGACGGGGTCTCGTACACGGCCGAGGACGCGAGGGACCAGGGCTGGACGGTGGTGTTTTAGAGGGGGCCGGAGAGAGAGTCACGCGAGAGAGAAGGGGGTGTCGGTGTCGGAGCGCCGACACTTCCCTCGCGATGCCCGGCCTCGTCGGTGACGCGGCCGGAGCCTGGGCGGCGGAGCTCACGTAGCACGCGGAAAGGTCCTGCTGGTCATCGCGAGCACCACGGCCAGTGTCGCCACGATCGCGGCGGCCGGGAACACCGGCGCCGGAGCGACTGTTGGAGCGATGAGAAGGTACGTGTCCAGCCAGCGTCCGAATAGCACGACGATGGCAACCTGACGGAGCGCCGCGGGCTGTTTCTTGGTCTTCGCCGAGAGGAGGACAGTGAACGGCACGCCGAAGTTTAGGAGCGGGTTCAGCCAGAACAGTGTTGACCAACCGCCTGACAGTCGAATCGCGTAGTGGGAGGTCTCTTCCGGCAGGTTCGCGTACCAGATCAGCAGGTACTGGCAGAACCAGAGATACGCCCAGAACGTCGAGAACGCGAACAGGAGCTTCCCAAGATCGTGAGAGAGCGCGGCTGTCGGGCGGTGCGCGTTGCTTGCGCGCTCCGAGCCGGCCAGCGCGGCCAGCAACGCGATGCCGCCCAAGAACCAGCCGCCGAAGAGATAGACCGAGTACATGGTGCTGTACCACGGGGATTCCAACGACATGGTGAGGTCCCAGGCGGCGATCGAGAGTGTCGGCGCGAGAGCCAGGAGAAACCAGATCGAGGCTCTCACGAACCTGCGATGAAGTGAACCCGAAAGCGCGGCGTGGTCGGAGGCCCGAGTCGCCCAGTCCCGCAGCCGGTCGCGGAGTATGGCCGAGAGAACCATCCAGACGAGCAGCACCGTGAACGTGCGAGCGAGAAGGAGCGGGACATTGAGCCATATGGCGTGGGCTGTGTGCGGCGCGCTCCGAGCCCACGGGTACAGGCTCCCGGCGCCGGTTGCCAAAGTCAGGGCGAGGAGGGTCGCGGGTATCGGCAGCGTGGCAGAGATGGCCGACGCGAGGTTGTGCAGAGAAGTCCACCAACGCGCGTTCGAGACGCCCTGAATCGCGATGAAGATCGAGGAACCCAGGGCGAGGCCAATGCCATAGTGTGAGGCGATCACGAGCCCCGACAGACCCTGCCGCGCGTCGAAGGCGACAAGGGCGGCGGCGAAGACCAACAAGGCGAGGGACAGGCCCAACAGGAACCGTTGACGGGACGTTGACTCGGTGCGAATCCACAATGCCGGCGCGACTGAGTTGGCAGTGGGCGACTGTTCGGATGCGCTCATCACCGGCCTCCCTTTCCGGACGCCGCCGCGTTCTGGAGCGCGCGGACATGCAGGATCGCCCGCCAGCGGTCGTCCGGGAGGACTTGCACGGCATGGGACGGCATGATTCCCTGCCCCATGGTCACGATGTGGAAGAGCTGGCCGTCGGCGAGGCCCCTCGCATGGGGAGCGAGGAGGCTTGGCGGATTTGGAAACCTTCCAATGATCGGACCATCGCCTTCGCCGTTGGCGCCGTGGCAGACGACGCACTTGGACTCGAACACGGCCTTTCCGCGGGCGAGGTTCTCGGCGGAGGACGCGAGCGGGTTCGCAAGGCTCTGTCCCGCGCGCCGGGCCTCTTCGGGACCCGAACCGTATGGGAACGGCGCGAAGTTCATGGGAATGGTCCCTTCCGGTGGAAGACGCAGTGTTTGTCCGGAGCCTTGAAGCGGGTTCGGGTCATACGCGTCGAATGGCACGGAGGTGACCATGCCGGGCAGTACGACGAAACCGGGACGGTCGCCGTCCGCAGCGCATCCGGCCAGGACGAGGACCATCGCGGTCGCACAAGAAGATGCGACGTACAACGTGACGAACGTGACTCTGCGACCGATGCGACCCGCACTCATCCGGTGAGCGCGCCTCATGGCGTCCCCCGCGTGTCGGCGATCCAGAGGGGTGAGAGCTCACGGCACAAGGTCGAGAACCGTGTCGGCGAGAACCGGGCGTCGTCTTCGGCGACGATCACGACGAAGTGATCGTCGGTGGCGCCCTTGGGTGGGCGGGCGCCCGCTTCCGTGTAGGGACCGTCCTCTCGAACCGGCGGCCTCAATCGCGCCCTGATGAAGAGCCCGGCCACGGTTCCGAACGCGGCCAGGAGCACGGTGAGCTCGAAGCCGACCGGCACCAGCGCGGGCAACGCGAGAAACGACTTTCCGCCGATGACAAGGGGCCAGTCGAAGACGTGCGTGTAGATCTGGAGCACGAAGGCGATCGCGAGACCGGTGAGGCCGCCGGCGAGGGTCGCGAACCCCAGGCGGGTCTCGGAAAGGCCGAGCGCCTCGTCCATCCCGTGGATTGGAAACGGCGACCGCACGTCCTGGACGCAGAAGCCGGCGCCTCGAAGTCTTCTCACGGCCTCCAGTGTGTGGTCGGGGTCGTCGAACACCAGCGTGTGGACCCGGCTAGTGGGCATGAAGGGCCCCCAGTTCCCGCCGTCGTTCGGCCCGCTCCTCGGCGAGCGTGTGCTTGACCTCGTGGAAGGCCACGACCGGCGCGACGCGTATGAACAGAAGGAAGCATGTGAAAAAGAGGCCGAAGCTGCCCAGAAGGATCCCGGCCTCGACAAGGGTCGGCGTGTAATGGCTCCATGAGGAGGGCAGATAGTCCCGATGAAGCGAGGTCACCACGATGTTGAACCTCTCGAACCACATTCCAACGTTGACGAGAATCGACGCCGCGAAAAGAAGCGCAACGCTGCGCCTCGCCCTCGCGGACCAGAACACCTGCGGCACGGCGATGTTGCAGAAGACCATCAGCCAGTAGGCCCAGGCATAGGGCCCGAACGCCCGGTTCTGGAACGTGAACCGCTCGTACGGGTTGCCGCTGTACCAGGCGATGAAGAGCTCGGTCGAGTAGGCGAAGCCGACGATGAGGCCTGTCGTCAGCAGCACCTTGGCCATCTTGTCGAAGTGCTGGAGCGTGATATAGCGTTCGAGAGACAGCGCCTTTCGCGTGACAATGAGCAGCGTGAAGACCATCGCGAAGCCGGAGAAGACCGCGCCCGCGACGAAGTACGGGGGAAAGATCGTGGTGTGCCAGCCCGGGATGACGCTGGTCGCGAAGTCGAAGGAGACGATCGTGTGAACCGACACGACGAGCGGCGTCGCGAGCCCGGCCAAAAGGAGGCAGGCCTTCTCATAGCGGTGCCAGGTGCGCGCGGAGCCGTCCCAGGAGAGGCTCAGGAACCCATAGACGCGGCGCTTGAAGCCCACGGTGCGGTCTCGGAGCGTTGCGAAGTCGGGAATCAGGCCGACATACCAGAAGAGCAGCGAGACCGTGAAGTATGTGGAGATCGCGAAGACGTCCCACAGGAGCGGCGATCGGAAGTTGAGCCACAGTGGGCCTCTGGAATTGGGATAGGGAAAGACCCAGAACGCAAGCCAGGGGCGGCCCATGTGGATCAGCGGAAACAGGGCCGCGCAGATCACCGCGAAGATGGTCATGCCCTCGGCGGCGCGGGCGATCGAGGTCCGCCAGCGTTGGCGGAACAGCAGCAGGATCGCCGAGATCAGGGTTCCGGCGTGGCCGATTCCGACCCAGAACACGAAATTTGTGATGTCGTATCCCCATCCAATGGTGCGGTTGAGGCCCCAGACGCCGATGCCGGTCGCGATCGTGTGCCACACGAGCGCAACGCCCAAGGCCAGCGCCGCGGCAGCGGTCAGGAACAGTGCCCACCACGAGGCGCCGGCACGGCCCTCGAGCGGAGCGGCGATCTCGCGTGTGATCTCAGCATAGTCGGGATCGCCCTCAATGAGCCAATCGGAGGGCCGGGCTACCGCGTCGCCCGCGGAGAGTGGCGTGGACGCGCTCATGAGGTGGCCTCGGCGGGGTCGGTCTCGGACCGGGTCGGCCGGTTTCGAACCCGGGCGAGGTAGGTGACCGAAGGCTGGACGCCGAGCTCGGCCAGCACTTGAAAGGCCCGCGGTTCCTTCTTGGCATGCGCGATCTCGCCCTTGGGATCGGTCGCGTCTCCGAAGGTGATGGCGCGGGCCGGACAGCTTTGTTGGCAGGCCGTCTGGACACCCAGGCCGCGGAAGCTCTCCTCGCCCTCGCGGCGCGCGGCGAGGCGCCCGGCCTGGATGCGCTGAACGCAGAACGTGCACTTCTCCATCACCCCGCGTTCCCTTACCACAACATTGGGATTGAGCACCATGCGCTCGACGGGCTCTCGGAACTCGTGATCGAACCAGTTGAACCGTCGCACCTTGTAGGGGCAGTTGTTGGCACAGTATCGGGTTCCGACGCAGCGGTTGTAGACCTGTTGATTCAGGCCATCCTCACTGTGCACGGTGGCGGCCACCGGGCAGACCGTCTCACACGGTGCGTTGCCGCACTGCGCACACAGCATGGGCGAGAACAGCACGTCGGGATTCCCCGGGTCGCCCGCGAAGTAGCGATCGAGGCGCAGCCAGTACATGTCGCGGTGGCGAAGGATCTCGTCTTCGCCGACGACCGGCAGATTGTTCTCGGCCTGACAGGCGACCACGCAGGCCGAGCAGCCCGTGCACGAGTCCAGGTCGATCACCATCTCCCACTTGGGCGTCGTGGGCGGGCGCTCGGGCCACAGGCTGTGCTCGGCTAAGGCGGTGCCGGGCTCGCCGGCGGCGTGTTCCGGGCCGCCCTCACCCTTGGGCACAGGAGAGGTCGGAAGCGCCACCTGAAACACGACCGGCCGTCCCTCGGCGAAGGAATGTGTTTGGATGAGCGGAAGGGCCTTGTGTCCTGGGGCACGCTCGGCGCGGGTCGCGAGCGCGTGGGTCAGCAGCCGGCCGTCTTGAAAGCGGGCCAGGCGATAACCGTTCACGAGGGCGTCGCCGCCGTCGTGACTGTGATTGTCATCGCGATCGCGATCGTGACGGCCATAGCCGACGGGCACGCCCAGGACGCCCGATGCCTGTCCAGGGAGCACGCGCGCCGGCAATGTGATCGTGCGGCCCTGGACGTCGAGCCTCAAGAGATCGCCGTCATGAACGCCCATGCTGCGGGCGGTCTCGGGGGCGATGCGGACCGTGGCGACCCAGGAAGACCTTGTCAGAGGGTCGGGAAGCTCGCGCAGCCAGGGAATGTGGGACTTGCGGCCGTCGCGGAGCGCGACCTCTTCGATCAGCTCGACCTCCAGACCAGGCGACGGCGGGGGCAGCGTTGCGGCGAGTCGCCCGAGGACGGCCTGAGGTACGGAGGATCCGGTCGGATCGGCGTCCTTGCGGACCGTTTCGGACGATCGCTCCGGCATTGCAATGCGCCCGTTCCTTACGGATTCGGTCCAGAACGCCTCGAACTCGGCACCCGACCCGAGGCCGGCCCTCTTCTCCCACGTCGACATCAGATGCCGTCGATAGTCGGTGACGCTCGCGCCGGACCAATGCAGGAGACTCTCGATCGCATGGCGCGTGTTGAACAGCGGGCGAATGGCGGGTTGCGCGAGTGTGACGAGGTCAGGTCGCGGTTCGAAGTCGCCCCACGCCTCCAGGCCGTGATGGGCGGAGGCCACAAGGGCGCAGGCGCGGGCGGTCGCGGTTCCGCGGTCTGTGATCGCGATCGAGAGCGGAAGCTTTCGAATGGCCTCCGCGAGCTTGTCGCCGTTCGGAAGCTCGTCGACGGGATCGGCGTTCAGGACAAGGACGCCGCCGACGTTGCCTGTGTCGAGGGCCTCCAGAAATGCGGCCAGAGCGTGATCCAGGCCGCGCCTGACGAGTGAGGGCCGGAGCATGTCGAGCGTGCTCCCCTCGCTTCCAAGGAGCCGGTTCGTCAGCACGACGGCGAGAGCCTCGAGAGGATCCGGGGATCCCGTGACGACCAACCCATGGCCGCGCCGCGAGGTGAGCTCGCGCGCCAGGCGTGTGACGCGATCGAGCCCCGAAGATGGCGCCGGCAGCGCCTGAAGCGCCGCGGCTGGCGATGGTGCGCCGAGCCCCTCTGCGACGAGCCGAAGCAGCCACAGCGACAACAGTCGCTCCTCGCGCGCGCCGACCGCCCAGCGCTCATCGGCGGCCGCTCCGGTCAGAGTGAGGGAGCCCTCGATCTGAACGTGGCGGAGCGTCCCGCGCGCCTTCGCGTCCCGTCTTCTCGCCGCATACGCGCTTGTATGGGCGACCGGCTCGGGCCCCGTGCCCAGGAGGTCCGCGCCGAAGCACACCAGCACGTCCGCCGCCGCGAGATTCAGCGCGGGAAGGACCGCCTCTCCGTCGAGGAGCTCGTAGGCCTCGCGCGTCGCGGCCCAGGAGCGGGGACCGGCGTCGTACTCGACGAGGGTTCCTCCGTGGCGTGCGAGGAAGCCTTCGACGGTGGCGCGCGCGGTCGGGCTGACCAGTGTCGTCGTTACGAGATAGAGCTTGCCTGTGGCGCCTCGCAGTCGTCCGAGGCCCTCAATGGCGCGCCGATCCAACTCCTGCCATGTGGTGGGCTTGCCCGCCAGCATCGGCTCGCGCAGGCGCCCGGCGTCGTAGAGGGCGCGCAGGTCCGCCTGTCCGACCGCGCAGAGCCCGCCCTTGGAGAGCGGGTGCTCGGGATTGCCCTCGAGCTTCACGGGACGCCCGTCGAGTATGGTCGCAAGAAGGCCGCACGAGGCGGTGCAGGCCGTGCACGTGGAGGCATAATGCGCGGGCACGCCCGGCGTGATCTCCTCGGGTGGAACCAGGTAGGGAAGAGCGTTCTCGACGGGGAGCCGCTTGCATGCGGCCAGGGAGGCCGCCGCCCCGACCCCGAGCAGCTTGAAGAACGAGCGGCGGCTCGCGGTCGGAAGGTCCGGAAGGTCGGGATGGAGGGACCCGGTCGTCACATCAGTCGTCACGTCAGTTGTCACATGGCCCCCGTACGCGCGTCAGTGATGGCAGACCGCACAATCGGTGAGGCGATTTGCGGAAACGCTGGGGCCCAGCCCTGGGCCGGGGGCGGGCGGGACCGGCTGTGAACCGGCGCCCGGCGGCAGGCGCAGGCTTGCGAAGCCCACCGCCGCCGGGGCGCTCCGGCGATGACAATCGATGCACCACCCCATTGTCAAAGGCGAGAACTGTGTGACGCGGCCCATCGACTCCACGGGCCCATGGCAGGTCTGGCAGAGGACGCCCTTGCGCACGTGGATGCTGTGATCGAAGGTCGCGAAGTCGGGGAGCTTGTGGACACGCACCCACCGGATTGGCTCACCCTTTTCGATGGCGGTCTTCACCTTCACGACCTCCGGATGGTCCTTCAGGACCTGCGTGTGACAGTTCAGACAGAGCCGGGCCGGAGGAATGCCCGCGTATCGGGAGCGCTCCGCCGCATAGTGGCAATAGAGGCACGGAATCTTCAGCGCGCCCGCGTGAACGGCATGCGAATACACGATCGGCTGGTTGGGCGCGTAGCCGAGGTTGGTGGGCTCGCAGGACGTCAGGCCCACGACGAGCGTTCCAAGCGCGAGCGTGACGAGGACTCTCAGCATGGCGAGGGCGCGCCGCGCCTGCGAAAGAAGAACCAGTTGACAGATAGGCTGACGGCATAGAAGGCCGCGAACAGAAACAGCGCGGCATTGGGCGTGCCTGTGGCCGCGATCGAGCGTCCCAGGAGAATCGGGATGAAGAACCCGAACGCGAGGACACTGATGGCCGCGCTGAATCCCAGCACCGGAGCCGCCTCTTTGGGTGGGAACAGCATCGCGATCTGCTTGAAGACGGAGGCGTTGCCGAGTCCCGCCGCGCCGAAGAGGAAGAGCATCACGGCAAGAAACAGCGGAAAGTCCGCGCGGGAGGACGGCGACGTCAGGAAGGTCAGCGCGATCGCACCGCTCGTGAGAGACACGGCGACAAACGTCGTCACGCGGCCGCCGGTGAGCCGGTCCGCGAGGACACCGCCGAGCGGCCGCGCGAGCGCCCCCACGAGCGGCCCCAGAAACGCGAAGGCCAGCGGATCGGGCGGGTTCGGGACCTTGCCGAAGACCTCGCGGATCAGCGAGGGAAAGGCGCCGGCGAGCCCGGAGAACGTGCCGAAGGTCATTGTGTAGAGCAGCGTGGTTAGCCAGGTGTCTCTCTTGCCAAGCACGCGAAACTGCTCCGTGAAGCTGCCGCGCGCGGGGTGGTTTCGCATTCCAATCGCGATCAGGACCGCTGCGAGAAGGACCGGAAGAAGCCACCCATAGGCCGCGTTCTGGAGCCAGATCTCCCTTCTCTGTCCGGCCACGGTCACGCTCTGCGGCCCTCCCGCCCAACTTCCCAGCACCGCGGAGCCGACAAGGAGCGGAATCAGAAGCTGCGCCACGCTGGTGCCCAGGTTGCCGAGGCCCACATTCACACCCAAGGCGGTTCCCGCGAGCCTCTTGGGAAACCACAGGCTGATGTTTGCCGATGAGCTCGAGATCTGCCCGCCCGCACAGAGGCCCGCCATGGCCGCCCAGAAGAGGAGCACGGAGTAGGGCGTTGTCGGGTCCTTCACGACGTGCCCGATTCCCAGGATCGGAACGACCATGAGCGCGGTCGTGATCAGCGTGGTCAGCTTGCCGCCAATGCGAAGCACCAGAAACGTGTGCGGGAAACGCGCGACGGCGCCCATCAGAAGAGCCATAGCCGGGAGCCAGAAACGCTGTTCCACCGAGAGCGTGAAGCCGGCGTTGGGAAGCCGCACCACGAGGGCGCTCCACGCGAACCACACGGCGAAGGCGAGGTGCAGGGCGAGGATCGAGAGGGCAAGCGTTCGGTAGGCGATGGCCTTGTTGGCGCTCCAGAACTCGGGATCCTCGGGATTCCAGCCGAACGTCGTCGCGCTCATGTCGCGACGCTGGTCCGGCGCGCTCATGTCGCGACGCTGCATCGGCGCGCTCATATCGCCCGCTCCGGGGTCAGAGGCGATTCCGGCGCCTCGATCTGCTGCGCGAGCTTGGGCGCCCGTTCGGCCATCATGCGCCGTATCACGAGGTGCATCCACACCAGGCAAAGGACCGAGAGGGCCGCGAAGAACATCCAGCACGTCGTCCACAGTCCGGTTCCCTTGAGGAGGTAGCCGAAGACGATCGGGCAGAAGAAGCCCCCGAGCCCGCCGAGGACGCCCACAATGCCCCCCACAACCCCGACCTCCTTGGGGAAGTACTCCGGGATATGCTTGTAGACGGCGGCCTTTCCAATCCCCATCAGGATGCCGACCACGAATACCAGGAACGTGAAGATCCAGATGTTGGCCTGAAAGAAGATGTGCGTGACGCCCCGCGCGAGGAGCTGCTTTCTCACGACCTCCTCGCCGACTTTGACGGCCGGCTCGTGCCAGAAGCGCGAGGTCGGCCATACAAGGAGGCCCCGGTCGTCCACGTTCTGTTCCGGCTTTCCGCGGAGCGCGTGGCTCTTTCTGGAGACCACGATGGCCTCGGGCGTGACGGTTTCCACGGTCCCCTTGCCGGCGGCCATCACGCCCTCCCCGGGCGCGTAAACGTCCATGCGCGGTACAACGAGGAGAAGGCACGCCAGCGCGGTTCCACCCAGGACCCAATACATCACGCTGCGGGCCCCGAACCGGTCGGAGAGATAGCCGCCCAGGGCGCGGATCACACCCGAGGGCGCCGAGAAGATCGAGGTCAGAAGCCCCGCGGTCGCGACCGTGGTCGCATAGGCGTTCACATAGTAGGGGATCAGCCAGTTCGCGAGCGCGACGAAGCCGCCGAAGACCAGGAAATAGTAGAGCCCGAACCGCCAGACCCTGACAATGCCGAGCGGCCGGAGCCTCTCCTTGAGCGTGAGGTCGTGGCCGTGCTCGACACGCCGGGGATGTGTGAACATGAGGAACACGAGAGTCGTCAGGACAAGCAGCAGCGCGTAGAGCCGCGGCAGGTTTCGCCAGCCGTCGACCACAGCTCCGCTCTCGGTCAGCGCGCGCAGCACGGCGGGCGCCCCCAGGCTCGTCAGCGCGGCCCCCGCGTTTCCGGCGCCGAAGATTCCAAGCGCGGTGCCCTGCTGGTGTCGCGGGAACCACACCGAGGTGTACGCGATTCCGACCGCAAACGCGGTCCCCGAAAGCCCAAAGCCCAGGCCGCCGAGCGCGAAGCCCCAGAAGCTGTTCGCGTAGCCGGTCAGCCACGCCGCGACTGCGGACAGCAGCATCACGATCGCATACACGGGGCGCCCGCCGTACTTGTCGGTGAAGATGCCGACCGGCAGCCTTAGAAGCGAGCCGGTCAGGACGGGGATTCCAATCAGCCAGCCCATCTCGGCCTTGTCGAATGTGAAGGCCTTGACGTCCACGAGGAACGTGATCAGGACCCCGTACATGGTCCACACGGCGAAGCAGACCGCGAACGCGATCGTGTTCATCGTGAGGACGGAGAGGGCCTTGCCGCGATCGCTCATGGAGGCTGCTCGTGGTGCTCAGCGCGCCGCGGGACGGGGCCGGTTCCAGATCACGACCTGATTGGGCCGCCAGAGGTAGGGAACCGGCGCGACCAGCGCGTGAACCAGCCGCGTGAAGCTGAACGCGCCGAAGAGCACGAACGCGCCGACAATGTGCAGCTTCGCCGGCAGGGGCAGCTCGGTGACGCGGAGGAGCTCGGGCTGGAGGCGAACCAGGGAGCGCAAGTACGGCACCACGGTCTGCGTGTACCAGGCGCTGCCCCAACGCAGGCCCAGCGCGACCCAGATTCCGGTGACGATCTGGAACAGAAGAAGCACATAGACCAGGATGTCGGTCCCGGTCGTCCCGACGATGAGGCGAGGCGTGGTGGCCCGCCGCGCGATCAGACCGAGGAGGCCGACGAGCGTGAGGATGGCCGCGACCAGCGCGGTCGCCTCGAGAATGAAGAGACGCACGGGCACGAGATTCCAGAGCGTCATCGGACGCGGAAACAGGAAGCCCACGAGATGCCCAAAGAAGAGCGTCAGGATTCCCAGGTGAAACGGCACCGAGCCCCAGAAGAGGCCCCTCGACTCCAGGAACTGTGAGGAGAGGCTCGAGAACGTGAACGGATCGCGCCGGTAGCGCTGAATCGACACGAACAGAAACAGCACCGCCGAGACGTAGGGGAGCGCCGCGAACAGCAGAACGTCAAGCATGGAGTTCGACCTCCCAGGCGGGGTCTAAGGAGTCCGGAGCGGGGCGCCCAGCCGAACCGGGCATGGAAGCGCCTGTTGAGCCCATTGGCAGAGGAGGCGGCGGGAGCGGCGTGCCCGAGCCGAGCCTTCCAAGCACCGACGGCAGCGCGCGCACCACATCGGCCCAGGGGTTCTTCGACTCGCCGAGGGCCTCTGTCATACGCACGAGGGCCGGCAGCAGAAGCGCATCGACCAAAACCTCGCGATCCTCGATCGAGGTCGTTCGCGCCACCAGGCGAAGCAGTGTCGGAAGGTAGTCCGGCAGCTCGCCATTGTCGGGGAGGCCCGCGCTGCGAATCTCGGTGGCGAGCCCGGCGAGCAGTGCCCCGCGTTGATACGCTTCTCCAAAGAGGTGGTACCCGGCATGGAGTGTACAGACCGGCGAGAGGTCAAAGAGCGCCGTGTAGCGTTCCTCTGGCTCGCCCGGGCCCGCGCTCTTGAGCCACCGTGCGAGCGAAGACAGCGCCCGGGCCATCTCCGGCGCCTCGTCCGCGCACTGTGCCGCGGCGGCCTCGCACGCGCCCAACGTGCGGTCACCCGGGTATTCCAGCGCGGACGCGAGCTCGAAGAGCATTGACGCCTGTGGTGCGAACGGCGGCGCCTCCCGGCCTGCAAGCGTTGGAAGCGCGAGCCCGGTCATGCGCCCCTCTCGGGCCGCACCCGGAAGCCCATCCCGGCGAAGCCCTTGGCAGCTAGGGGCTCGTCCAGCATCTCGATGGCCTCCTCGCGGTGCATGGGCGGGATCACGAACCGGTCGTCGAAGGGCGCGAGCGAGGTCAGGTGATAGATGGCCTCGGCCTGCTCCCGATCGCAGTCGGCCTCCGCGAGGATTCGAAGAGCGGCAGCCGCGTCGATGTCCCCGGCCGTGACCGAGCGCCGGTAGGTGCGAACCGCGAGTTGCTTGCGCAGGGCATACCGCACGACGCCCTCGTTGCCGGCGCCGAAGAGGCTCGCCATGTATTGAAGCGGAAGCCGGTAGCGGTCGATCGAGCCCAGGAACCTCTCGACGTCGTTCCCCGGCCCGGGCTCAGGCGCCCCACAGTCGCCGAGGGTCGTGTCGTAGCCCTGCTCGCCGACGCGTGCCATGACCGGGAGGAGCGGCGGGACATAGAACAGCATCGGCAGCGTGCGATGCTCGGCATGCAGCGGCAGCGCGAGGCCCCAGCGGACGACCCACTTGTACACCGGCGAGCGCTGCGCGGCCTCGAGGACGTCCTCATGGAGGCCATTGGCGCGCGCGCCCGCGAGGACGGCGGGATCGAATGGGTCGAGCAGCATCGCGCGCTGCGCCGCGACCAGGTTCTCGTCCTCGGCCGCGAGGACGTCGGCGATCCGGTCCGCGTCGTACAGCACCATCCCGAGATAGCGAATGCGGCCCACGCACGAGTGAAAGCAGGCCGGCGCCTGCCCGGTCTCGAGGCGCGGATAGCACAGAATGCACTTCTCGCTCTTGCCCGTGGACCAGTTGAAGTACGTCTTCTTGTAGGGGCAGGCGGTCACGCAGAAGCGCCAGGCCCGGCAGCGCTCCTGATTCAGGAGCACAATGCCGTCCTCGCCTCGCTTGTACAGCGCGCCGGAGGGACAGGCCGCGACGCAGGTCGGGTTCGCGCAGTGGTTGCAGATGCGCGGAAGATAAAAGAACACGAGCCGCTGCACGTCGAAGAGCGCCGCGCGCTCGTCCTCGGGGATGTTCGCGAGGTTGGGGTCGTTGGCCGCGTAGACCGGCGATCCACCCAGATCGTCGTCCCAGTTGGGCCCCGCCTCGATCTCCATCTCGCGGCCCGTGATCATCGAGATCGGCCGCGCGATGGGCTGGTCCGCGCCCTCCTTGGCGTCGAAGAGATCCTGATAGGTGTACGTGAAGGGCTCGTAATAGTCGTCGATCGTGGGCAGGTTCGGGTTGTGAAAGACCGTCACCGCGCCCCGGACCTTGCCCACGGCCCGGAGCTCCACGGAGTCGCCCTTCCTTTCCCAGCCTCCCTTGTACTTCTCCTGGTCCTCCCACGCGGTTGGGTAACCCGTGCCGGGCTTG
>WBZQ01001852.1_pt1 | contig 14138 bp, 16 predicted proteins | sample 5204251 | NCBI WGS metagenome assembly WBZQ01 (sample SAMN12412402, study PRJNA552823) | activated sludge metagenome | isolation source: activated sludge from nitrification reactor of wastewater treatment plant... | place: USA: Virginia | collected 2017-09 | reverse complement strand
TGGTGGAGAGACTTGCCACCTTCACGGTTGACCATGAGGCCCATCCGCTGACCTATGCTCAGGGGACGAGCCCTTATAAGTGGATCGAGCATGAGGCCTACAAGGAAGCAATCTTTTCCACGTCGGACAGCGGTAATATTGTGATTACCACCGACGGTACAAAATACGATACCAGATATGTCCCCTTTGAAGATTGATGAGAGACCTTCAGCAGCATTAGCAATGAACGATCATCGCCCCAAACGCGAAACCACGTCTATCGAAGAAGCGACCATCTCCGACCTGTGGGAGATGGTCGCTATCCTGGAAGTGCCCGAACGAAAGGGACTGTGTACCAAGCAAGACCTCTACAACATCATCACCGAGTTCCGTCGCAAGAACCCTCGTGCGCGAATTTCTGAGATGGCCTGCTCTGAGCCGTACTTGCTTACCGAGACTGAGAACAAGTTGTTATTTCTGGCGCGAAGAGTGAGATTTCAGATGGGAGAAACCAGGACTGTGTATTTCGATATTACAGACTTCTATAAGAAAAACGAAGATCTGCTCAGGCCACATGTCTTGGTTAACTAAAATTGTCCGTCATCTGAGAGACCTGATAATGGGTGATTTACTCATCGATCAGGATATTGACGACCTCTACATTCTCACCTACGATACCCCACCAGATTGAGCTCACGATGCTCTTTTCTCTTAGTCTGATGTAAGAGTCTTGTCTGTGGCTATTGTCGGAATGTACTAGAGAGGTGTGAGTGATGAAAAGAAAACTCTTTGTTGGTTGTCTTGCTCTCGTTTCTTTGCTTGCACCTATTGCTTCAGCCCATGCGGAGACAGACAAGCTAGGTAAGAATTGGCTTGGCGCATATGTTGGTTCCTCTGTGCCTGGTTACGAGATAGGAGCGACGAGAATCGTAGTGGCTATGGGGCAGTATCGTACTGCCTCACAGGTTGAAATCATAAATGATTTGAGCGATCTAAAGCAGAGATGCGCAGAACTCAAGGGAATGGCAATCATAAATGTCAGGATGGAATCTCATCTTGGCACCTATGGCAAGGTTTCTAGCAAAGGAGAGTTGGAGACAAGTGTGGGCGGCCGTGATTTCTTATTATATGGAGATTGTGTCCTGGAAGTAGGTCAGAAGTCACCGCGCTAGATATCTGCCAAAATGTTTACTCCGGACGAAATTTCCTTTTCTCAGGGCCGACACGATCTTTTTCAAGCCGATCTGCTAGCCATTCCGATAATGATCTTTCTTGGGTCTGTCCTTCCCTGAAGTCTGCACGATACAGCTCTTGCCCTGATTCCGCTCCGACAAAATACACCGAAGTTTCCAGCTGTGCGCCGATCCTTTGAACTGTCGCATTCACCAGTACGTTAGCAGTGAGCCATTCGCCCGCACGAATCGAATGCGCATCACTCACTCTGTTTGCCAAGTGGAGCTGCAGCTCGTCATTGAGAATATGGCGTATCTCAGAACGCGCCACCACGCAGAACCCAAGGCCAACCAATGTCTCGATCAGTGAGCGAGAGACCTCATCTCCTATCTGCGGAGTGGTTGCCTGGATCGTGCCAATTTGAATCCGTGTGCCAGCTGGCCACGCTGGAGGGTGCCCTCCCGGTGTTTGTTCCTTTATTGCGTGGTTCCTAGACGATGGTTTCGATGCTGGCCAGGGCCCGGACCATAGAACCGTTTGCCCATCAACGATTCTACCCCTGAATGGCTCCGTCCCGTCTTTGGCCACCACGGCATCGTATCCCACAATTGCTCGTCCATGACCCGAGAGAGGAATTGAAACGGTAGGTATCTCCCGCTTCGCGTGTCCGACCTCGAGTCGACCGCTCTGAAGGGGTTTAGTAATCGTTTCTGTCCTGACGCGATGCGTGATATGAGAGGGCGCTTCGCCTGTTCCAGCTAATGGCTCCAGCATGATCAAACGCCGGCATCCAAAACGCATGCCCTTCTCGCCGGCATGTCCCAAACTGACTGCGTACAGTAAACTGCTAAGTGGGCAGTGAATGAGTCCTGGCAGTATCGCGGGTGGCCAGAACACAAACCGCCTGACCCGCTGCTCCTGAATGACTTCCTGGTCTATGGAGACTCGATAAGTCTGTTGGGCTGAGAGGGTCCATCCATCATCTCCAGCGGAGACGTTGACCGTTGGCGCGTCTTCGGCTCGCCGGCTCACTTCAATGGAGGGCTTGATGGTTTCTTGACTAGTTTCCTGGACTAGCCCGGAACAACCAGTGAGAAAGAGCACAATCATAAGGAAGAGTATTCGCGTGGAGCTCATGGTTGAATCATCCAGCCTTCACGTCGATTTCCGGCTTGAGACTGAAGTAGATCGACGATCACCTGCGCGGTAGATTGAATCAGTCGATCGGCATTCTTGGCCTGATCCTCAATCGTACCGGCCGCTAAGATCTGTCCCGTTTCCACAGAGACGATTTCCTCATACACCTGGTAGGCGTCTCGTCCTACCAGGGTCGGCCGTATCATCACGATCACGGATGCTCCTGTCAGTCGACCGATAGAAGGACTCGGGTCTGAGTATTGATGTTGCAACTGGGTTTGTTGGAGGTTCGTGAGCTTCTGTAGTTCACCCTCTCTTACCACGAGCTCAAGTCCTGTTTCAGCAAGCGCTTTCGAGACGCGGGCATGCAACTGTTGCTGTATCGCCGTTGGTGTCTCGCGATCATGTTCCATCACAAGCCGAACACGGATCTCTTTAGGCCAGGTGGTTCTAGGTACAGTGCGAATGCTTCCCTGCCGTGACGCCGCGGCAAGCCGGTCTCCAGTGATCGTGAGCTTCACGGACCCCCGTCCAGCATCTTTGCCTTCGACTTCAATGGAGGCATAGCCTGCCGTAGCTCGATTCAGCAGGATGCCGTTGCGTTCCATGGTATCGGCCAACCATCGGAGACGGAATCCAACTCCTTCGTTAAGGTTCTTGGCTGGGATTTCCACTCCGATCGGGTCTTTCCCAGGGAGGTGCCATAAGAAGCGTGCGTGAGCGTCCTCTATACCCTGGATCGTTTCGTACTCGCGATGATCAATGGTCTGTCCTACCCGAGTTTCCGTATCTTGATGTCCAGGGAGATCCAATCCCCCAATCCCCAAACAGTACTCCTCGATCGAATCCCAGCTTGGTCGATCCGGCCGGCCGATCGCTAGGGCTGTTCCATAGAGTGCCCCGACCGGGCAAAGGAGGGCACCGGCGACCACAGTCCCGATATTCCCCTTTGCCTCATACCGTTTCCCCTTCCACCGTTCCGCCAGATCAATCCGCTGGTGCTCCCGAACTCGCTGTCTAGCTCTGACAGTCCATCCCATCCCATCACTATGGGGTTCAACTGCGATTTGAGGTGGTTCTAAGACCTCGGTTCGCTCGACTGTCACCCGCTCAGAGAACGAATCCAGGCTGATGGGTACGAAGATTGAGGAGCACCCGACCAGGAATACGGGGAAAATTGCTCCGGCCGCTAGAGCCAAAACCCGTATCTCTTGTCTGACGACTTGCAGGTATTGGGGTGAATTCAATGGAGCAGGAAGGGCGGAGTAACTGCGGGACCGTACATTCATAAGGGATATCCGGTCCAAGAATGAACCATCAAGACTTTCTGAAATGACTTACTGGATGGGTCGGGGTTGTCTCGTATCACCCCTATAGCATAGGCGATCTATGGACATGATTCCAATTGGACATTTAGTCGCAGGCCGGGTTGTTCGTGCCTACCCAGATAAAGATGCGTATCTGGTGTGGTTGCACGAATCCAATACGTTTGCCCTCCTTCCGAAACGGTATCAGGACCATCCACTCAAGATACGCGACTCGGTCTCTGCTGCAGTTTTTAAGTATGGGGGAGAATACCCGATACTTTCTCAACGCTGCGCGCACTTTTTCAGGAAAATCGCCGAATCTGTTCTCCTGCCGGCACTTCGTGAACACGGCATCTCTGTCCATCGGGTTGCGACCGTGGAACATGCCGATTTCGTCAAAATCGCTATTAAGCATAGTGATCCGACAAAAGATCCAGTGAAGGTGTGCAAGGCCCTTATCCCGCAGTTTACCAGTCAGATTTCCCGCACCATCTGTCTCGTTCGTTACAGCCAGGATCTCGAAGCCTATATCGTCAACGCACTGTCCCCGGCTCCGGCACGAGCCATCCGGCATATCTTTGTGTACCGAGAAGAACGACGAGCCCGTGTGATCGTTGAACGCGGCACGATACGGGCTTTTCTCGGAAAGGCCGCCACGAATGTTGCGACGGCGAGCAAGTTAACCGGGATCGGTATCGAGCCGTTCGATGAGTCTGAACTAGCTGGGGGAACAACTTAAGGAGGCGTCTATGACAACAACCGCAATTACCCAGAACGGTCACGTGGGCCAGGTCCAGCCGCCTGCCGCCGTCCAGCCTGCGGGTCGAGAGAGCAACAAAGGGCAACAGCGGACTCGGGATCTGAAACAACGCATTCAGGATCGCCGCGACCGCACAAAGGATCCGTCTTCTATTCTCATTCTTCATCGCACGACGGAAGGGAGGATTCTCTCAAACTTGCTCTTCCCCTTTGACAAAATCATTCAGCGCCTTCGTCGTGGTGCTGGTGACCAAGTGCCGATGGAAACCGTTCACGCTGTGCAGGTTCGGATTGAAAATTGGATGGAGCAATGTCGGGCCCTCCTCCAAAGTTTTGGAGTTGGGAACAATGCGTGGCAGTGGAAAGAACCTGCATCTGATATCAACGACCGAATGGAGTTGGCAGGCCGGAAGAATGCGGTGGTGATCGTGCCACGAGTGCAGGACACCACGAAGGTGGCACCTCTGATTCGAGCGCTCGATGACACCATGCTGCGGATTCGGATGGAGGCCGAAGACCTGTCGAAATACAAAGACCAGTTTCGTCTTCTCGGGGAACTGGTGGTTGGGCTGCATCAAATCATTCAGCACGGTGCCCGTGTCACGGACACAGAATACAGAATCAACGATGACCTTGGAAAGCTGTTACGGCATAGCTCTCCCGCGAAGGACGCAAGCCCATCCGCCCATCAATCATAATTTCTGAAGGAGGACCCCATGTATCGCGCAGTACTGTTGTTGCCAATCATACTCATGGCCCCTGGTTGTGTGGGTTGGGGGACCTACGATGAGTTGCATGCCAAGCACGATCATCTGTTGGATGTGAAAGAACAGTGGGAGAGCGAACAGCAGTCGCTTGAAACCCGAGTCGAAGATACGGCTCGGGCCTATCAGCATGTGAGTGTGGAGCAGACCTCATTGAAGCACCAGGTCGATAGGGTCATCGACACGATGCGGAGTGCGAAGGAAGATCTTCGTATCGCCGGTGTGAAGATCGATCGGCAAGATGCAATCCTTCGCACGCAACAGGAGCAAATGACTGATCTGGGCAAGAAATTTGTTTCGGTCATGAGTCAGGTGGCTACTTTGGCTGAAACCAATTCCGCGTTGGCCAATCGGATGGATCAAATTCTTGTTCGCTTGAACAAGTTCGTTCAGGCAAAGCACGCAGCGCCTGCAGAATCCTCTAAGACCAAACATGGATCCGCTCAAGCGAAGGCTGCTCTTGATAGGCCAGACGATGCTGTGGTGAAGGGAGACGACAAGAGCGACAAGAGCAAGGTCGCTCCCGCAGATTCCATGCAGGCTTTTGTGCCCGGCGTCCAACTCCCTGGTAGTGCTGCCTACTCACTAATGAACCCAGTCGTTCCAGGAGTGGGACCTTCGGTAGGCTCGGTCGCTTCAACACCACAAGATCTGCCTCAAACTGAGGCGCGTACTGTTCCTTCGCTAGAGAAACAGCATGTTCCTGAGGTCGCGAGTGTACCGGTCGTTCCAGCGGTAAAGCCGGCTGTTATTGAGGCAAAAAAGAGTTTCATTGCTGAATGGATACAAAAGCTTCGTCCAACTGTGGTGAAGGCTCCGGTAGCGCCCAAGCCCAGTGCAATGACTTCAGGAGGTGGGCAGAAGGCTTCGGATGTGGCTGAGAAGTCGAATGGGGAGGCGTTCGCTGCGCCCATGCCATCCAATTCACTCACAATTAGCACTCACCGTGGAGTGCCTGCGACTGGCCCTATGCCAGGGGCGCCGTCTTCGGATGCTCCTGCAGTGAAGCCGTGAGGTCATGATGAAGGTGCTGACAATTCCGTATTTCCCCTTTCGTCAATATGAACCGATCGATGCCTTAACAGAGTTCCAAACGGTAGGGCTGGCCTCTTGGCGAGATTGGTGGGCCAAGTACTTCGATATTGTTGGTGGGCGCGCTCGGGTCTATGAACGTCCGACCATGAGTGCCATCCAGGACGCTACCTCTCGGATGAAACAGGAGGCTAAGGATCTGGGTGCCGATGCCATCATCGGGTATTCGATTTCCGTGTTTCCGTTGAATTCAAAGGGGATGGGCATGTCTCAGGTTCTCGTCTGCGGAACGGCCGTACGATTCGTATCCATGCCGGCGTCGAAAGTGGCTTCGCGCACCACTCGACCGGGTGAGGAGCCGACTGAACAGACAATTGCCGAACACTCGGTTCCGGGCGAGGTGTTTCCAGGTTTTTCAGATCTGGATATCCAAGTGCCATCTCTCGACGGTGTCAGTAGGTCGTCCTCGATTGTGAAGTAAGAAATGTCATGATGCATGTGTTGATTGCCCTCTCGATGATCCTGTTCTGTGCGTTGGCATTGCCCGCGGCACCGGTTGAGGCGAACCATTGTGCGGCGATGCCCGACGCGTATCAGCAGGCAAATTGCGAGATCGGCCATCAGAAGGCTAGTGGAATTGTCGGTGGGGGAATCATTGCTCCTCATATGGGCAATGTTCCTCAATATTCAGGATCGCCTGGGTGTGTGACGGCCGGGTGTTCCGGCGCATCACAAGAGGGATATTTTACTGACACCGGTGATACGTCGGCTCTCAATTCTGCGGGCGGCTCAGCGGCTGGCACAGATCCTCGTTATGGGGAGATGATGACCACACAGACAGACAAAACTGGCTACAATCTTTCAACGAGCGCTCCTGTGACTACAGCTGAAGCTAATGCGGCGGGATATACAGGGTCGACGGGCGTGGGAAGTATCTGTATCGATGTTCAGACCTGTACTAGTTGGACGGCTGGGACGCCAGCAATACAGCAGTGCACGGCTTCTGGGTCGGCCGTTGCGAATTGTCATATTGGGGTCACGACGACTGCCCGGACATTGAATTTCACATTGACAATGCCATCGCCACTTCCGATTGTTGGGTGGTCGTCTCCGCATAGTGTGTTTGTTCATCTTCAAAGTTTAGGTGGTAGAAATTACCAGGCCTTAATTGGACGTGGTCATGGCTCCGTATGGAGCTGGTACACGCTCTATACCTTTACCGCTCCTGATCCTGGTCTTGCTCCGGACGAGATCGTCGTACAGAGCAGTGTGTCTGTGAATATCACTGTCCAGGGAGACGGAGGGCCTGGGTGCGGGACGTGGACAGGCGATGTGCCCGTGGGGGCTTTATGGGAAGTGCTGGCGTGTTCTGCGAGTGGTGACCAATCTGGTTGGGCGAGATTGAACAGCGGTTTCGGATTTTATGATATTCGAAAAGATGTCATTGATGATGGGTGTGGAGGGCTTCGCGCGAGCGGATGGTTACTCCAGACATCCGTCTGTAATGATAACGTGCCGCGTCAGGTGACCACGGATACCGGCAAAGTGCTCACGCTTCCCCCACCAACGATATTCCCTTTGAATAATTGTTGGGATCGGGATGAGCAGTGGGGTTATCAAGGCACTGCTCCTGATACCTGTGCTCCGCTGTTGAGCCAGGGATGTAGTCAGATTGCTTCTGTGTGTACCGTTCCCCTTCCTGGGGGCTGTGATACCTATCAGAACACCTTCTCATGTCCATCTGATTCAGTCTGTGCTTCCTATACGACCGTGCAACAGTGTACCGATTGTGGAACTCCCGGGAGTCCTGTTCCGTTCTGTGTTGACAAGACTACTCCTCCCAATACCAATCTGGCTTTAGCCGCGACCTGGCTACAAATCGCGAAGGATATTGAGGATGATTGGGATCCTGCGAATCTCAGGATTTTTACAGGTCAACGCCGCACGTGTGATTATGACACAGCGGGGCAAATCATTGTGAATTGTTGTGATACGGATCCGTCTAAATTATTTGGAACCTGTTCGCAAGAGGAAATTGATCTGGCCTACGATCGCCAGAATCGGAAGGCCCACTTTGTCGGGACGCATTGTGTGACGCAAGTGTTTGGCATGTGTATTCGCAAGGAGGAAGTCTATTGTTCGTTCCGGACCGAGCTGGCTCGGTTAATTCACGATCAGGGACGTCCTCAGATCGGCAAGTCGTGGGGGACCGCTGACACGCCGGATTGCACCGGGTTCACAGTCCCGGAATTCACCAGCCTGAATTTTGCCGCGATGGATTTTAGTGAATGGTATCGCAATGTGAGTGCCAGCATTGATCCAGTGGCGATTACGAATCAGATGACTACGAAGATCTGTGCTTATACGGGCACTTGTCCTTGACGTCAACGAGGAGCAAGTCACACCTATAGGATGATCATGAAAAAGCATGTGGTTGGGTGTGTCTTATTGGTTGTGACATGGGTGCCTTCAATGTCAGTCGCCGCTCCTGAGCAGTCTCCCCATTTGGTAAATCCTTTTTGGTACGTGAACCATCCGTGTGTGTATCACGCGGCTACTCGATACAGACTCACGCCGCGTATTCTCGAAGCCATTGTCCACGTTGAGTCGAAGGGGAATCCGTATGCTGTCTCCGTCAATGAAAAAGGGGAAGGACATACCCAGGGACCATTGACCTATACCGAAGCAAAAGCCGTGGTTCAGAAGTTGTGGAAGGAAGGCAAGAATTTTGATGTTGGTCTGACTGAGATTAATTCGATCCATATGAAGACCTATCGTCTCGACCCTGTCCTGCTTTTGGACCCATGCACAAATCTCTACTGGGGGGCCTTTATCCTTCGCCAAAAGGTCAATCAATTTGGCGAGGGATGGGTTGCCGTTGGACGGTACAACGGAAGTCGTAATGTGGTGGGCTATAGCTGGAAGATCTTTGAGGCGCTGAAAGTCCTCGACCAAGTTGTCCATGGCAAGCGATAGGGAAGGGTCACGAGGAGGCAGGAATGGGAGACTCTGACGTTGTATCCCTGACCGTTCCCGGCGACCTGCCCCCTGTGGAGGTTCCTCGCCGTCTTGATTCTTCTGAGCATTACGCCGTGGATGTTGTAGTCGGGAAGGAGCGCCGTGTGATTGAGGGGCTGCGCCGTCTGGGCTATCTCGAGGTGACGTCTCCGATTGCTGGCTATGTTCAATTTTCTGCTAAGGGCATCAATCGCGACATTATTCAGCAAATCCCGAATGTCCGACAGCTCATGGCATTGGGGCACGAGTCTCTCTCTGTCCCATCGAGTGAACAATCGGGTACAGAATCGTTCAAAGAAGGGGATCTTGTCCGAATCCGATGTGGCACGTACAAGAAATTGTCAGGAATTCTCCTTGCCTGGAAAGATCAAGCCGGAGTGGTCGACACTATTATCTTCGGCCGCTCCATCCGGGTGCCTGTTGATCATGATGAGATTGAGTCCATTCCTTTACCGGAAGCCTGGAAGTAGTCATGTGTAATCTTCATCAGTGGATCCCTCGACGGTGGGGTAAAGCCCATCCTCCCGTCGTTCAGCCTGTCCGGACGCAGATCAATATCGATCTCGATACGATCGCGAGGAACATTTGGCTCCCCTACAACATCGACTTTATTCAGGAGTCGGGCGATCTCAGCGAAAAGCCCGTCGAGCTCGATCCTGCGGCGATCGATGATCCTGAAATCATCAAAGAGATTCGATTGAGCAAAGAAATCGAACAGGCTCAGTTACAGGCCGAGCAGCCCACAGTGCCTTCAACTCCCTCCCTCCCTCCCAAGCCGAATGTGGTTATGCAGCTTGTTGAGTCGATCGATGTTCGACCGAAACTGAATCTTCCTGTTCAGGCCGAAGGATCATCTGAAATCATTCGGGAACTGATTCTCCCAAACGAGAACATTCTTCGGACGCAAGGGGTGCTCACGCAAACGCTGGAACTAGCGAGGGTCATCGAGCAGAAAGGGACTTGTCCGTCGATTGTGACGATTGCTCCAGAAAAGGATTCGGAGTATGCCGATCTATGGGCCATTCGTAACACGCTGGCCCAGGTGTCCATGGCGAATCACACCCTACGTGTCTCACAGATTGCGTTGCGCCTTGTACGGGAGCAGTACCGAGATCACCAGCTCCTGGTGCCGAAGGTGCTGATTACTGCGTTGGGCCATGATCTTGGCAAGATCCCCGATTTCCGCGCTGCCGGCATCTATTCCATGGGAGACCATCCCATGATGTCTGCGGTGAAGTTGCAGGAAATATTCAAGGGGACGGATCTCCCTTGGTTCCATGAGGTGATTGAGGCGATCAAATCACATCATCGCACGAGCAAAGAGCCACTCGATGTGTTGTTGAAGCGAGCGGACGGGGAAGCTCGACAATATGAGTTGGCCGCCACCAAGGGGAATTTGGTTGTCAAGCCATGGGATGAGTGGTGCACGGTTCCGGAGATTCTGCAGCTCATTGAACCTCGGATCAACCTCCTCGGTCGCGGGAACAAATGGGCCGCCTTGGCCATGAAAGATATCGTCTACGTGGTGCCGGAAGTGCTGCTCGAAGCTGCTCGTCATCTCAGTGAATCGAAGGGGGTGGTGGATATCACCTTGATTCGTCAGTCTGATTATGAAGGGGCATTGCGAAAGATGGTGGCCCAGTTCCGGGACGCGCATCTTTTGGCGCTGGATGTGGGTGATGGTTTCTATGGGAGAAAGTTTGCCATTCAGACTCCCAAAACAGGCGGAGTCCGTCGATCGTATCTGGTCCCGATTAAGATTGGTGCCTTTGCGGTGTCTCCTGGCGAGCTCGAGGCGCGCAAGCGCGGCGTGCTCAAGATTGTGAGTGATGTGCGACTCGAGAGTGCGTAGGAGGGGGTGTGGAGGATCTGCTGTTCTGGATCAACCCGTTGGCCTACATTACCGAAGAACAGTATTTGGCTTGGTGGACTTGGGTCTCCCATCTCGTATTGAAGGGGCTTCCGCTTCATCTGATGACCCTGTCGGCTCTAGGCGCAACCTTCTGGTTCGGTGCGTATAAGCTGCGCGCCGGCATCGGACTGTTTTGCTTTCTCATCACCATCCTCTGCGCGTACGTTCACCCTTTCATGCGACTCTTGAATTTAGGTGAATGATGGAACGTGGAGCCCGACCTGGCCCACTGTTTTCTGAGGGCAGTCCCCGTAGTCAACCGCGCAGCTTGATTACGGCGATCAGCGAGATTCAGGAACTGGCGATCGTTGAGAAGATGGGGAGGAGTCTTCCCGAGCAGATCATGCTGCTGGATCGGAGCTTCGCCTATGCCGAGGTTGGTGTCTACGGCGTGGCTCTCGATGCCTTGTTCAGCGTCATTGGGATTCCGCTCAGCATTGCCGTCTGCTGGAATCTGATGCCGATCTTTGGGTCGTGGACACCCGGGCTGTTTGATAAATGCATTGCCTTGTTTATCGGTGTCGGGTACGGCGTCGTCTTTAACGTGATGATTGGACGGACCCTTGGCGGGTGTTACTACGGCAAGGTTTGTAAGCGATCAATCGATCTTATTTACGAAACGATGATCTATTGCAACGTGTTCAAGATCCTGATTCTCTTTCTGGCCTTTCACGGGATCCGGAACGTTCTCACTCCGGAATTTGCGCATAACATCTTCGATACACTCTGGCCGGCGTTCCGACCATTCATGTCTACCGACTCGGCCGTTGTGTTTCAGGACTGGATGGTCAATATGCGTGAAGTGATGATCGTATCGAGCTGGTGGGCTCTGGCAACGACACTGCTCTCTCTCCTGGTGCCCTACTTCTACTTCCAACGTGGCGAGAAACGCGCCGCGGAGGAACACCGTCTCAACGTGCTCTACGACGGCTACTAGCTCTTTTCTTCATTTGAATCTTCCGAGCTTGCGGGCGAGGGTAGTGTGCTGTGCCAGGATTGGATTCAGACGTGAAACGGAGGAGCCCCCCCCTTAGGAGGGCTCCTCGTCGAAGAGTGTTAGACGCCGCTCTTCTTGGCCTGTGTGATGAGGGTTTTGATATTGAACCCTCCCAAGGAATGGATCATTTCGGCTGATGGAACCGTGTCGTCATCTGGCCGGCGCTTGCTTGGTTGTCCCTGGACGTGATCGGCTTGTTGCTTGTTGGCAAGGTGTTTCTGAAGTCCGATAAACAATAATCGCTTCAGCGTCGTGGGCCGTTGCTCTCGCCGAACTCGCCGAAGGTACCGTTTGATCATCGCATCTCGCTCGCTGTTGTTATTGAGATAGACCAGAACTTTCATCTCTCACCTCATGCAGGCGTGCCCACTATCGGTGCTCCCTCTGTTTCGCCTACACGACTGTCGTTCGCAGAAGCCTCCGTACGCTCGGGGGACGCTGCCTCGTGGTATCCGTGCCGGGCTTCCTGCCATCGAGCGTATTGGAGATAGCCCATGGCATTCGCAAACTGACCATCCCTTAAGACTTGATAGGAGGGCCGATAGGCAGCGAGATACGGTTCCACCAATGGGACGCCGCCTCCACAAAAGACGAGTCGATCCACATTCGGAGCGCCGTCTCCCCACAAATGGGTGATCTCATTAAACAGTCGTTCGGTCAGGGGCTTGATGCAGGGTTGGATGAGGTTCGCGATGATGTTTGCTGGAATCACTTCGCCCTTGATGCGAAGCGGCCGGATACCACGGAACGCCCAGTCTACTTCGTAGGCATCGACGGGTCGATTATGTTGTTGAGCCAGACGATTGGCTACCTGAGCAAACACTTCGCCGACGCCAATGATCAGGCCGGCCGACGACTTCGCCAGGAATTGGCCATCGCTAAAGCACACGAGCTCTGTGGTCCTGGTTCCAATATCAATCAACCCGACCCGGCCCTCATTCAGTTGGGGATCCTGGGCCGCTGCGGCGCAGTACGCGCCCACGCCTTGCGGCAGGATGGTGATTTCTTCGGCGTGCAGGCCACGTCGCAGCACGTCCCGAATCTGCTGGTGGGCTTTGACGGCGTTGTAGATATGCAGCGGCAGCCCGGTCATGACATGGGCTTTGGAGGCGATAAACTTCGAGGCGTATTGGATGATTGCCCGGAATCTGACCGATGTCCACCAGCTGTCATATTGTTCGACGAATCGGAATTCCCGTGTGGCTGCGTTTTCTCCGACGATGTACTCAACCCCGTCCAGAAACACTGCGGGGCAGGCTGCTGAAGCAATGCCCAAATCAATGGACCCAATATCCCCAGGAGCCACGAGAGACGGGAAGATATGCTGGGCCCCTGAGGAATCCATGATCTTGGTGTACCCATACCCCACATCGAGGCTGAAGATGGGTAGCCTCCGCGGACTGCTGTTCGTGACCCGTTGTGCGGATTTGGTACGTGAGTGCGCGGATGATTTTTTCATACAGTGCTCCTTCCTGAGTGAGATGAACAACATGACCTTCCAAGGAAGTTATACGGAATTGAGGAAGGCGCCTTTCAGCTCGACGTGTGGTGGCGAAAATGGTGGCAAGAAACCAGGATGTGTTCTGACACCTGCTCTGAAACCCTCGTAGAAACAATCAGGTAGGGTGATGGAGTTCTGACTAGAGCCATGACGTTATTCCGCATGTATTACGCGACCGATCAGGGGCGCTCTAAAATTAGGCTCTCATTGCAGATATGCTGCACGTATAACCAGTCGATGTTGTTAAAGAAAAGACATGTCAGAGGCGATGAGGGGCAGTGCGAGGCCTTGATGGGTTGTCGTAATGGTCTCGGAATTTTGTGCGGACAATATGGACAGGGATTCCGGCGTGTCAGGACAGGGTTGTTACCATTTTGTGAACACCCTAAGACTAATATTCATTAGTCGTTTCGGAAAATCGGATAGGGATGGGTGTCTGCCTCGTATACCCTCTGGTAAGCAGCAGCAAAAGTAGCGTCAATTATGTCAACCGGTGAGGGAGTCATGGCGCACGTTGGGGAGGGTTCTCAAGAGACGGTGGTGTTAGGGGAGGCTGATC
>WBZQ01000329.1_pt2 | contig 14142 bp, 14 predicted proteins | sample 5204251 | NCBI WGS metagenome assembly WBZQ01 (sample SAMN12412402, study PRJNA552823) | activated sludge metagenome | isolation source: activated sludge from nitrification reactor of wastewater treatment plant... | place: USA: Virginia | collected 2017-09 | reverse complement strand
TTTCTCCTGGCCTATGCGATCGAGATCCGCCACTCGCCCTTTGTCTTATGGATCAAAGATCTCTCAGCCAAGGACCCCTATTACGTCACGCCGATCCTGATGACGATCACGATGTGGATTCAGCAGCAGATGTCGCCCCCGGTCGGAGAGCCGGCGATGCGACGCGCGATGTCTTTCATGCCCCTCATTTTTGGCTTTATGTTCAAAGACATGCCAGCTGGGCTCGTGCTTTACTGGCTGGTTCAGAACGTGCTAACGATAGGGCAGCAGGCGCTTCTCGATCGGTACACGGAGCTTGGCCCTAAGTCGTCGCGCAAGGCAGAGGCGAAGTAAGACTTAGCCCGGATCGACGACCCACGCGGCGAAGATGGGGAGCCTGACAGGCGATCGGGAGGCCGCGGCCGATGTGATCGTGGCGGCGGCGACACCACCCGGCGTGTCGGCGATCGCCGTCGTCCGCCTTTCGGGTCCTTCTGGGAAGCCGCTCCAGATCCTCAAGACCCTGGCGCCCAAGAGCAACCGACCGCCTCAGGCGTGGCGCGCAACGCTTTGCCATTTGGTCGATCGGCACGGGAACCCGCTCGACGAGGCCATCGCGATCTATCTGAAGGCGCCGCGCTCACCCACGGGTGAGGACGTGGTTGAGCTCTCCTGCCACGGTTCGCCGGCGGTCGTCGAAGCCCTCTTGGACGCCGCGCGCGCGGCGGGGGCACGCCCGGCGCGGCCGGGGGAGTTCTCGCGGCGGGCCTTTCTCAACGGCAAGAGCGATCTCGCAAGGCTGGAGGGAATTGCAAACTTGACGCGCGCCGAGAGCCGGGAAAGCGCGCGGCGGGCCTTTGATCTCGCGAACGGCGCCCTGTCGCGGAGAACGGAAGGGCTTGGGGACAGGTTGCTGGAGCTTCTCGCGGAGATCGAGGCCGGCCTCGATTTCGCGGAGGACGTGGACGTGCTGGAGGTGGGTTCGGCGCGCGAGCGAGTGGGCGATCTTCTCTCCGAGATGGAGGCCATGGCGGCCTTGGGAGAATCCGGCGCGGGCGAGAGGACGCCGACCGTGGCGATCGTTGGACGCCCAAACGCCGGCAAATCGACGTTGTTCAATGCCTTGGTTGGTCACGACCGCGCGATTGTGGCCGAGTCGCCGGGAACCACGCGAGACGCGGTTTCGGAGACGATCGCGGTCTTGGAGCAGAAGGTCCGGCTCGTCGACAGCGCGGGGCTTCGCCCGACGACCGACGCGGTCGAGGGCGCCGGGGTGGCGATCGCCAAGCGACTTGCGACAACGGCCGATCTTGTCCTTTATGCCGTGGACTCTTCGGAGCGCGTCTCGGCGGACGACGAGCTCTTCTGGACGGCGATGGACCCGACGCGCTCGCTGCTTGTGCTGACGAAGACCGATCTGCCACCCGGACTCGCCGCTGAAGAAGTGGGGCGGCTCGCGTGGAGGGGCGAGGGCGTCAGGGTCTCCGCGGAGACTGGGCAAGGCGTTGCGGAGCTTCGGACCGCTCTCGGAATGCGATTGCGGACGGCGCCGATCGAGGGCGAGCTGATGGTGCTCGAAAGGCACCGCGACGCGCTGGCGCGAGCCAGCCAGAAATTGCGCGAGGCCACGGGACTCCTTTCGGAGCCGAGTTGGAGACCGGAATTGATCGCGGTCGTATTCCGGCAGGCGCTGGAGGCGCTTGGCGAGATCACGGGAGAGACGACGACCGAGGAGCTTTTGGACCGCGTGTTTGCCGGGTTCTGTGTTGGGAAGTGATTCGGGCGGGCGCGTTGCTGGCGCAAGGAAGGTAGGGTACCCTCGGATTATGGGTGTGGCGACCACGACGAAGGGCTTCCCGACGGACGTTTGCGTGATTGGCGGCGGCGGGCATGTTGGGCTTCCGCTCGCGCTGATGTTCGCGGACGTCGGTCTTTCCACGGTGATCTTCGACATCAACCGGGAGACGATCGAGAAGGTGCGCCGCGGCGAAATGCCGTTTGAAGAAGAGGGCGCGGAAAGGGCCCTCGGGAGAGCGCTTTCGGCTGGGACCCTCGAGGCGACGGAATCGCCGGAACGAATCCGGGATTGCCGGTTCTTGGTCGTCATCATCGGAACGCCGATTGACGAGCACCTAAACCCAAGCTTCGCCTCAATGAAGCGGGTGATCGCGGAATGCGCCCCGCACTTGCGCGATGGCCAAACTCTGATCTTGCGAAGCACGGTGTTTCCCGGAATCAGCCGCCATGTTCAGGACGATCTCAACGCCCGCGGCTTGCGAATTCCCGTGGCGTTTTGTCCGGAGCGGGTCGCGCAGGGCTACTCGCTCAAAGAGTTTCGCGAGCTCCCCCAGATTGTGAGCGCGTTCGAGGCGAACACGCTGCGGGATGTCAAGGAGCTCTTTGGGAAATTCTGTCGTGAATTTGTCGAAATGGAGCCCATGGAGGCGGAGCTTTGCAAGCTCATGACGAACGCTTGGCGATACATTCAGTTCGCGACCGTCAACCAGTTCTACGTCATCGCGAAGGAGCACGGCCTGGATTTCGACAGGATTCTCCACGGCTGTCGTCATCACTATCCGCGCATGGCGGGAATGCCCGGTCCGGGTTTGGCCGCGGGACCTTGCCTCGTCAAGGACACCATGCAACTGGCGGCCTTCAGCCAGAACTCCTTTGTCTTAGGGCATTCCGCGATGCTCGTCAACGAGGGCCTTCCGGCGCGCCTTGTGCAATTTGCGAAGCGGGAGACGGCGCTTCACGACAAGACAACGGGCATCCTTGGGATGGCATTCAAGGCCGAAAGCGATGACCCGCGGGATTCGCTGAGCTACAAGCTCAAGAAGTTGCTCACGCTCGAATCGCGTCGGGTTCTGTGCACCGATCCTTATGTGCGGGATGCGGCGCTCGACCCCCTCGACGAAGTGCTGGACCGTGCGGAGGTGCTCTTTGTCGGCACTCCACACCGGGTCTATCGCACCCTCGAGATCCCAACAGGCAAGGTCGTCATCGACGTGTGGAGTTGTCTTTCCGCGCGGCCGGAAACGGAGGCCGCAACGTCCTTATCGAAGTCGTCCATTGGAAAAGGAGTGCGTTCGGAATGAGAGTCCTGGTGACGGGGTCGGCGGGGTTCATCGCGGGCTACCTCGTGCAGGAGCTGCTGGACCGTGGGCATGAGGTTGTGGGCATCGACAACTTCTCGAAGTACGGGCCGACCGAGAAGAGCTATCAACATCATCCCCAATACCGGTTTTTGCAGGGCGATGCAAAGGACATCGGCCTGCTGAAGAGAGAGGCCCTCGACTGCGACCATTTCGTGGCGGGCGCGGCCATGATCGGCGGCATCAGCTACTTTCACGAGTATGCGTACGACCTCCTGGCCGAGAACGAGCGCATCGTGGCGGCCGCGTTTGATGCCGGGATCCAAGCGTTCCGTAGCGGGCGCCTTCAGAAGATGACGGTTCTAAGCAGCAGCATGGTGTACGAGAATGCGACCGTTTGGCCAACCCCGGAGGAGCATTGGCAAGCGTGCCCCCCGCCAACGAGCACGTACGGCTTTCAGAAATTGGCTTGCGAGTATTTCGCGCGGGGTGCCTGGGAACAGTATGAGCTGCCCTACACGATCTGCCGGCCGTTCAATTGCGTCGGCATCGGAGAGCGGCGAGCGCTGGGCGATAAAGACATCCCAAGCGGAAACATCAAGTTGGCCATGAGCCATGTCGTCCCGGACCTCGTTCAGAAGGTTTTGAAGGGTCAGGATCCTCTGCGGATCTTGGGTTCGGGGGATCAGGTACGCTGCTACACGTATGGAGGGGACCTGGCGAAGGGAATCGCGACCGCCGTTTTCCATCCGGCGGCGCGGAACGAGGACTTCAATCTCTCGACCCGTGTTTCCACGACGGTTCGGGAGCTCGCGGCCCTGATTTGGGAAAAGGTCCACGGGAGCGAGCGGCCGCTTCGTCTCGAGAGCGACGCGCCCTACCCCTACGACGTTCAAAGGCGCGTTCCGGACATCTCGAAGGCCGCGCGGGTGTTGGGCTTCGAGGCGACGACCAGCCTTGGGCAGATGCTCGATGAGGTGATTCCGTGGATTCGGGAGGAGATCTCGCACGGGAGGATCTGACATGGGCGGCCTCAGCGACGCGGAGTTCTTCGACGAGCTGGTGCTCGAGCGCGGCGATTTCAACCCGTTCGCGGACCGGGGTTGGGAGACGCTGGCGGGCCGCTTCGAAGAGATGATTCCCTCGCGTGCCTGGGGTCAGCGCGGCCGGCTCCTCGACATCGGGTGCGGGACGGGGCGGTCGAGGCGTGTCTATGCCCGAAGTTCACTGAAGTACAGCGGAGTCGACCTGTCCTTCGGTGCCTTGCGACAGGGATGGGGTGCCGGCGGTTCCGTGCTCCAGGCGGATGGAACGGGACTGCCGTTTTGCGAGGCGGCCTTCGAAGTCGTGGCGTTCAGCAGCGTTTTGCACCACATTCCGGAGTTTGGGCGCGCCCTGGTGGAGGCCCACCGTGTACTCCGTCCCGGGGGTTGGGTGTTCGCGTTTGACCCAAACCTGCTGCATCCGGCAATGGCGCTTTTCCGGTGGCCAAGGAGCCCGTTGTACATCGCCGAGGGCGTCAGCCCGAACGAGGCCCCGCTGTTGCCACGCGCGCTCCGGCGGGAGTTCGTGGCGGCAGGCTTTCGGGATGTCGATCAGCGTTGCCAATCCGACATTCCTTACCGGGCCGTGGCCCCGCGTCTGATGAACGCGTTTCTGTCTTTGTACAACCGGGTGGATTGGCTTTGGGAAGCGAGCGGGCTTGGACGCTGGTTTGGGACGTTCGTGCTGACCGCCGGCCGTAAGGCGGACTGATGGCCTTGAGATATTCGGTCGTGCTTCCGGTCTTCAATGAAGAGACAAACATCGTGCTCTTTTGCCGGAGAGCGGTGCGGGAGCTTCCGGCGGGCTTCGAGCTCCTGGTTTGCTACGACTTCGAAGGGGATCGAACGCTTCCGGCGCTGGAGGCCATGCCGCCCTCTGAGAAGCCCGAGTGCCTGCGGCTGATTCGAAACAGGTTAGGCCGCGGCGTGCGATACGCGATCGAGGCGGGTATGAGGGAGGCGGCGGCGCCGGTCGTGTTGGTGATGATGGCGGACCTGTCGGACGACTTCTCGAGGGTCGAGGAGATGGTGGCGTTGGCCGAAGGCGGAGCCGCGGTGGTTTGCGCGAGCCGCTACGTCTCAGGCGGCGCGCAGATCGGGGGCCCGGTTCTCAAGTCGTGGCTGAGCCGGCTGGCGGGGTTGAGCCTGCACGTTTTGGCGGGCCTGCCGACGAGGGATCCCACGAACAGCTTCAAGGCCTACGCGAAGGCGTTTCTGGATTCGACGCCGATCGAGAGCGCCGCGGGGTTCTGTCTGGGCCTCGAGCTGACCGTGAAGGCCCACTTCGGCGGCTCTCGGGTCGTGGAGGTTCCGGCGGTCTGGCGAGATCGGACGGCGGGCGAGAGCCGCTTTCGGCTCTTCCGATGGCTCCCACACTACCTTCGCTGGTACTTTTGGGCTCTTCGGCGGAAGTGGCTTTTCAGGTGGGCTCACGCCTCACCCGGATCGTGAGGATCCCGGAAAGGAAACCCGCGAGGAAGGCTTGCGCACCCGTGATGATCAGGGTGACGGAGGGCACGATGAGGCGCATCACGCGGCTTGCGTCGAGTCCTCCAAAGTGGCGCGAGCGCCAGAACGCGACGGCCGAGAGAATCCCGAGCCCGCCCAGAGCCACGAAGACGGCGCCGAGGAGTGCGAGACGCTCGACCGAAGCGAACTCTCGCCAGGAATCGAAGGCCGGGTCGGGCGGAAGAAGGCCCTCGTCCGTCCCGTACTGTTTGGCGAGCCATGCAAAGGTGAGGGTCTGAGTGCCGAGCACGATCAACATGGACATCAGGAGCATCGTGTGGATATCGAAGACTGTGCTTCCGACGGTGACGGCACCGGGTAGCAGAAGCACGAGGCCGAGGAGTCCGGCGCCGGTCAGAAAAAGGCCGGGATAGAGGAAGAGCCAACGCGGGCTGTACATGAGCAGGAAGCGCAGGTGCCGCCAGCCGTCGCGCCAGCTTCGGAGATGGGGGGGCCGGCCACGGCCATCGCGCGCCAGACGCGTTGGGACCTCGGACATGCGGAGGCCGTGCAGCGTGGCCTTGACGACCATCTCCGATGCAAACTCCATCCCGGTCGCGCGGAGCCCGAGCGCGAGGACCGCGTCGCGCCGGAAGCCCCGGAGCCCGCAATGGAAGTCGCGGACAGGGCTGCGAAAGAAGAGTCGTCCAATCGCCGTAAGGACGGGGTTGCCAAGATACTTGTGGAGGAGCGGCATGGCACCCTTAGCGATTCCGCCGTGGAAGCGATTTCCCATCACGAGGTCATCGCCGTCGCGGAGGCGCGCGACGAAGGAGGAGAGATCGGAGAAGTCGTAGCTGTCATCGGCGTCCCCCATGATCACGAAACGGCCGCGGGCGGATTGAATTCCACCGAGAAGGGCCGCTCCGTAGCCTGCGGGTCTAACGTCCACGACCCGCGCCGCGTGGGCGGTCGCAAGGGCTTGAGAACCGTCCGTGCTGCCGTTGTCCGCGACGAGGACTTCGCCGCGGATGCGATTTCGGCCAAGGAAGTCGCGCGCCTTCTCGACGCACGTCGCGACCGTTTGGGCCTCGTTGAGGCACGGAAGGAGAATTGTGAACTCGAGGGTGTCCGCGTCTTCGGGGGAGAGACTTTCCATGCGCGCCGCGGGAGTCCCGCGGGTCCGGGATTCTAGGGAGGGGCCCGATGCGTTCGCGGTTTGACGTGGTGGTGGTCGGCGCGGGCCACGCGGGCTGTGAGGCGGCGCTTGCGGCCGCTCGGCTCGGGCGGGAGACGCTCCTTTTGACGAAGGACGCGGGCGCGATCGCGCGGATGAGCTGCAACCCGGCGGTGGGCGGAATCGCCAAGGGCCAGGTCGTCAGGGAGATCGACGCGCTCGGGGGCGCGATGGGGCTGATCGCGGATAGGACCGGCATCCAGTTCAAGGTTCTGAACGGCTCGCGGGGTCCCGCCGTTCGCGGCCCGCGATGCCAGTCCGACAAGGCGCTCTATTCGATGGAGATGGCCCGCCATCTGCGAGGTCAGGAGCGGCTGACCATCGCCGCGGGCAGCGCGACGGGTTTCCGCGAGCGGGAGGGGCGACTGTCAGGCCTCTGGCTCGACGACGGAAGCGAGCTGGCGTGCGACGCGATGGTGTTGACAACGGGGACTTTCTTACGGGGGCTTGTCCACGTCGGCGACGAGAGGCAGGAGGCGGGACGCTGGGGCGAGAAGTCCGAGCTCGCCATAACGGATGCCCTTCAAGCCCTCGGCTTACGGCTGGGTCGGATGAAGACGGGCACGCCACCTCGGGTGGGGAGTAATTCAATCAACAGATCGTTAATGGCGGTCTCGGTGGGAGACCCCGTTCCGGCGGCGTTTTCTTTCCGTTCACGCCGCGAGGGTTTTCCGAGACAGCCCCAGGTGGACTGTTGGCTGACGCACACGAACGACAAGGTCCACGAGGTCATCCGGTCCAGCTTGTCTTCATCGGCTTTGTACTCGGGCCGCATCGTCGGCCGAGGCCCGCGGTACTGCCCGTCGATCGAAGACAAGGTCGTGCGGTTTGCCGACAAAGAGCGTCACCAGATCTTCGTGGAGCCCGAGGGCCTGAAGACGGACTGGATCTACCTGAACGGCCTCTCGATGTCGTTTCCGCCGTTGGTCCAGGAGCGAATCGTGCGGGCGATCGCCGGCCTCGAGAACGCCGAAATTTTGCGTCCGGCGTACGCGGTTGAGTACGACATGGTCTATCCGGAGCAGCTCGACGACTCACTTCAGGTTCGTGCGCTGCCAGGGCTCTTTCTCGCGGGCCAGATCAACGGGACTTCCGGTTACGAGGAGGCCGCGGGACAGGGCCTCGTCGCGGGAATCAACGCGGCGCTGTCTTCGGCCGGGATCCACGAGCCGTTCGTGCTCCGCCGTCACGAAGCCTATATCGGGGTCATGGTCGATGATCTCGTCACGCTTGGAACCGATGAGCCGTACCGGCTGCTGTCCTCGCGGGCCGAGCATCGACTGCTCCTGGGCGCCGAAACGGCTTATGCGAGGTTGACCCCCAAGGCCGTGAGGCTCGGCTTGATTTCGGAGAGCGACGGCGAGGAACTGCTCTCGCGGGAGGAGAGCATCGCGAGGACGAGGTTCAACCTCGAAAGCGCTCGCGTGCGGCCCGACCGAAAGACTCAGGACGAGCTTGCTCTTTTCGACGTCGAGCTTCACGAGGAGAGCACCTTGGCTGGGCTTCTGCGCAGACCCGAAGTACCGATTGATGTGGTGTTGGCCTGGCTTCAGCGCACGCGCTTGGAGGAACACGCGGGGCTGGTCGGGCTTCTCGCCTCTCTGGATGCCGAGGGACGCGACCGGGTCCAGAGCGATATCCGCTATGAGGGTTATCTGCGCCAGGAGCGCGAGGCGGTCGCGCGACTCAAGCGGGCCGAGGAATGGCGGCTGCCGGGGTCGTTTGAGTATCGCGGTATGCCCGGTCTTTCGAACGAGGCGGTCGAGAAGCTGGAGAGGCACCGTCCGCGAACCTTGGGTCAGGCGGGGAGGATTCCGGGCGTGCCGCCCTCTGCGGTCACCTTGCTCTTGGCGAAGCTGGCGGCGATGCCGAGAGCCGTGAGCACCGTGCGGCAAGACGGTGTCGCGGAAAGTGCGGCCGAAGCCGGTGGTTGAAGGAAGGCTCAGGGAGCTTGTCGAAAGGGCGGTCGAGTCCTGCGCGGAGATCGCCCGCGAAGCCGGCGATGCCGAGCGAAGGCGAATCGTCGAACGGCTGACGAGCTTCCTATGCGCTCTTCGGAAGACCGGGACGGAGCTCAACCTGGTCTCGCAACGCTTCTTGGATCCGGAGCTTCTCGTCGATGCCCATCTCGTCGACGCGCTCTCCGGCCTCGAGCATCTTCCGAGACGCGGACGGACCCGCCTGCTCGATATCGGTACCGGAGCCGGCTTTCCGGCGGTTCCGCTGCTCATCGCTCGGCCGGAGCTGCAGGGCGTATTGGTCGAGTCAGTGGGAAAGAAGGCCCGGTTTCTCCAGACGACGTTGCGGGAGCTGGAATTGACGGCCCAGGTGGTCGCCTGTAGATTCCCCGCCCCGTCTGACAATGCCGATGCGAAACAAACGTTTTCCAGGGGATTCGACGTGCTGACCACGAGGGGTGTCGCGGCTGCCGGGAGCCTAGTGCAGCGGGCCCGTCCGATCCTTCGCGAAGGCGCCCGCGCGCTTGCGTGGACCACGGCGGAGCTGTTTCCGGAGATCGCGGCGACGAGCGGTGCGGCCCGGAGCGCATTCCACAGGGACTCACGGTCCCGGCACCGTGGAATCGCGGTTCTGGAGTGTTTCACGTGAAACAATCCACAGGGCAATCCACCGGAAATCCTCAGGCTGTTCAGCGGCCGAACCCTCGTTCTCACATCATTGCGATCACGAATCAGAAGGGCGGCGTTGGAAAGACGACGTCGGCGATCAGCCTGGCGGCCGCGCTCGCGATCCTCGAGCGGCAGGTTCTCCTGGTTGACTTCGATCCCCAGGGAAATTCCACTGGGGGGTTGGGGTTCGACAAACGAACCCTCGCGCTCACCGCCTACGACTGGCTGCTTCACGGCGAGGCGACCGGTGCGGTGGCCCGGAGCACGGAGCTCAAGCGGTTGACGCTCGTGCCCGCGAGCCGCGATCTGGTTGGAGCCGAGGTGGAGCTCGTCTCCGCGGACCGCCGGGAGTACCGCCTCGCCGACCGCCTTCGAGACGTCCGTGAGGACTACGACTACATCCTCATCGACTGCCCGCCGTCGTTGGGCTTCCTGACGATCAACGCGCTGACAGCCGCCGACGCCGTGCTCATCCCCATCCAATGCGAGTACTTTGCGCTTGAGGGGGTCTCGGAGCTCATGGCGACGATCGAGAGGGTCCGCGAGAAGCTCAACCCGGCGCTTCAGATCGCCGGCGTACTGGCGACGATGTGGGACGATCGGACCAACCTCTCGCGGCAAGTCCTGGAAGACATTCGCCGCTACTTTGGAGAGAAGGCATTCTCGAGCGTGGTCCCCCGAAACGTGCGCCTCGGAGAGGCGCCGTCGTTTGGAAAGCCAATCTTCCTCTACGACGTGAAGTCGAAGGGTGCGGAGGCCTATCTCTCGGTGGCGCGCGAGCTCTTGGTGCGCGACGCGCCCTTGCCGACGATGGGCGACTCCACGTCGAATGACGACGCCAACGTTCTCTCCGGCGAATCTCGCGCGCCGAAGGAATGAGGTGGAGGCCTTGACCAAGAAACCCGCCCTGGGGCGCGGGCTTTCCGCCCTGATCCCGTCTCTGCGGGAACCGGATGCGGAAGCGAAACCGGGCCTGCAAGTGCACTTCGTCGAGATAGACCGCCTGGAGGCCAACCGCAGGCAGCCTCGGAAGCGTTTCGACGAGGTCGGGCTCTCGGAGCTCGCGGACTCGATCAGGGCGAACGGAATCCTCCAACCCGTGCTCGTCACGCGAGAGGGCGGCGGATACCGGATCCTGGCCGGAGAGCGCCGCGCTCGCGCCGCGCGGCTGGCCGGTCTGGATCGCGTTCCCGTCCTGGTGCGCGAGGGGCTTGGGGATCGCGATCACCTCCTTCTCGCGCTTCTCGAGAACGTCCAACGGCGGGACCTGACCGCGCTCGAGGAGGCCGAGGCATTCCGTCAGCTTCGCGACGAGTTCTCGATGACCCAGGACGAGATCGCCGAGAAGGTTGGCAAAGACCGGGCGACCGTCGCCAACACGCTCCGGCTGTTGAAGCTCCCCGCCGAGATTCGAGCCTCGATCGAGGAGGGCCAGATCTCCGCAGGACACGCTCGGGCGCTCCTCGCGTTGCCTTCCGCCGCCGACCAGGAGTCGCTCGCTCGCGCGATCGCAGCGGAGGGGCTCTCGGTTCGAGCCACGGAGGCACGAGTCGCCGAGCTCCTCGGGCACGCCGCCAAGGGCTCCCGAAAGAAGGCCGCCAAGGAAAATGATCCCGACACGAGAGACGCGGAGAAACGTCTCCAGCGCTCGCTCGGGACCAAGGTCGAGATTCGCCGCCGGAAACGCGGAGGGGACGTTCGAATCGCGTTCTACTCGGAAGAGCAGCTCATCGGGCTGTTCGAGCGGCTCATGAGGGAAGAGGCTTGATCGGAAAGGGCTCCAAGGGTGGCGTCTTGAACGGCTTCCTCGACCGGGGTGCCCGGGTGGAAGGGACCTTGACGTTCGACGAGACCTTCCGCATCGATGGCGATTTGAAAGGGCTTGTCTTGTCAGACAAGGAACTGATCGTTGGGGACAGCGGTGTCGTTGAGGGTGAGGTCCGGGTCGGTCGCCTGGCGGTGTCGGGGACCATTCGCGGGGTCATCCATTCCAAGGAGCGGGTGGAGATCCACGCCGGGGCGCGCGTCTACGCCGAGATCCACACCCCGGCGTTGACCGTGGAAGAAGGGGCGATCATCCAAGGGCCCGTGGAATCCGGGCCCGACGTGAAGACAACACTCCCTAAGGTCACTCTTTGATCGATAATTGCTTATTTTTCAGTTGTTTAGAAACTATGGGCGGAGAGAGTTGAGCCGTTCGAGGCGAGTTGACCTACCGCGTCGCGTGTGGCATAAACCCGCGCCCACGGACCGACAGTTTCACCAAGACCCTGGACGGACGGGATTGGAAGGGCCTGCGAAGGACGCCTGAGAAGAAGATGGAACTACCGGATCTCTCGCTGCTCCTCGTCATCGCCGTTTTCTGGGCCACCTTTCACGTACTCAAGGCCTTCGTCTTCAAGCCGCTCGGCGGCATCCTCCGGGAGAGGGAGGAGAACGTCGAAGGCGCGCGAGCGCTTCTTCAGAAAAGCCTGGAACGCGAACACGAAGCTCTCGAAGACATCGAACGACGTCTTGTGGAGAGCCGCCGTGAAGCGCTGCTCCTGAGGGATGCGGCGCGGGCGGAGGGCAACGCCAAGAAGCAGCGTACGTTAGAGGAGACCCGGGAGGCGGCGCGTGTGCGCCTGCAGGCCGCGCAGGTCAAGCTCGAGAACGAGATCCAGGCCGCGCGGGCCGAGCTTCGTGGGAACACGACGACGCTCGCGGCCGAGATCGCGACCGCGACACTCGGACGGAAGGTGGCCTGAGCGCGTGCGCGAGAAGGTCGGCTCTGTCGTATCCAAACCGGCGCTCTCGATGACCCTTTCGGAGGGTGGAGAAGCCCATGGCGCCGACAAGTTCCTGGGCCTGCCCACGCTCTTCTGGCAGGCTCTGAACCTCATTCTTTTCCTGGCCGTTCTGGTTCACTTCCTCAGGAAGCCTGTCGTGGCGTTCTTCTCCGGTCGTCGGGAAGAAGTGGATCGGGATCTCAAGAAGGCCCGCGAAGACCGGGCGCGCGCCGAAGCGCTGGCCACCGAGCTTGCCGCAAAGGTCGTGAGGATCGAGGCTGAGGTGGCCGAGATTCGCGAGCAGGCGAGGCGACACGCCGCGGAGGATCAGGAGGCGCTTCTCAAACAGGCCACGGTCGAGGCCGCGAAGGTTGTCGCACGTGCCGAAGCCGAAATCGAGAGCCGAATCCGAACGGCGCGAGTCCAGCTGACCGCGCTTGCCGGCGACCTTGCCGTGGATCTCGCCCGCGAGATCCTGGCGCGAAACCTAAACGGCGAGGACCAAGAGCGACTCTTACGCGAGGGGCTTGCGGGAATCGAAAGAGCATCTTCCGCTCGCGGCGCTGCGTCTCCCGCCTGACAAGAGCGCTTCCGTCGAAAGAAACACGAAATGGCCGAGAGATTCACGAAGCCCTACGTAGACGCTCTGTTCGAGGTCGCGACCTCGCGAGAGACCGTCGAGAAGGTCGTCGCCGGGCTGGATCAGATTGTCAAGCTGCTTGCGAGCTCGGAAGAGCTGCGGCTCGCTCTCGCGAACCCAGCTCACGATCGGGCCCGAAAGGCGGCCGTTGTGGAAGCCCTCGCGGATCGCGTCGGCCTCACTCCCCTGGGACGGAGGCTTCTACAGACGCTTCTCGGCAATCGTCGCCTGACCCGGATTGATGGGGTTCTCCGTGCGATAAGGGAGCGCCTCGACCGCGACCAGAACGTCGTCGAAGCTGCGCTTCGGACAGCCTCCCCGATGGTTCCGGAGGTCGAGGCCGGTATCCGAACGGCCTTGGAGAAGAGAACGCGCCGCACCGTCCGGCTGAGAACGACGGTCGATCCCGCGCTGATCGGGGGCTTCGTGGTTCGCTTGGAGAGCGAGGTCTTCGATGCTTCGCTCGCGAGCCGACTGGAGAAAGCCCGTCGCGCTTTGCGGACGCCACCCCTTGCGGCCCGCGCCTGAAGCCCTTCCGAACCGCAATAAGAGAGAAAGAGCGACCCGATGGCAGAAATCACCGCGCAAGAGATCACGCAAATCATCAAGGCGCAGCTCGCCGGCCTGGACCGCGACATCGACGTTGCCGAAGTCGGAACGGTCGTCTCCGTCGGAGACGGCATCGCCCGGGTTTACGGGCTCGAGAAGGTCATGGCGGGAGAGCTCCTGGAGTTTCCAAGCGGCGTGTATGGGCTAGCCCTGAACCTCGAGGAGGACAACGTCGGCTGCGTGTTGATGGGGGACACGGCGAAGGTGCGGGAGGGGGACACGGTTCGAAGGACGCGGCGGATCATCTCGGTTCCGGTCGGACCGGCGCTGGTCGGCCGCGTGGTCGACCCGCTCGGGCAGCCGCTGGACGGCCGAGGGCCGATTGAGGCGAAGGAGTTCTATCCCGTCGAACGCCTCGCGCCCGGCGTGGTCGACCGTCAGCCGGTCAAGGAGCCCATGCAGACCGGCCTCAAGGCGATCGACGCGATGATCCCGATTGGCCGAGGCCAGCGCGAGCTGATCATCGGCGACCGCCAGACCGGGAAGACCGCGATCGCGCTCGACGCGATCATCAACCAGAAGGGCAAAGGCGTCATCTGCATTTACGTCGCGATCGGGCAGAAGAACAGCACGGTCGCGCAGGTCGTGCAGACGCTGGAACAGCATGGCGCGATGGAGCACACGATCGTGGTCGCCGCGTCGGCCTCGGACCCCGCGCCGTTGCAATACCTCGCGCCCTACGCGGGCTGCGCGAT
>WBZQ01001851.1_pt1 | contig 14143 bp, 18 predicted proteins | sample 5204251 | NCBI WGS metagenome assembly WBZQ01 (sample SAMN12412402, study PRJNA552823) | activated sludge metagenome | isolation source: activated sludge from nitrification reactor of wastewater treatment plant... | place: USA: Virginia | collected 2017-09 | reverse complement strand
CTCTAGAGAGCTTACAGGAGAACGCTTTGTGCGTGTAGGACACTCCTTTAGCCATAAGAGTATTATAGCAGGTCAGAACTAGTTTTGGCTAGCGTTGAGTAGTAATTGAGTGAAGTTATTTGACCCTATGTTGCGTGAGTGGACTCTGGAACTGGTGACGGACTAGACGTATCCACGATTGTCGGCGGCGACCAGTGCGCGGTACACAGCGTGAACGTCGCTGGCGTACAGTCCTGAGTTCGGAAGCGTGTTGAACTCCACAATCAGCGGCTCGTCGGTATGCGCCCCGATAGCCACATCCATGACGACTGTGTTCATCTCTTTTGGAAGCGACTCCGCTATCGGTGTGGCGAACTTCAGGTACCGTTCCACCAGATCAGAACGCCTCTCCACTTCCGTGTCCCCACGCGCGGCGATGCCGTTCCCACGGAGCATGCGCATCTGCGGGTCGAACGGGTTTTCTTCCAGCCACAAGTGTTCCAGAGGCGTGAACTCCTCGACGCATCCTGCGCCAGACACAGGAACACCGTCAACAATGAACAGGCGGTACTCGTAGCGCATCGGAACCCACTGCTGTATAAGGAATCCCGTAGCGGGAGCAGCATCAGGAACCGTTGACCAGCACAGTAGCTCGTCCCGAGACACGGTATCCCGCAAAGCGGACAGACGCGGCGAGGACCGTATGGAGGACACGCCTGTTTTCCTGTTCGCGGACTTGATGACAACCGCGCGCATGTCTTTCCAGTAGAACCACATCAGCGATCCGAAGAAGTCTGTCGGGCATTCTCCGTCAGCGATGGACGAGCCCATCTTCTCGAACTTCTCGGACGAGTCACTCACGCCGCGCATCGCGTCCTCGGACACGTCAATCCACGCCCGCGCCATTTCCCTACCACCATGTTCAAGGAGCGCATCGGGCATCAGCACCTTGTCCACACAATGCGTTCCCTCTTCGGACACGCTGACAGGTCCGAGACGAACGGACGGATCAGGCGTCTCGCCGCGCTCAGCAAGTCGCAGCGGGACGCCAGCGCCCTTACACGCGCGGACAGCGGCGGACACCCTGAACGCGTCCTCCCAAAAGTCCTCGAAGTCCGCGTAGGGACTGAACTCCGCAGCCAGTCCCAAGCCGTCAACGTCTTTGAGAACCTCGTACATGAGCGCCGCGCGAACGGGATCCTCGGTTCGCTTCACTCCTGGGAACGGGCGCAAACCACCGGTGAAAACCTGTTCGGTCACCACTGTCCGCCCTTCCAGCAGTCCGGCCACAGGTCGCCTTCGTGGCATTTGTCGCAGGTGTTTGAGTTTCGGTCGGACACCGTGCCTTTCCAGTCCTTGTTGTTCAAGTCCTGAATGGTGATTTTCCATGTGTCGGGGTGGTGAATGATTTGCGTCGGTGTCGAGGTGCAGGTCTTATCTGAACAGATAGTCGTTCCTGGGATGACCTGAACCCACGCGGGACGAAAATCCTTTTCAATAACCGTTCCGTACTCCGGAACGCGTTGCCCGCCACAGGCACTTAGACCGAGAACGAGGACAGCGGAGGCGGCTGCGATGAGTGAACGGCGCACGGTGCCTCCTGAGTAGTCTAATATACTGTTAGCTGTATATTAACACAGTTCCGCAGCGGTGGCAAGGCACAAGAAACGGGACCGTCCGAAGACGATCCCGTTCCCGGATATTCAGATTACAGCGCGCAAGAAACACATCCCTGAATCTCGGTGCCTTCCAGAGCCATCTGACGCAAGCGGATGTAGTAGAGCGTCTTCACGCCCTTCCGCCAGGCGTAAATCTGTGCCTTGTTCACGTCACGGGTAGTTGCCGTGTCCTTGAAGAACAAGGTCAAACTCATTCCCTGATCGACATGCTGTTGCGCAGCGGCATAGGTGTCGATGATCTTCTCCGGACCAATCTCGTACGCATCTTCAAAGTACTCCAGGTTGTCGTTGGTGAGATACGGTGCGGGGTAATAGACCCTACCGATCTTACCTTCCTTACGGATCTCTACTTTGGACGTGATGGGATGTACTGAGGCTGTTGAAAAATTCACATAGCTTATACTGCCCGTCGGTGGAATCGCTTGCAGGTAAGCGTTATACAAACCGTGCTCCCGCACCAGACCGCGAAGTGTGCGCCAATCGTCCTGTGTCGGAATGTAAACGCCAGCGTCTTTGAAGAGTTGGCGTACCTTGTCCGTCTTCGGTTCCCATACCTGATCGGTGTATTTGTCGAAGAACTCACCGGAGGCGTATGTGGACTTCTCGAACTCGTAGAACTTTTCGCCGCGCTCCTGTGCGATGAGGTTAGACGCGCGGAGGCAATGGTACGCTACCGTGTAGAAGTAGATGTTCGTGAAATCCAGAGCCTCCTCCGACCCGTAGAACATACGTTCCCTAGCCAGGTAGCCGTGCAGGTTCATCTGCCCCAAACCAACCGAGTGCGACTTGGAGTTTCCGTTAGCGATGGACGGAACAGACGCGATGTTGGACATGTCCGACACCGCGGTCAGGGCGCGAATGGACGTTTCAATGGTCTGCCCGAAGTCATCGGAGTCCATCGCCTTGGCGATATTCAGCGAACCAAGATTGCACGAAATGTCGCGTCCCACATGGTCATACGACCCATCCTCATTGTATGTGGAGGGTGTTGATATCTGCAAGACTTCGCTGCAGAGATTACTATGCGTGATCTTCCCGTGAATAGGGTTTGCACGGTTAACCGTGTCTTCGAACATCACGTAGGGATATCCGGACTCGAACTGCAACTCGGCAAGGGTCTGGAAGAAGTCACGCGCCTTGATCTTCGTCTTGCGGATCTTCGGGTTGTCCACCATGTCGTGATAATTCTCCGACACAGACACGTCCGCGAAAGGAAGTCCGTATTCCCGTTCCACATCGTACGGGGAGAACAGGTACATGTCCTCGCCGCGCTTGGCAAGCTCAAAAGTGATGTCTGGGATGACGACACCCAGGCTCAGCGTCTTGATACGAACCTTCTCGTCAGCGTTCTCACGCTTGGTGTCCAGGAACCGCATAATGTCCGGATGGTGTGCGTGAAGATACACAGCTCCAGCACCCTGACGCGCGCCGAGCTGATTGGCGTAAGAGAACGCGTCTTCTAACATCTTCATCACAGGCACGACGCCTGAACACTGATTCTCGATGTTCTTGATCGGAGCTCCGTGTTCGCGGAGGTTGCTCAGCAGCAGGGCGACCCCACCGCCGCGCTTGGACAACTGCAGGGAGGACGTGATGGCACGGGAGATGCTCTCCATAGAGTCCTCCACACGAACGAGGAAACAACTTACCATCTCGCCGCGCTGTTTCTTACCCGCGTTCAGGAACGTCGGCGTTGCTGGCTGGAATCGTCCGGTGATGATTTCATCCAGGACGTGAAGTGCGAATCCCTCATCCCCTTGGGCGAGGTACAGCGCGTTCATCACGACACGATCCTCGAACCGCTCCAGGTACCGCTTTCCGTCGAACGTCTTCAGAGCGTAGGCGGTGAAGAACTTGTACGCTCCGAGGAACGTTGGGAATCGGAACTTGTAGGTGTACGCCTTGTCGAATATGGAGTGGATGAACGAGCGGTCGTACTGTTCCAGCACCTCGGACTCGTAGTAACCCTCAGTGACAAGGTAGTCGAGCTTCTCGTCCAGGTTGTGGAAGAACACCGTGTTCTGGTTCACGTGCTGCAGGAAGTACTCCCGCGCGGCGAGCTTATCCTTGTCGAACTGGATCTTCCCGTCCGCGTCGTAGAGATTGAGCATCGCGTTCAGCGCATGGTAGTCCATGTGCTGCGTCTCAGGGATGCGGTGGATGTCTTCGACGGTCAACAGAGTTCCTTCCATAGGGACGTGTCATAGACGCAGCGTGACGACACCGCCGCGTTCGTTGTGGAATATCGTGTACTCACTATAGCGGTAATCCACCACATTTAGTTCACAGCGCGCATCGTCACTTCCGTCACACGTCTAAAGCTGTTGCGGAACACACGGTTAGGTGTTATATGTTCAGCAACAGGAACTACTCCCCAGGTGCGGTCAACGCGTCCAAAACCGCGTCGGTGAACTCCTCAAAGCACTCTTCGGGGATGGACGCACGGGTCATCAAGTTCACGCGCGGTGGGAGATACGGTACCCGAACCAGGTTCCCGTCCCTTTCACGGATCAGCAACCCGTTCCCCTCGACACAGGAGAAGTCCGACAGGTCGATAGTGTCCTCACCTGGACCGATAAGGGTCTTCGTCGTATACCCAACAACGTCCCCGCCGCGCGACTCAATCCAGTCACGCGCCGCTTGCATGTTCCCACCGGAGTCCATATCGTCGTCAACGAGGTGATAGTCCGCCCCAGGATCCACTTCCCATTCAGGGGTTTCAATGTGACGGAAAATGGGATCGATCTGCTTCCCGTCATCGGCGAACACCCGTGACACGGATAAGTGACGATCCGCTTCCACGCTGCGGTCCAGGGACACCGTGACAGCACCCTCTACGCGAAATTTCTCATCATCCTGGGGGCGAAAGGTTGTTACTTTCACTCCGAGAGTGTCACGGTAGAAGTCACTGATCGTGGTTAGGAGGCGGGCACGGGTATCGTCGTCCAGCATATCTGCGTCATCCTTGATCCTCATGCGGGTGATAGCGCCAGCGGATCCTCGCATACGGACAGTTTCGGCACGGTAGCGTACGCGGGTACTGCTTTCCTTCCGGATGTCACTGTCGTTCACCCGTGCGATGATCACTTTCGGGTCGTCACTGTCCTCAATTTCGTCATCCCGCTGGACGATGACAGTGAAGAATCCGTGTACGGCGTTCACCGCTTCGGCGAACGCCGCGTTGTCCTGTCCTACAATCAGCCCGATTTCACGGTATCCAGTCCAGCGGAGGAGTTTCGACACCTCCACCAGAATGTGGGTGAAGTTCGGCGCGGCGTGATAGTAGGCGGCACCGAGACGGGTCACATGCCAGGGACACGGAAGGTCGTCCAGTGTCCCGCTCATCGTGATGTGCAGTGCCCGTTTGGAGATGCCGCTGTGGTCCCCGTTCGGGCGTTTCTGCTGCGCGTACATGTCGCTGTCCGGAACGATGAGAACGCCGCTGGGGCGTATAAGTCGAGCCTTATTCACCGCGTCCACCGCCGCGTGAACAGCATTGGCGTGCCCGCCGTGCCACAGGTCAAACGCACCTGTATACACAAGCAGAGGTCCGTCGCCTTGTGGAAACCCATTAGACAGCGCAGTGTGAAGTTCCTGGGGAACGGTGATGAGGGACGCACCGACGCATTGTGGGTAGAACCCGTGCTGCCACGGGTCTCCGCCCTTGGCTTCCAGCGCGTCGAAGAACACATCCCCCGCCCACGGGCGGTCTTCCGGCATGGTGTCCATCATTTATCACCGGTCCACTCGTAGATAACGTCGGTGCGGACGATGACCCGCGAGTCATCAGGTTTCTGTCCGCCACTGTCGTGAAGAATGTGGTGCGCGAACTGCTCCGCGAACCCTGCCCATTCCTGTTGCTGGTGCCGAACCTCATACGGCTTCGGCGGACGGTTCCAGTCGGAACGGTCACGCACTGTCACTCGCACAGTCCGCTGCGGATCCTCCAGGAACCGTGTCCCTTCAGTGTCGGTCAGGTAGATGACCAGGGACAGGAGGGTTTGACGATCCTCGTCCCACACGAACTCCTCATCGTAGTGCGGGACGAGGATCCCATCCCGCATCGTCTGGATGAAGCGCAGATACGGGGACACGCCAACAGGTTTCCACACACCCGCTTTGGCGTTGAACAAGGTGGAGTTCTCCGGAACGGTGATGTTCCCGAAAACGTTAACGCGCTTGAACAATTCCGCCGCAACCGCATCGTCAACCACAGACACCCGCTGTGAATGCGGATAATCCCCGTCACGGTAGGAGTTCACGCGACCATGATCATCGGTACGGACAACGTTTTGACGATGAAACCACTCCAGCCATTCACCCGCTTCCTGTACGGACAACATTCGAAGGCTGTAGGTTTTCGCGGTCTCCGGATAAACGCACCCTTTACGTGACCTCATCAGTTCAGGGTAGGTGCGGGATAGTCTCTCACCGAGACGCGGGAGCGGGTCAGTGGACACGTTCACCAGCGGAGACTGTGGCTCCCACGCACGTTCAGGAGCCCCGCCGCGCACGTCAGCGGGAAGAATGTCTAGGTGAACGGATGGGGACGGAACCGAATACTTGTGGCGGTTCGCGTCACGGAGACCGAGGAGGTTTTCCCTCCACCCGTCCCACACGCGACGGTCCTCCCCGCTGAACTTCCAGGTGAGTCCCTCCTCCGCCTCGCGGTTCAGGACGGGGCGCATCAGCTCCACAGCGCCGTACGGCGCTCCGAACATCTGCTCGTCCGACAGCGGCTCGTGCATGTCACCTCGCGGTGTGCGGTTCATAATCTCTTCCGGAACACCAAGAAACTTCGCGGTTGCGTACACCTCGGACTTATGCAGGTCGGTGATGGGCTGAACGTCCACCGCTCCTTCGGAAAACTTTCCGAAGAACCCGAGGAACCCCGCCTCGTCCAGGTTCGTTGTTCCGCACAGAACAGCCCGATGTCCATTGGCGTTCAGGGAGTTCACCGCCGCGTGCAGGTACGCGGTGCGCAGGTGCGGGATCGCTTGCCCGAGTGCCCACTCATCGGGGTCGAGGTTTTCATCCCCACACGCGAGGACGAACCATTCCTTCAACGCGGGTGTCATGTCGAGTGTTTTCAGAACCGCCCGTGTCCCACGGATGGACAGTTTCGCGTCCTCCACCGCTTCCTGCTGATTGGTGGCGCTAGACGATGTGAGTGCGGGGAGACTGAACACCGCGATGTGTTTCACCGTTTCGCAGCGGTTCAGGAGGTGAACAACCAAGGTGGAGTCAATTCCCCCACTTACTGCGACGACCGCCGCGTCCAAGCCGTTTTCCGTGAAGAAGGTGTTGACACGGTCAACTTTGCGTTCCACGTACTTCGCGGGGCTGAACGCGCGGCGGATACGATACGCGTCGAGGGCGTTCTGAATACCCACCGGAACAGGAGCTAGTGGAATGTTCGCGTTCGGACGATGCTTCATCCACTGAACATATCATAGTTTCTCTCAAAATGCAAGAAACTACCTGTTGCCCAACTTTCCTGAATAGATCAGCCCCAGCGCCTTCAAAACAGAGGGGACGCGGTGGTTCGCTGCGACATGCTTGTTATACGGCTGATCTCGCACGATCACCGTTCTGCCGCTGTTCTGAAGCTGCTCGATGACGCCGGGGGAATCGTCAACATAAACGTCACAATTCGCCTGGGACTTGTCGTGCGTCAGGAGGAGACTGTCGAATCCGATGCCGTGCTTTTCCAACCACCGAACCGTGTCCCGTTCCACGTCCGCGTCACTGACAATTCCCGTGACACCTGCCCTTGCGGTAGTGACGACAATAATCCCTCCTGCTTCACGAAACGCTGCGAGCGCCTTGGGGGCGTTGCTGTCCATCAACGGAAAATGGTGTGCGCCATGCCGAAACGCCTCGGCATGTGCCTTCTTCCAGTCTCCAGAATTCTCGAAATAGCCGTCCTCCACCATCGCCCAGGTGGACGGCAGTCCCTCCCGCAGCGGTGGTAGACCGAGACGAACCGCTGCGGAGCGCAAACCTGCGACGTAGTTAGCCACAACGCCGTCAAGGTCCAACCCGAACTTGATCCCTTTGACAGATCCTGTGGAACTCTGCAACTGTGCGGAACGCCTCATCGAATTGACGAACCGTTCACGGTAACCATTGACCGCCCTAAGAATACCTGACCCTAGTTCGCTATCACGCTGGATAACCGTCCCGCGCTCGTTTTTGATGACACCGTAGCGGTCGGACACCGTCCACGCACGTTGCTTTCCCGTTACAGCGTCACGTCCCCGCACCAGCCAGTGATCATCGTTAAACCCGTGTGACGCGACGAGGTCGGTGATGTTCACCGTGACCCTCTAGCGGATCCAGCCGGATGCCGCATGTAGGCACGTTCCATTTCAATGGCGCGTAGGATTTTCTTCCCCAGGTCGCCATCAGGTTTGACCGAACGTTCCGAGTCGTTGGCGATGGACACCCCGCCGCGCCCGAATGAGATGAGGTACGCGATATTTCTATCCGTGTCCACAACCGTCCAGCCGCCGTGACTGGACTGCCTAGCTCGCATCATTTCTTTCCCCAATTACCTGTTGCTTCGGCACGTATCGCCATGTACACCGCGAACACAGCGTCGTTGAACGCGGTTCCTCCAGACACAAGGTGTCGTCCGTCTTTGTTGACTACAGACACGCCCTCGTTGATGAGAGTTCCGTCCCTATTGATCATCCGTGAGGCGATGGTGCCGCCTTTAGGGAACGTGACGGAATAGTTCTTACGGGCACCGTCCGTCACAATCCACACGGCTGGATTCGGTGTTCTTTGAGCCTTCAACGTGGTGTTCATCGCACCCCTCCCATACTCACGTTCAGTATCTCCTGGACATGGTGTTGACGATGACCCCGATGAGCATTTTCGCGGTTGGACCTGTGGTGTCCAGATATGTTGTCCGTCGTCCAGCGGTGATGTTCTTCACTTGTAGAGGCGTGCCGTTGCTTTTCAGCGTGACCTTGTACGCGCGTCCGCTTCCGTTCGCATCAAGCACGTGCCACACGCCTGGCTCATTGATCTTCTGTGCTTCCCAGTTTGGTTTTGATGATCGTGACATGTTAATTGTTCCTTTCGTATTTGCGGATTGCAGCCAGAACTGCTTTCGCTAGTCTGCTGTTCATATCCATACGCGCGCCTGATGCTCCGATAATGTGATCCGGAATATTGACAGTGTTCAGAACAGCGCGGTAGGTTCGGCTTGTTGACGAGTCGGTGACCACGTACGCCTTTCCTGTCACCCTCCCCGTCACGTTCCTAACAACAAACCGTTGACTCCAGGACGGGTCTTCGCGGCGGATAGCCGCTGCGAGCCTCTTGGCGGTCGGACCTTGCGCGTCCACTGTCCGAGAGTTGAACCTGTCCGTCTCGTTGACCACCATTTGAGGCGTCCCGTCCTCGAACAGCCACACGTGATATTCACGCGTGCGAGATGCTTTGTCGTCCTTTTCGTAGACGATCCACATCTTCCTTCCGTTGCGGGACGCGGCGTGTACAGTGATGCTCACGTGTTAGTTCCGTACTTGATGGCGTGCAGAATTTCCAGGGCGGTTGGACCTTGTGGGTTGAGAAGGGTTCTCCGTTTCCCTTCAGCGATGGACACCGCCGTGTAGACCCCGCCGCCGCCGTTGAGCTGAACGCGGTATGCTCGCCCGCTTCCGTCAAGGGCTTTAACATCCCACACTCCGGGAACATGTAACTTCTTCAACGCCCACTTCGTATCGGACATCAGGACACCTTCACCCACTTGTTCACGGTGCGAAGCAGGTTTCCATAGTCCCCGGACGTTGCCTCGGTGGTGAACTTATCCCGCTCCTCCTTTGGGACACCCGCGCGGCGTAGGGCGGAGTCCACGCGCCCAAGAATGGAGAACGCGTTACCGTCCTGACCAGTTAGCTGAACTTTAACGTTTGGGTACTTCGGTGCTCCGTCTTTGGGCTGTTGCGGGACACTTTCGGTTCGGAGTCCGACGATAGTCCCGTTTTTGCCACGGTTGTTCAACTGCATCGTGACCCGTGTCCCTTTGGGAAGCCCACGGGAGAATCCTCCAGCGACTTGACCCGCTGTGGAGTTTGCTGCGGTGCGGTAGTCCCCAGCGTCTGTGGGGAGCAGCCAGATGCTGTTTCCTTGTTCCGTCTTCCCCACACGTTTCGCGTCAGCAGTGAGGGTTGCTTGAATAGTGCGGAGGGGTGAATTGATACGAGCGGGTGCGGTAGCCATGCCGAGCATCTTATCAGCGATGGGACACGGAACACCGTGTTACGGACGAAACCGTCACGTCCCTTGCGGGATGGACTTCCGCGCTGAGAACAGCAAACCAAGAACGAAGTTCAAGTGGTCACGGTCTTCTACTGTTCGCCCGTCGTCTCCTTTTCGCGTGTACGCGTCATAAGGAAGCTCCGCTCCAACACCCGCCCCGTTGTCCCCGTAGAACAGCATTTCCATCCCGACAGAGAGAACTTCCCGTGTCCCGTGATTGTAGACCTTCCCGATGTATGTGTTGGTGAAGTGATCCGCGTAGAAGTCCTGTTCATCAGAGTGGTAACTTGTCGCCTCTTCATCTCCTGCGCGGCGGGAAAGAAAACGCGCCTCCAGCGCCCTGATGTGCTCGTTTCCCCATTCCATACGGTGTGCGAGTTCATGAGCAAGGGTGCTGGGATCGTCTTCCGGCGTGCGGATCACAGACTCGCGACCCTCCGCGCGAAACTTCTGCTGCTTGACACCCAGCGTACCGTTTTCGGTGACACACGTTTCATAACGCACACTCTCGGAGGCTGGCGCGTACCACTTCCTCCCTCCCACATAGAGTTTCATTTCAGAAAGTTTAGCGTTCAAAGCTTCCGCCGCCGTGTTGTTGCTGGAGACGTGCTCAGGATTGTTCGGGTCGCCGCCAATAGCCACTGTGACGTGGTCTTTCGTGTCGGTTGTGCCGTCGAAGTAGGGATTGAGAGTCACTTCCGTAGGTTCTGTGAAAGTTCCACGGAGTAAGGTATGTGTTCCGTTGTCGTGCCACGCTTTGTGAGTCACCTGGGCGCTTTCTTTATAATGGGCACGCGCCTCGCTGGCATAGATGCGCAGTTCGTTGCAGTTCTCATCCACTGATCTTTTCCATGCGTCAGGGTACAGTCTTGACACTTCTCTCAAGTGCGCGCCTATTTTCCTCTTCTGGGTGCTGATACTCGCTTTCACCCCCGCAGATGTTCCCAACGCAGAAAGGGCGGATGACACCGCCTCACGCCGCGCGGCGGCGATGTGACGAGAGTGGTCGAAGAATGACGTTTTCTGATCCCCATCCCCGTTGAAGTGCGCAACGTCGTCACGGTACGCGGACAACTCCGCAGCGGTCTGACCGTCTAACCAGGTGTTCGCCAGCTCACCGATGAACCGCACTGTTCGTTCTCCGGGATCATCACCAATGGTTCCGCTGTGCCCGTAATCGTTCACCACCGTGTCCACGTCGAGATGGTCACGAACCCCGTCAAGCATCCCCTGAAACTCTTCAGCGGACATCCCTTGTATCCGTGCGCGGTCATCATCAGACAACTCGTAATCCAGAATGTCGAAACGCCCCTCGCGCACCATCATTTCCATAACGGCGAGGCGTCTGTTTGCGCGGAAATTGTCACGAGACTGCTTCTTTTGCCACTTCGACACGTCTGTATCCGCCGCCGATTCCAGGTCTTCGAATAGGTGCTTGACGTAGACACTGTCCGATTCTCGGAGGGCGGAGTCTGTTATGGGGGACTTGAGTGAAGTGGACAAAGGGGACGTAGATTTATGCTGCTCAAGCTGCTTTCTCTCTGACCGTTTCCGAGCCTGATACGCGCGTTGCCTGGCGCGTCGGGATTCCGCGCATTTCCCGCCACGGCACCTTCGCCCACCATGCGCTTTAGAGCGACACATCAGTACGCCACGTCCTCATCATCAGAAACTGGCGTATGCGAGCCTCCATTGACCAGCCAGTTTCTTTCCCGCACAGCTTCCAGCGGTGCTGTGGACTCGTCCAACTCGGTTCCAAGTGCGAGGGAAATCGCGAGGAGCGATCTAAGGGATCCTGACTCGTTGGGTATCTTCCACGGGCGCAGAAACTCCACATACGGAAGCCTCATGACTGTGAGGAAGTCAGACACCAAAGATGTGTCCCCATCAAACGACCACTCCCCGTCTTCCAGACACACTGTGACAGTGTCCGCGCCGCGCGTGAACCTCATTTCGCGCCCACAGCGCTGCGGATGGCGGTTCCGAGTTCGAGGTCGGGTCTGATGAAGTTACCGCTGCGCAGGTTCTTGATCTTGACCTCACCCCGCCCGACCCATACGCGGTAGAAGATCCCCGTGTCCCTGTTCATCACCTCGAACAGGTCGAACCTTCCACCGTTCGTCTTCTCCCCGCTGCGGACAACCACCATTCTCATGCTTGTCATCCTATCTCAAAACATGTTCGCTAACCGCCTCACTGTGTGTTAAGATGAGTTCAACAGCAACACACCACGAAAGGCACGACCATGATCTTCCTCATCGAACGCACCGAGCACTACATCCACTCCGAGACAGGCGCTGCGTCCAAGCACAGCTCCATCGACCTGTCCCACGGATACTTCACCAACATCGTGGACGCGTTGAACGTGTGCCGTGAACACAACCGACCCTACATCCAGAAGTTCGAAGATCTCCGCATCAGTCTCCTCGGGTTCGGCACCCTTGACTACGAAAAGTGGCAGTCTCATGTCGGTATGATCTCCCTGCGTATGGTAGCTGTCGAAAACGCGATCACCGACCAAGCGATGTACGACACCAAGGAACTCGCGCTGCGGTGAGAAACCAGGGGACTTCCTAGGAGTGCGACCGCCGCTAGGCGGGCGTCGGGGCTTCTCCATGGGTCTGAGTTGGGAGTCCAGGATGCGGCATAGGTATGTCAGGGATCCTCACTACGTTCGGAACTGCGGGATGCGGATACCGCCCCATTGGTCTGAATGAGTCCCCGCCGCGTCATAGGTATGCCTGCCGTGGGCAGGACAGGGTCTAAGTTAGGCGTCCAGGGGAAAACCTAGGAGTGCGACGCCGACAGGCGGCGTCGGGGCTGTTCCAGTGGGACTCTCTATTTACCCGCTGCGCGTCCAATCAGGTACGGCGTGTACACATCCCCGAAATAGGGGCGCACCATGCTTGCGGTGTTGGCGTCCACTTCGGCAACGGTGCCGCTGCTCGCGAACATTACGAACTGGTACCGCCCATCATCATCCCGCACCATTGCGAACGCGACGCCGCGCACGCCGTCACCCTCAACCCACAGGAGTCCGGGAAGCGGGGTCATCGTCCGCTCCTGATCTGGTCACGAAGCTCCATCAGTTTTGCGGTATCCGCGCGCTGCTGTTCCGTGTACGCGGTCATCGCCGCGAGCACCTCCGCGAACTGCGAACCGGTGTCGTCCATAATGGTGTCATTCAGGTCAGTCACCATGACTCCACCGTCCGTCTTACGAACAGTGTAGCGCCGCGTTCCGTCCTCACTCTGGACGAGGAACTCCCCAGGTCCATTGTGCTTCACATGCATCGTCATGCTCAACTCCCTTTCACGTGGTGGTGTTAAGGGGAGCTTATCACATGTTCGTGGAATGTGGAAGTACATGCCCCGCGTTGGCGGGGAAAACAGAACCTGACCCCGTGAAGAACTCGTGAGTCTCAGATCCAACCCCGCCTGTTGTCGGGGATAGACGGGTCAGAACTCCCAGTCCGAATCTTCTGTGGCTTCTGCTTTGCCCATCACGTAGGATGACCCGGACCCGGAGAAGAAGTCATGGGTTTCTGTCGATCCGGCGTCCATAGAACTCATGATGACAGGATTAACCTCACACTCATCTGCGGGGAACAGGGGGGCGTATCCCAAGTTGGACAACGACTTATTGGCGTTGTACCGCATGTAGGTCTTCACCTCCTCGGTGCAGCCCATGTGGTCGTACAAGTCCTGTGCGTACTCCACTTCGTTGTAATAGAGTTCCGAAAGAAGTTCGTACGCATAGGCTTTGAGTTCTTCCTGGCGTTCAGGTGTTTCCGATGTCACCTGCTTCTGGAACTTGTACCCCATGTAGAAACCGTGACAGACTTCGTCACGAAGGATCAAGCGGATGATGTCTGCTGTGTTCGTTAGCTTCGAACGTCCCGCCCAGTAGAAAGGTAGATAGAACCCGGAGTAGAACAGGAAACTCTCCAGCATCACGGACACGATCTTGCGCGCCAGTGCGTCATCGCCGCGATAATACTTGACGAGAATGTCCGCCTTCTTCAACAGGTGCGGGTTCTCCTCACTCCAACGGAAAGCCTCATCAATCTCCTTGGTGGAGCACAGAGTTGAGAAGATGGAACTATAACTCTTAGCATGAACCGCTTCCATGAAGATGAAGTTTCCGATCACCGCCTCCTCGTGCGGCGTGACGGCGTCCTCTATCATCTCCACATCGCCCACAGTTCCCTG
>WBZQ01001101.1_pt2 | contig 14155 bp, 10 predicted proteins | sample 5204251 | NCBI WGS metagenome assembly WBZQ01 (sample SAMN12412402, study PRJNA552823) | activated sludge metagenome | isolation source: activated sludge from nitrification reactor of wastewater treatment plant... | place: USA: Virginia | collected 2017-09 | reverse complement strand
GAGGCCAATAGCGAAGGGCGGAATTGTTATGCCGGCGAAACTGGTGTTTCGTCGTACAAGGAACGCCCGGCTTGGGTTCGCCACTATCCATGTAGGTCGAAACACCAGTTTCGACCGCAACGCATCAGTGGACCACTGATTCATTCGGACTGCATTCAGACACTTGGGTGGCGTTGGGCTTTGAGGCCAAGCGAAGGGCGGAAACGCTGTGCCGGCGAAACTGGTGTTTCGTCGTACAAGGAACGCCCGGCTTGGGTTCGCCACTATCCATGTAGGTCGAAACACCAGTTTCGACCGCGGCGCAGCAGTAGAACACTAATGCCTTCAACCGGCGTTTTTGGTACCACATGAATCGAATTCCTGGGGAGCCTAAACCTCCCTGAATCCGGAGCCCCAACACATATCCCAGTACCCTAATTACGCAAGTTGCCAGTTAGCTGTCAACCTCGATTTTTTGTCGTTCTGTAGGAATCTGTCCACTCTACGCGGGAGAGCCCGCGTCTTACCGCCCGTAGAGTGGACAGATTCCTACGGAATGACAAACCAAGCGCGACTTCCAGCCTGGAGCGGGAGATACCGACAGAACAATTAAAGGAATAACTAGCAACTTGAGTTAATTACTCCAATTACCTCCATCCCGCTTCTCACTGCACCTTATCCCCCCGCAATATCCGGAACCGCTTGCGCGCATCCACGGCGAACACGCTGCCGGAGTAGTCGATGAAGATCTTTTCGTAGAGGGTTTTGGCCTTTTCCGCGTCGTTCATTTTGAACTCGTAGAGTTGGGCCAGGTTGTACAAAGAGTTGTCGGCGCGGATGTCGTCCTTGAACTTGTCGGCCACTTCCTGGTAGAGCGCGGCCGCCCTGGCGTAGTCGCGTTTTTTCTCGTAGATCTGGGCTTCCAGATACAGGATGTCGTCCTGCAGGGAGTGTTCGGGAAAGATGCGGCGCAGGGTGTCCAGTTTCAGGAAGGCTTCCGGGAAACGGTTCTGGAACACCAGCAGTTCCGCGCCGGAATACAGCGAAATGGCGTCGGCGGTGGTGTCGAGGTTGAGGTTGTCCATGATGAACACCGACAGGTCGAGCGCGTCGTTGGCGATGAGTTTGGACGTGGAGGCCTTGAGCACGTCGAACTGGGCCTGCGACCACTGGAAATCGCCGTTGAAGTAGGAGAGCCGGGCGTTTTTGAAGCGGGCTTCCTGGCCGAGTTGTTCCTCCTTGAATTCCTTGTCCACCTGGCTGTACAGCAGCGTGCTTTCCCAGATGTCGCCGTGCATCAGGTAAAAGTCGCCGAGGTTGATCTTTACCCGGGCCAGGGTGTTGCGCTCCAGTCCGGGCGTCTGTTTCAGTTCTTCCAGCAGCGCGATGGCTTTGGGCAGGTCGTTGACGTAGTAGGCCTCCAGGTCGGCCAGTTGCAGGGCGATCTGGGCGGTTTGTTTGCCTTTGCCGAACTGGTTGAGAAAACTTTCGTAGTCGGCTTCCAGCGTTTTCAGGTCTTCCTGGGTGTAGTCGTAGCCTTCGGTGATCTTTTTCCGGCGGCACTCCATGCCCTCCTGTTTGGCCTGGAAAAAGTGCATGTTCAACTGGCCTTTTTCCGCGACGATGTAGTCGTAGGCGGCGATGGCCGTTTCGTAGTCCTTGGCGTCGGCGGCGTCGCCGGCCAGGTTCATGATGCGCTGTCCGCTCTCGTCGAGGCGCTTGTCGAGGGCCTTGTACTGGCGCAGGGCGCTTTTGAAGTCCTTGCGCTGGATGAACGACCAGGCCAGCAGTTCCACGTAGTCCGGGTTGTCGTTTTCCTGGATGCGGGCGTAGAGCTGGGTTTGCAGTTCGGTGAAGTCGGAAGGCGCCAGGTAGCGGGCCATCAGTGTCTGGATGCTGGGCAGGCGGGCCGGGTCGGCGTTCAGGGCGTTGAGGTAGTATTCGATCATTTTGAGGGGCTCGCCCTTGCGGCGGTAGAGTTCGCCGAGGTTGTAGGCGAAGCGGTTGGGGTCTTTCAGGAGTTGGGAGCCGCGTTCGTAGGTCTGAGTGGCCCAGTCGTACTTGGCGCTGCCCATGAACAGCGAAGCCAGGCGGTTGACCGACATGTAGTCCGGCGCCATTTTGTCGATGGCGCGCTGGTACTGGGCTTTGGCCTCGTCAGTTTTTTGCATTCGCTCGAAGAGGTTGCCGTAGGTAACGTACAGCGCCACGTTTTCCGGCGTTTTTTTCAACTGCTTTTTGATCGCCTTTTCACACTCGTCGTATTGCTCCAGGAAAAGCAGACATTCCACGTAGCGGTTGAAAAACGTCTCGTTGCGGTCGTCGCGGTCGAGCAACTGGCCGTACAGCGTAGCGGCCTTTTCGTATTCTCCGTTCTGAAAATACTGGTTGGCCAGGTTCAGATCCTGGGCTTGCAGGCGGCCTGCCAGCCCGAATAAAGCGAAGGCCAGCGCGATCAGGGGCAATATGCGACTTCTCATGTGTCGGATTTCTTAAAAGATTGCGGTTTGAAAATCTCTCCGTACGAAATAACGTCGGGGAGGCGAATTGTGTTTCGCTCTTCGCCAAACTGCCGGAATAACCATGCCAACGATCATTTGCGGGCCTCCACGATGCGTTCGTAGGCTTCGTTGATCTGCTGGAATTTTTCCTTGGCGTGGCGCATGGCCTCCTGCGAGGCGCCGTTGGCGACAAACTTATCGGGGTGCCACTTCATGGCCAGGGCGCGGTATTTCTTCTTGATGATATCCAGAGAGTCGGCGGGTTGCGCGCCCAGGATGGCGTAGTGGGGGTCCAGCGGCGTCCAGCGCTGCTGCGGGGCCGACTTCGACTGGTAGTAGCGGCTTTTCAGGCGTTCGTACTGCAGGCGGCCGATGTGGAAAATACCCGCCGCCCGCAGCAGGATGATCTCTTCGCGGGGATGCAGCCCACCGTCGGATGCGGCCATGGCGAACAGCAGGTCCATCATGTTCATCACGTGGTGCCGTTCCTTGCCGAAATCGCGGTAGAAGGCCCGGGCGTATTCGTCGAAGGGACTAACAGAATCCTTGGTCTGCTTCCAGATCTTGATGGCCTGGGCGCGGCCGCGGTCGTTCATGCGGAACTGGTTGCGCATCAGGTACTCCATGTGGGCGATTTCCTGGCGGTTGATGGCGCCGTCGGCCTTGGCGATCTTGGCGCACAGGGCGAAGACGTGGTACAGGAATTCACCCTGCTTGCGTTGATAGGCCTTGAACTCGGCGTCGGCGGCGGAGGCCTCTTTCGGTTTGTCGAACAGGAAATGTCCGGCCAGCGAACCGAGGATAAAGCCGATCAGGCCTCCGAAGGGCATGCCCGTCAGGTCCAGAAGAAAAATGCCGATGATGCCGCAGATGAGTTTGCCCCTGAGTTCCAAAGTTTTTTGCTCGTTGCTCGGATTCCGGCGCAAAACTAAGATATTTCCACGGGTACAAAATCGAATCGTTCTCCGTCGAAAAGTCCTAAATCCGTCATTTTCAATTTTGGGATCACCGGGAGCGCCAGGAACGACAACACCATAAACGGCGCCTGCAGCGAACAGTTCAGGGTGTCCTTGGTCCAGGCGTCCAGGCGGGCGTACGCTTCGGCCAGCGCATAGCCGTCGCCCGGGCTCATCAGTCCCGCAATGGGCAGGGGCAGCACCCGCGTATCGCCGTTCCCGTCGGTGGCGCCGATGCCGCCGCGGGCTTCGATCACCGCATTCACCGCTGCACACAAAGCCGCATCGTCGGTACCCACCGCTACGATGTTGTGCGAATCGTGGGCTACGGTGGAAGCCAGCGCGCCGTGGCGCAGGCCAAAACCGCGCACAAAGCCGATGGCCGGCCGCGCATCGGGGGCATACCGGTTGACGACCGTGATCTTCAGGATGTCGCGCCCGGGGTCGGGTAAAATACAGCCGCCAGCCACGGGCAGGCTCGCCTCGGTAGCCTCGGTCACGATCTGGCCGTCCAGCGCCTCGATGACCCGCACCCCTGCGGTCTGACGACTCGAAGTCGTCTGACCGCTGACAGTGGCCCCTGCGGTCTGACGACTCGAAGTCGTCTGACCGCTGACAGTAGCCCCTGCGGTCTGACGACTCAAAGTCGTCTGACCGCTGACAGTAGCCCCTGCGGTCTGACGACTCAAAGTCGTCTGACCGCTGACAGTGGCCCCTGCGGTCTGACGACTCAAAGTCGTCTGACCGCTGACAGTAGCAGTAGCAGTAAGCAGTTGGAAGTCGGAAGGTGATTTGGGGTGGGCCAGGAACCGGTTGGGTGTGGCGGCCGGCCGGTGCGGCAGCAGGCTGCGGCCGTTTTCGGCCACTTTTTGTCCGTCGATCCAGGTGTCGAGCACGCGGAAGGAAGTCAGATCGGCCACGCAGATAAAGTCGGCGGGGTCGCCGGCGCGCAGCAGTCCGACCGGCAGGCGGTAGTGTTCCACCGGGTTCAGGCAGGCGGCGCGCAGCACGTTGAACAGGTCGCAGCCATGGGCCACCGCCCGGGCCACCAGCCGGTCGATGTGTCCGTGCAGCAAGTCGTCGGGGTGCTTGTCGTCGCTGCAGAACATGACCTGCTCCGGAAATTCATTCAGCAGCGGCCACAACGCTTCGAAGTTGCGGGCCGCGCTGCCCTCGCGGATCAAAATTTTCACGCCCAGGCGGGCCTTTTCCTGCCCTTCCGGATAGGTGAAACATTCGTGGTCGGTGCTGATGCCGGCGGCGAAATACTGCTGCGCCGCGGCACCGCGCAGCCCGGGCGCATGGCCGTCTACGGGCTTGCCGACGCGCTGGGCGGCGGCGATCTTGGCCAGGCATTGCGGGTCGCCGTGCAGGACGCCCGGGAAATTCATCATTTCGGAGAGGTAGCCGATGGCCGGGTTGGCCAGCAGTTTTTCCACTGCGGCGGCGTCGAGCGTCGCACCGGCCGTTTCGAAGCCGGTTGCCGGCACGCAGGACGGCGCACCGAAACAGCATTTCAGCGGCGTTAGGGCCGCGTTGTCGAGCATAAAGGCCACGCCCTCCGCCCCCAGCACATTGGCGATCTCGTGCGGATCGGACACTGTGGCTACGGTGCCGTGCACCACGGCCATCCGGCCGAACTCCGCCGGCGTCAGCATGCTGCTTTCGATGTGGACGTGGGCGTCGGTGAAGCCGGGCAGCAGGTATCCCGCGCCGGCCGGTGCGTTGTCCGTTTCCCGGATGCTGCGGATACGGCCGCCTTCCACCGTTATTTCGGCAGGATAGATGCGGCGCTGATGGATATCGACGAGGCGGGCGAGCATGATTTGCAAGGTTAGCGGGTTAGCGGGGTGGGAATTACCCGATCCAAGAGGGCGTCTCAAAAGGAAAAGAAACGGAAATCTTTCCAAATAAGGTTTGGCTTTTTTACCCAGACCTTCCAGGTTTTAAAAACCTGGAAGGTCTAAGCCCGGCAAAACGAATAATCTTTGGACAGGTATTTCTTGATCCTGCTTATGAGACAGCCTCTTTCAAAACTCAGGGTTTCAGGTTACAGGTTTCAGGGTTATTCCCAACCCTGTAACCCTGTAACCTGAAACCCTGTAACCTCACTTATTCTTCCACATACACCACCTTCTTCAGCAGGCGCAGGCCGAAGGAGAGTTCGATGGTGGTGTTGCGGATGCGCTGGGCGGAGATGGACAGGGTCTGGCCGGGGTTGAAGGGGTCGATGACCGTGGCCGGGCGCTGGTTCAACTGGGCGGTCAGGTCGGGGTTGATGGACAGCGCGATCTGTCCGCCGACCAGGTCGCCGAAATTAAACTGCAATCCGGCTCCGGCCGACACGCCGACCATCCAGCGGTTGAGGCCGCCGATCTGCGGGTAGTAATAGAATGTGTAGGGGTTTTCGGAAGCCAGTTCGTCGATGTTGGTGCTGAGCGTATAGTCGCCGCGGATACCGCCGAAGTAAAAATAGCGGGTTCGGCCCGAATTGCCGAGCGGATATTTCATTTTGATGCCCAGCAGCAGCGAGAGGTTGTTGTAGCGAAAATCTTCGCTGAACGTTTCGATGCCGCCACCCTGGTAGAACAGGCGCAGTCGGTTGGCGCTGCCTTTCACGTGGTAGCCGAACTGGCCGAAGAAGGACGAGCGGTCGTCGTCGTTATTGACCGACTCGGCAGCCACGCTGAAGTGGTGGGCGAACAATACCTGGCGGTCGCCGCCGTTTTCCCACTTTTGCAGTCCCAGCGAGGGGCCCACGTTAAAAACATAGGCAGTGGATTGTGCGGCCATTCGGCCCCAAAATGCCGTTATCCATAGAAATGTGAATACAAAACGAACCATGTTTACCGTTTTTGCGGCGAAAATAAAAGGTAATGGGAATTTTCCCGGGGGCGACCTGCGAAATGCCGCGCGTAGATCTGCTACCCGAAGACAAAAGACGAAGTGAAATCCCGCTACCTTTGCCGTAAAACAAACCGGAATTACGATCAAGATGACTTTTGAATCCTTCCCCTATGTGCGCCCCGAGATGGCGAAAGTATCCCGGGATTTTGAAAAATACCTGCTTCGTTTTCAGAACGCCAAAACCGCCACCGACCAAAGCCGCAATCTGAGCCGCCTGAATTCCGTACGCGAGGAGTTTCTGACCATGTTCAACCTGTGCCTGATCCGGCACACCTCCGACACGCGCGACCCTTTTTACGAAAAGGAAAACGAATACTTCGACGAGAACCTGCCGGCTTTCGAGGAACTCAACAACCGCTTTTTCCGCGCCCTGCTCAGCTCGCCCTTCCGCGACGTTTTGCAACAGAAATTCGGCCCGCAACTGTTCACCCTGGCCGAACTCGCCCTCAAAACCTTCCGCTCGTCCATCCTCGAAGATCTTCAACAGGAGAATGCCCTCAGTACCGAGTACACCAAACTGAAGGCCCAGGCCCTGATCGATTTCGACGGCCAGGTGTACAACCTGAGCAGCATCCACCCGGTGGAACTGTCCGACGACCGGGAGACCCGCAAGCGGGCCGCCGAGGCGAAGTGGAAGTTTTTTGCGGAAAATGCCGGCGCCATGGAGGATATCTACGACAAAATGGTGCGGGTACGCCACCAGATCGCCCGCGAACTCGGCTATCGCAACTTCGTGGAAGTCGGCTACGCCCGCATGCGCCGCTCCGACTATACCCCGGAAATGGTGGCCAATTTCCGGCGCCAGGTGCGCGAGGTGATCGTGCCCCTGGCTTCCGAACTGTACGAGCGCCAGCGCCAGCGCCTCGGCATCGACAAACTCAGATACTACGACGAAGAGTACAAATTCCCGACCGGCAACCCCAAACCCGTCGGTACCCCCGAAGAGATCGTGGCCAATGCCGCCACCATGTACCACGAACTCAGCCCGGACACCGGCCGCTTTTTCCAGTACATGCAGGACGTACAGCTCATGGACCTGGTGAACCGCGACGGCAAAGCCACCGGCGGCTACTGCACCTACCTGAGCAAATTCGGCGCCCCGTTCATTTTTTCCAATTTCAACGGCACCAGCGGCGACATCGACGTTTTGACCCACGAAGCCGGCCACGCCTTCCAGGTGTGGAGCAGCAGCAAGTTCCCCTTCGACGAATACCACTGGCCGACCAGCGACGCCGCGGAAATACACTCCATGAGCATGGAATTCTTTACCTGGCCCTGGATGCCGCTGTTTTTCGGCGACCAGACGGATAAATACTATTTCATGCACCTGGGCGGCGCCATCCAGTTCCTGCCCTACGGCGTGGCGGTGGACGAGTTCCAGCACATTGTCTATGAAAACCCCGATATGACGCCGGCCGAACGCAACGCCGCCTGGCGCCGCCTGGAAAAGACCTACCTGCCCCACCGCGACTACGACGGCAACGCGCACCTGGAGGCCGGCCGGCTCTGGCAGAAACAAAGTCACATTTTCAACTCGCCATTTTACTATATTGACTACACTTTGGCGCAAATTTGCGCCTTCCAGTTCTGGATGCGCGACCGCCGCCACCATACCCGCGCCTGGCGCGACTACGTTCGGCTGTGCAAGGCCGGCGGCAGCAAGTCATTCCTCGAACTGGTGAAACTGGCCAACCTGCGTTCCCCCTTCGAAGACGGCTGCGTGGAAAGTGTGGTCGGCGAGATCCGGAAATTTCTGAAAGGGGTGGATGATTCGAAGTTTTAACTGCGTACTCTCCGGTAAGACGGTTATTTTTGCCTTGAAAATTCATGCGTTTAGTAGAACTCAATATCAAAAATTACAAATCGCTCGGCAATGTAACATTCCGGCCGGGGCCGCTCTCGGTATTGGTCGGGCCGAACGGATCGGGCAAGTCGAACTTCGCCAGCGCCTTGTCGTTTTTGGCGGAAGTGTATGAATTCGGATTGGAGACGGCGGTGAGAAGAAAGGGCGGGTTTGAGAATATTGCGATGCGAGGGGGGCAACTTCCGCCGGTTGTTGAGTTTGAAGTGACTGTTGAAGTGGATGTAATTAACGAGACACAAAAGTTTATTGACAGAAATAGAGATAAGGAACTTTGGACTGCTTTTGAACTTATATTTGAGCAAACAAAGCAGACAGATTCTCCCAAATCCCAGGATGTACTGGATAATTTGAAATCAACCTTTAAATTTAGCCATTTTTTTAGTATTCGATCTTTAAAATCATTGAGTTTAGAATTCTTTGTTTTTGATGAAAAAATAAAAATTGGATCGTTGAATGGCGAGTATTTTGAGGAATTCAGAAGGAAACAACCGTTTGAGGTTTCGCAGAATAAAGATTTAGCGGGGTCTTTGATACTTGCCTTTACCCCTCAGAGACTAGGCTTTTCTTTATTTTATTTTGATGTGTTTGAACAGTTTAAAAAAAATTTATCTCGAACCGTTATTTACCAACTCAATCCGCTTTCTACCCGCCAGCCCGGTTCTCCTACACCTAACCCTGAAATTAATACCTATGGTGATAACCTTCCCTCATTGGTTGATTGGCTCAAAACCAAAAAACCGGACACCTGGGTAGGTGTTCTTCATGTGATGCAGTCCGTTTTACCGACCTTAACCGATATTAAAACCGATTATCTGCACAACCGGCGTCTGGGATTGTTTTTTTATGAAAACAACAGCGATCAACCCTGGAACTCGGAAGAGGTATCGGACGGCACTATCCTGACCCTTGCGGTCCTTTGTACAGTTTTCGACCCCCGAAAACCGTTGGTACTGATCGAAGAGATCGAAAACTCATTGCACCCTTGGGCTTTGCGGACGCTGATCGAGGAAATCAGAAAACAAAGCAGTGAAAAGAATATTATCCTGACCACCCATTCTCCTTTGGTACTGGACATGTTAAATCCTGACGAAGTATGGTGTGTCTCAAAACCCAAAAATGAAACGCATCTGGACCGGCTTGTAGATCTGGCCCCTGACATCGAGCAAGACTGGGCAAACGGTGACATCCGTATCTCGGATTACCTCGACGCAGGCCTCGTTCCGAATGCCGTGCCCGGTGGTCTTCAGTAAGTCTCCCGTCAACCATGAAAAAAATCGGAATCCTCGTGGAAGGTATGGAGGAGCAAATAGCCTTGCGTCACATTGTTGAAAAACTGGCTATCGAAGGGGTTCAAATTTTGAAACCGGTGTTTGCAAATATGCAGCCCAAGGGCCCGGCCGCTCAAATTGTAAAAGCGGTTGAGGCAAAAATGTCATTGCTTCAAAAAGCGGATGCTATACTTGTTTTAATTGATAAGGAGGATACGGATGATTGCATCATTACCCGGGTGGGAGAGTTGAGAAACGCCTTTCATAAAAAAGGGCACCGGAAAGTAGAGGTTGTGATTAAGAACCGACAGTTTGAAAACTGGCTCATTGCAGACCCCGAGGCCATCAACCAATTGAGTAATTTCGAGGTTACCTCCGCGTTTAGAAAGAAGGTTGAGCAAGACAAAACCGACCATGTGCAGGATCCTGTCGGTCTATTGTCCGGCTTAAAGAAAGGTGGTTCGACATTCCACAAAACCAAGGACGGTACTGAGATCGCCAAGAAATTAAACGTAGAGAATGCTGCTCGTAATTCGCGCTCATTACGGCGTTTTTTGCGATTACTTGAACACCCCGATTACAAGGACCAAAGTAAAAAACCGAAACAACCCCTCTCATTTTAAGAGACCTAAAACATGCGCATCATACTCATTTTCTTAATTTTTCTCTCTTCTTCAGCGTTCGTCTCGATCACTCGCCCTCCGGCGCCGCCCACCCTCAAACTGGCGCTGCTCAAATACTCCGGCGGCGGCGACTGGTACAACGACGTGAACTCGCTGAAGAATCTGGCCAGATTCTGCAACGACAACCTGAAAACCAACTTCGACGCCACCGACTACGCCACCGTAGAGCCAGGCAGCGCCGATATTTTCAGTTATCCCCTCGTCTACGCCACCGGCCACGGCAACATGCTGTTCAGCGACCTGGAGGCCCGCAACCTGCGCGCTTACCTCGAAGCCGGGGGCTTTCTCATCCTCAACGACGACTACGGCCTCGATCCCTTCGTGCGTCCGGCCATGAAAAAAGTGTTCCCCGAACTCGATTTCGTGGAACTGCCCTTCAGCCACCCCGTCTACCACCAGAAATACGAATTCCGCAACGGGCTGCCGAAAATACACGAGCACGACGGCAAACCCGCCCAGGGCTTCGGCCTGATCTGGCAGGGCCGCCTGGTCTGCTTTTACGACTTCGAAACCGACCTCGGCGACGGCTGGGACGACGTGCACAACGACCCGCCGGAACTGCGCCAAAAAGCCCTGCAAATGGGGGCCAACATTGTACAATTCGTATTCGGACAATAATATTTAATGGGGTAATGTGATAATGGGATAATGGGATAATGGGGGGTAGCGCCGGGCCCTTATCACATTATCCCATTCCCTCCATTATCCCATTTCCCTCATTATCCCATTCCCTCATTATCCCATTCCCCCATTATCCCATTCCCCCATTATCCCATTCCTTCATTATCCCATTCCCTCCATTATCCCATTCCCCCATTATCCCATTCCCTCCATTATCCCATTCCCTCATTATCCCATTTCCCTCATTATCCCATTATCCCATTCCCTCATTATCCCATTCATTATGAACATTCTGCTCCTTGGCTCCGGTGGCCGCGAACACGCTTTCGCCTGGAAACTCTCGCGCAGCAAACGCTGCTCCCGCCTGTACATCGCCCCCGGCAATGCCGGCACCTCTGCCCACGGAGAGAACGTGGCGGTCAATCCGCTGGATTTTCCGGCTGTAGGGCAGTTCTGCCTGGATAAAAACATCGATATGCTGGTCGTGGGACCGGAAGAGCCGCTGGTGCGCGGCATCTGGGACTATTTCCAGGAAAACGAGCGGCTGCGTTCCATTCCCGTCATCGGGCCCTCCAAAGCCGGCGCGGTGCTGGAGGGCAGCAAAGCCTGGAGCAAGCAGTTCATGCAGCGGCACAAAATACCCACGGCCGCCTACCGGGAATTCACCGGTGAAAACCTGGAAACAGGCCTGGAATACCTGAAAAAACACACCCTGCCCATCGTGCTGAAAGCCGACGGCCTGGCCGCCGGCAAGGGTGTGGTGATCTGCCAGAGCCACCGGGAAGCCGAGGCGGAGTTCCGTGAGATGCTGGGCGGCAAATTCGGCACAGCCGGCCACCGGGTGGTGGTGGAGGAATTCCTGAGCGGCATCGAGTTCAGCGTTTTTGTACTGACCGATGGTAAAACGTACAAGATCCTGCCCGAGGCCAAAGACTACAAACGGATAGGGGAGGGCGACAAAGGACCGAATACCGGCGGCATGGGCGCCGTCAGTCCGGTGCCCTTCGTGGACGAAGCGATGTGGGAAAAAGTGCGGGAACGGATCATCGAGCCGACGGTAAAGGGGCTGCGCAAGGAAAAAATACCCTACAGAGGCTTCATTTTCTTCGGGCTGATCCGGGTGGATGGCGAGCCGTACGTCATCGAATACAACTGCCGCATGGGCGACCCCGAAACCGAAGCCGTGCTGCCCCGGCTGAAAAACGACCTGGTCACCCTGTTTGAAAACTGCGCCAAAGGCACCCTGGGCCGGGTGCGCATCCGGATGGATTCCCGGGTCGCCACTACGGTTTTTCTGGTAAGCGGCGGTTATCCGGGCAATTATGAAAAAGGCAAGACCATCAGCGGGCTGGACAAAGTAAAAGGAAGCATCGCGTTCCATGCGGGAACCACGCTTTCTGCTGCCGGCGATGTTGTTACGTCCGGCGGCCGGGTGATCGCGCTGACGAGTTTTGGGAAAGACATCACTGCGGCGGTGCGGAAATCGAAACGCAACGCCAAAGTGGTTGATTTTGCGGGAAAATACTACCGCCGGGACATCGGCAAGGATTTGCTCTAGCCCGTACCGCCGAACCCCGTTCGGCGGAATCAGTTCGGCGGAATCACGCCGAACCCTGTATGGCGGAATCACGCCGAACGGGGTTCGGCGTTACCAGCGGATCAGCGCGCTGGCCCAGGTGAACCCGCTGCCGAAAGCCGCCAGGCAGACCAGGTCGCCATTGTTGATCTTTCCGGCCTCCCAGGCTTCGCACAGGGCGATGGGCACCGAGGCCGCCGTGGTGTTGCCGTACTGCTGGATGTTGTTCCAGACCTGATCGTCGCGCAGGCGCAGTTGTTTCTGCACGAACTGGCTGATGCGCAGGTTGGCCTGGTGCGGGATGAGCATATTGATGTCGGATGCTTGCAGACCCACTTCTTTCAGGGCTTCGTGGATCACCTCCGGGAATTTCTGAACGGCCATTTTGAACACGAACTGGCCTTCCATATTGGGGTAGTACAGCCCCTCTTCCTTCATCTTTTCGGTCAGAAATATCTCGCCGTACGTATCCGTCGGCGGGTAGCCGAAATCGACTTCCTCGCCCAGGTTGTTGAAGTGATAGCCGCCGTGCGAGCCGGGGTTGATGAAGGCGAGTTTTTCGGCGTAGGTGCCATCGGAGTGCAGTTTGGTGGTCAGGATGCCCTGATCCGGATCATCGGTCGGCTGGAGGATAGCCGCGCCGGCCCCGTCGCCGAAAATGACCGTCACGTTGCGGCCGCGGGTGCTGAAGTCCAGGCCCATGGAGTGCATTTCGGAGCCTACCACCAGCACATTTTTATACATGCCCGTCTTGATGAACTGATCGCCGATGCTGAGGGCATAGATGAACCCGCTGCACTGGTTGCGCACGTCGAGGGCGCCGGCTTCCTTGTGGGTGATGCCCAGTTCGCGTTGCAGCAGCACTCCGCAGCCGGGAAAATAGTAGTCGGGGCTGAGCGTGGCAAAAATGATAAAGTCGATGTCGTCCGGCCGGATGCCGGCACGCTCGCAGGCGATGCGGGCGGCGGCGGCGCCCATGGACGAGGTGGTTTCTTCGTGTTTTTTGCCATACCGGCGCTGACGAATGCCGGTGCGTTCCTGCACCCACTCGTCGGTAGTCTCCATGACCTGGGAAAGATCGTCATTGGTGACGACGCGTTCGGGGACGTAATAGCCGATGCCGGCGATTTTGCTGCGTTTCATGTGCAAGGATGGTATACTTGTTAAGGGTAGCGGGTTTCGGGTTGGGGTCGGGGGTAAACCGCTGATGCGCGGACAAAGTTGGCGAAAGTTTGCAAAAAAGATTGCTGAAAAAAGCCGGATCAAAGCGGGCGGATCGCTGCCCGGGCGGCGGTTTTCCGGGTTTTGTGTTTTTTAAAGGCTAAAGTTTGCCATACAAAGCGCTTTAAACCGTTTTAACCCTGTTATTTTGGCCCTGAAACAAACGCCGCTGCATGGTTTTCGATATTCTTCTCACCTTTTTCCTGGTTGCCCTGAACGGTTTTTTCGTTGCCGCCGAATTTGCCATCGTTAAAGTGCGCTATTCCCAGATCGAACTGCGTGCCCAGAAAGGCAATCGGATGGCCGGTGTGGCGCAGAATATTCTGGACCACCTCGATGCCTATCTGTCGGCTACCCAACTGGGCATCACCCTGGCCAGCCTGGGCCTTGGCTGGATCGGTGAGCCGGTGGTGTCAAAAATGCTTATCGCGCTGTTCCATGCCGTGGGGCTGAATTTTTCGGAAGAAACGGCCCACCAGGTCGCCCTGCCCGTGGCCTTCGCTTTAGGCTGGATGGCCTCGCGCTTCGACCTGAGGCAGCTCAAGCGCGAGCGTGAAGACGCGCCGCGCGCCTACTTCA
>WBZQ01001698.1_pt2 | contig 14168 bp, 10 predicted proteins | sample 5204251 | NCBI WGS metagenome assembly WBZQ01 (sample SAMN12412402, study PRJNA552823) | activated sludge metagenome | isolation source: activated sludge from nitrification reactor of wastewater treatment plant... | place: USA: Virginia | collected 2017-09 | reverse complement strand
GCGACGCCGCTGGAAGCAGCCTTCACCTTATTATTCCGGATCGTGACGTCTTGGACGATTGTCCAGGGAGCACAACCCGGGGAACCAGCCGGACCACACTTTGCACCGACTCCCGAACCTTGTCTCGGAGTGAGCATGAACGCAAAACCCGCCTGCGCATCAGGCCACACACCCTCAAACGTGTTGCCCTCAACCAACACCCGTTGAGCATGTTTGAGCTCAAGTAGGTTCTTGATGCTCAGGAGTGCAAATTCCGGATTCTTCCAACGGACCGGCTTACTGATCATATTCTTGACAATCGTGATATCGGACGGTGTGAGATTAGGCACAAGCGGATCTGCCCCTCCGATGAGAATGTTGATCGAAGATCCTTCGATGTAATTGTCTTCGATCCGTAAAGGCCCGGCAGCTCCCCAACTCGCTATGGCGCTGGCCTCGGAATAGTTATGCTTGATATCCGAGATCCATGAGTCAATGACCGCCTGATGTCGCCCCTGCAGGATCACGCCAAACCGAACATCTTGCCCGGCAAGTGATGGACCATGAACATACACGCGGTCAAAAACAATCTGGCGTGGCTGGTCGTTCACAGTTGTTTCAAATCGCCCACAAAGAATAAAGGCACCGGAAGAATGGCCAGTAGCACCGTTACCTGGATTGCGGAACTCCAAGCCGATAAGGCGATAGTTGTGTGCATCCGGCTCACAGGTCATCCCATACGTCCCGGTCCGCTCAAGCTTCGGCAGTTTTGGTGCATCACTGGCGGTCAGTCGTTCGCCTGGCTGAGCGAACTGACTATCCGGTGTACTGGTTCGAATAACGATCCAGCCCGCCCCCGCCTTATTGCGAAGAATGAAACCCTTATCGTCTGGAGGTGACTGATAGATTTCACCGGCTTTCAACTGTATGGTCGTACCTGGTACCGCCGCGTCAATGGCCGTCTGTAGTTGCGAATTCTTATAGGTACAGCCGGAGCTACAGACCGTGATGAGAACCGGTGCGGCGGGCATCGTCACATCAACAGTTGACTGGGGGAGCACTGCGACAGCCGCAAGGGATTCGTTGGTGGGCAATCTTGTAGCGATACAAGCGACGATCAACGAAGCGGCGACCAGATTGATGAATCGAATCTTCCCCCCGACCCCTTTAGCGATCCTTTTGCGTCGACAGACATGCATACGTTCCTCCCAGACAATCCTTACAGGGCCCAAACCCGTTTGGATTGACCTGAGAGCAAAGCTCATGCCTCACACCCACCGTCAAGTCTTTGTCCGTTGTCCTACTATTTCGCACTCATTACTATTAACCTTCGTCACAACCTGAAGGCTCCTGTATGCATGCTGGCTGTATTTACCTACAGGGGACCTCGCGAGTATCTTGCATTGCATTCCTGATTCGAAATCAACTAAAACACCGATAGTAAAAACCTGTGAATATTAAGTAATCTGGCAACGCCTTCGATACATACCACGAACATGAAGACATCAAACCGACAGGAAACCCTTCTCCGTCTACTCGTTGAAGACCTCCGAGCAAAGGCACGTTGGTGCTACGACAGCACCGCCTGGCGATCGATCCTCAAAACTCTGCTGACGGACGGAACAGCGGCAATGATGTGGTATCGTCTCATGCAATGGTCTCGGCGATGGCAACTGACCCCGCTTGAACTACTTTTCAACAAACTGAATGTGATCTGTTGCAATTGCATTATCGGTCGTGGAGCAGAGTTTGGCCCAGGTCTGGTATTCATCCACTCGACCGGGATCGTGATCAATGGTCAGGTACGAGGAGGTTCCCATATCTATCTTGAACATCAGGTAACGATAGGCGCACAGCAACGGGCGAGCCCCATCCTCGGAGATCGTGTCTTCATCGGAGCTGGAGCGAAAATCGTGGGAGCGGTGACCATTGGAAGTGATGTCAACATCGGGGCCAATGCCGTAGTACTGAGCGATATCCCCAATGGAGCCACGGCAGTCGGCATACCGGCAAAGGTCGTTCGGATCAGAAGCATCCCGTCCTCATCTTCCTAACGAGCAAACATCATCGCTTCATACCCTTCTTCTTTATACCTTAGTATTTTAGCGGATGGTACGCTGCCACGTTCCTTGTTGTTGTCCTGTGACCCAACGCCAGAACCCTACCGCAAGAGCTATATTCATAGCGACAAACATCGTAACCAATCGAACGACTCGATTACCCAATGTTCCTTTCGCAAGTCGATGCCCAAGGTAGGCGGCCACATAAAAGACGGTCTGAGCCAACAGCAACCACTGGTACGTGGACTGATCTGAAAGCCAGATGTTGCTCATAAGCGCAAGGAGGAGAAATGCCGGGCAGAACCAGCGAAGTATTTTGTGCGAGAAGAAAACAAAACTGATCCAGCCTTGTGTCGGAAACAGCAGCGGCCATAATCGAGAGAGGCTTTGGAAATTCCCGGCTCCGATGCGGCATCGCCGACGGAATTCGCCTTCAATATCCGGCGCCGTTTCCTCAGTTGCGATGGCCTCTGTGTCATAAATAGTGCGGTGCTTGAAGCGTAGCTTTGAGAACAGAGGAATCACAAAATCGTCCACGATCGTGTCTCCGGGAATCGGCACGAACACCGTGCGGCGCATGGCATAGATCGCGCCGTTTGCACCGAGCAGAGCACCCAACCGCCCCTCACAATCCTTCAACAGGTTTTCATATCGCCAGTAGAGTCCATCCACATTTTTCCCTGTCGCAGCATCCTGCAAACGCAGTTGCCCGCATACTGCTCCGACAGTAGGCTCCTGAAACCACCGTATGAGATTCAGAACTGCTTGGGAATGAAACATCGTGTTCGCATCTGAAAATACGACTATATCCGACTGTAATTGCTGCACGACTGAATTGAGGACCGTTGCTTTCCCCCTTCGTTCCCGATACTCAAGCAGTCGCACACGTCCAGGATACGTTTCGGCGTACTGCCGGACCAGTGCACAGGTTCGATCAGTACTCCCATCTGAGGCGATAACGGTTTCCAGTTTGTCCGGCGGATAATCGATCGACAACACGTTTTCGAGACGTTCTTGAATAACCGCCTCCTCGTTTAATGCTGAAATGAGGATGGTGACCGTCGGCAGGTGTTGACGAAGCTGATCTGGGGGAGGCACAGGACGATGACCGAACAGTCGCGAACAGATGAAGATGACGACAGGAAACCCAATGTATGCGAAGAACAATCCTATAAAAGATCCCCATAGAATAAGTCTTGCAGCGATTTCCATGTCCATCACTCAGCCTGCATTACCGACTGCATCTCTACGGGACGCTTCTCAAGATCTCGAACCCGAACCCGAATGATTTTCGCAGGTACGCCGGCAGCCACCGCATCATCAGGAACGGATTGCAGCACCACGGCATTGGCCCCAATAACAGCTCGGTTCCCAATACGGACATCACCCAACACTTTCGCACCAGTTCCAATAAAGACATCGTCACCGATCACCGGAACACCGACGATCCCCGAGCGCCCACCCAGTGTCACACAAGGCCCAATCATTACATTCTTTCCAATTCGCACTCGTTCATGGATGACCACTGCGATGCCACCATAGCCTAATTCTGTCCCTGTCCCAATCTCACACCGACTTGGTACAACACAACGGCATAACACGACAACAAGTTTATCAACGATGCGCGGAACAAATGGAATGCCTAATTGCCGCGATCGACGGCCAATTCGATACAACGTAATCGCGTTCATGAATACCCCACCTCTTACACAAGATCTTAGGTAAGCACTGATTTCCTAGCCGGTCTGGCAAACACCGACCTGTAAACTGCATATACAGTGGGGCAAGCGATGTACAGCGAGTGATCAGGTACCGGCTTGCATGGCACCCATAGGGCAAGACAGATTGTCCGCTCCACGGGGAAGGAAGAGTCCAGAAACTCTCACTGTTAGACTTCTGTCGGCAGCAGCACCTCGATGAGGCCAACGAAAGCATTCACGACTAATATGCTACCGCCAAAGCTCCTCATTCCTTCTTCTCCGCAATGAGGTAAACGATATCGCTCGGAAGAATCGATAAGATCGGAAGCAACAGTATCACTCCTAGGCAAACGGCGAGATTGCGGACAACGTTCCCACTGCCTGTGTATGCAATTCTGCTGTACAAACCGGAGGCGTCAACCGTCGAAAGCCACCCGGTCTTTCTGACGACCAGATCATGCGAGCGAAGGAGTCGAGTCAGGTTTGCACTATTGAAATAGTGCACGTGAGGTGAAGGCAACTCCTTCTGCCACAATCGCTCAAAGAAACTGGTCAAAGACAGCTTACACAGCAACTTGGAGACTTGATAAAACACTCCTTTGCTATTCGGGAGATTAATCACCAGAAGGCCTTTATCTGACAAATGCCGATGACAAGCAGAGAGTACCCCATCCACATCCCGAATATGCTCAAGCACATCATTGAACACGATCACATCAAAGACCTCGTCGGTCTTCAAAACATCCGGAAAGTACCCTAACCTGACGTTCAACCCCTTCATGCAAGTCCCAGCATAAATGTTCTGATCCGGTTCTATTCCGTAGACGTCAAAAAACGATTGCGCTCTCTCGAGAAACCACCCGTGGGCACAACCTATTTCAAGCAATGCGCCCTTCCCCTTCAAGAACCGAATTTCATTGATCAGTTTGTCAAAATTGCTGATGCGTAGTTTCATCAATCCGGACTTTCTGGAGATTTCATCGATATGAGCATGGGCAGATTCCAGATTGATGTTTGGGATCAGAGCTGCTGATTCATAGGCACAGGTGTCACATGCTTCGTGCCACGATGTGAGTCCTCGAGAAAGACTTCGCCTACAGATTGGGCACACGCTATTTCCCATTTGTGATTGCGCCGGAATGCACGACTCTCGGGTTGTCATTTTGTGTACTACTTAGGAGACTCAGCAATTTCGAGAAGGATGGCCTGAAGCATGAGCTGAAAGCCCAACAGAAACGGCAATACACTGAGCATGACGGTACCAGTAGTCGCAACCTGACCCGTCAAAAACGATTTAGCCCACGTGTAAGCACCAAACACCCCTCCCCAGACCAACATGGGGATCCCAGACACCCAAAAAAGCGCGATAGGGGAAAAGTCTCTCAGGATATGCTTCTGATACACGCGGTACCAAAATCGACCAAAGAGATAGCGTGGAAACGTGAGACATATCTCGGACATTCGCATCGAAGACTGCTCATCCCCATATCGAGCAGGAATTGATACATCCTTAATGCGGGCTCCGAGAATGTTGAGATGCACGAGCATGTCGTTCTCAAAGAAATACCGTTTTGCTAAATGGTCAAGGTCCATCTGTTGCAAGGTATCTGCATGAATTGCCAAATACCCGTTCTGCGGGTCGAACACATGCCAATACCCGGAAGCCAGCTTCGTTAGGAACGTCAGCCCATAGTTTCCAATCAACCGTAATGCCGGCATCGCTTCCAACGCGCGATTGTTCAGGAAACGATTCCCTTTGGCATAGCTATATTGCTGCTCAATAATAGGATCCAACAGCAACGGGAGATACGTTGGATCCATCTGCCCATCACCATCCATTTTCACGACGATATCGACATCCTCCCGTAAGGCTCTCGTGAAGCCGCTGACCATCGCGCCGCCGACCCCCTGATTCACCGAGTGCCGCACCACCACCGTTCGAGCGTCCTCCAGCATTTCCAACAACTGGGTGGTTCCGTCTGTTCCACAATCATCGACCAGCACCACTCGATCGACAAACTGCGGCAATGTCTTCACCACATCTTCAATGTGATGAACCACGTTATACGCAGGAATCACCAGGCCGATACGACGATTCTTATACATTGGTATCCTTTAATTCGACGCCGTACTTTTTGGGGTAGGATCTCGCTGATCCACCCTCTCAGACGACGATACTCGGCGGTAAATAAGGATGCTGTAGGAGCTGTGCTCACGCAGCCAGGTATATCCACGAATGGCCTGCGCTCCTGGTACATACCCTCCAAACACTGGAACCTTGGTGATTTCCTTAAGAACCTCATAGCGGCCACTGGAGACCAACTCCTCCATAAACCGCAAGTCCTCCGGTGTCGGGGGAGGATAGGGAAACCAATCGGTATCTTGGTACCCTTTTCCCTGACGGGACAACTCCAGATGCTGGCGAACAACCTCGTACACGAGCCTGGGAAGCAAAATGTAATCAGGATCTTCGTTGTACCGCACCAGTCGGTACCCCTCCAGTTGCTGGTCATCTGGCAAATACGGAGAGATATGGTCCACAATGACGGAAGAACGGAGACCGACCATTGCACCGCGTGGCACGCTGGTCTGCACCCATGAGGCCGCTTGTTGGGGAATGTCTTGACCTGGACGAAAAAATTCCGCCCATGCGAGCGAATAGACGCTTGTAAAAAGATAAATCCCTGCAAAAATCCAGGATGCCATCCACTGGCTCTTATATTGCCGAGCCACGGTCCACAACCACTCAAAGGCAAAACCTGCCGCCACGCAGAGAATCGGTGTCAATTCCAGAATATACCGGTTCACCTTCACTGAACTTCTCTCCAACATGACCCATAAAGGGAGGGCCGCGAGGAGTAACAACAGCAACTTCTTGTCACGGCGAGCTACGGCTAACACCACCCCAAAGAGCGCCAATACATAACCGGGCAATCCAAAGTTCTCAGGAAGGTAGGCAAGAAGATATGACGGAGCCGGTTTAGCCGCCGGAAACATCCCTCCGTCGGTGGAGGCATAGGCCTTGAGCGTCCATACGGCATACTTGGCAAAATTATTGAGATTGGATGCCACCGGAAGAACGAAGGTCACGACTATGGCCAGACCTGCAGCACTCATTGGGATAAGCCATATCGCATGGCGATTAAACTGATGTATGGCCCATTTCCAGGGATGACAACCTTGGAGGATCGGCACCACCAGCAAACAGCTGGCACAGACTGCCACAGCCGCGCCCCCCAGCAACCCGAGATGCAACAGCTTGATTATCGATGGAAGATGATAGGTGAACGGATGGTCATGCGGATGCCCATCGTAGATCCGCTGAGCGAGCGTCAACACAGACTCCTGTGCCACCAGTCCGATAACCAGCGTCATCCCGGCAAGCACCACTACTCCGACCAGCGTCGCGATCCAGATTGTTTTGATCGTCTGCCGCTCCGCATACGCTCCGAGGTCGATCTTGAACTCCGGTGTCCGATTCGCGACTAATCCCACGAAGAGTAAGAGGAAAAGAAAGGCTGGAAAGTACTTCGTCGCGACAGCAAACCCTAATAGCGCTCCGACCCAACACAAGGCCCCAATCGTAAGCCGTTGATAAGCTCGGAGGGCCCAATACATCGCAAGGCAGACGAACAGCGCCGAATAGACTTGCACGTTTCCGGTACTATTGACCGCAATCATGTTGACGGAAAATAGCCCCGCCCCAACCAAGCCGACACGCGCTCCCCAAAATCGTCCGATGAGATAGACAACGGGGACCGTGGCCAAACTCGCCATGATCGTGATACCCCGGCAAAACGCCCCCACATTGAAACTCTCAGGCATCAGGATCGCTCCAGGGAGTGACAAGGCGCCGACTAGGATCGGCGCTACCGGAGGATAGAAGAACACGTCAAAATGAAGCAGGTTTCTCGCCTGAACGAGAGGCGTGATTTCATCCACAAATGGAAAATCGCACGGTTCTATCGTCCCCGCTTGCCAATCAACCACGCGGTACAGCCTCAGAACAGCACCTATCATCACAAACAAGAGCACCAGCAGCGTATCCCACCCCCACCAGCGAGAGAACATCCTCTGCATCGCTGACACCACATCGTCCTTCTCACGCATGCTAGACGCGCCCAATTGCAACATGTGTCCGGTCGCTTTTTGAGCCTGACACGAATAGCTGGTCGTACAGGGCGAGCAGCCGATCCCCTGTCTCGGACTGCTGATGAGGTCGACCGTCGAATCGACGCAGAGGATGGCTCAGCAACCTGAGAATCGACTCCACGAACCCCGACAACTCGCCCGACGGAAACAACACCACCCCTTCTGGCCGAAACCCAACATTACTTGCGACAACCGGTATCCCCATCGACAGGGCCTCACGCACAGAGATCGAATCTCCATCGAACGAGGTTGGGCGAAGGAAAATATGTAGATGCTGCATTGTCGCCATGACGGCATCATGCGGAAGCCCTCCGGTGACGAGAATATGGTCTGGAAGAGGGCCGTACTGTTGTTCAACCTGTCCTCGGTGCGGCCCCATCAAGACGAGTCCTGCCTTCGGATGGTGGTCTCGGAGACTGGCAAGAGCGTCGATCATCAAGGGGATGCCGTACTCGGGATCACTACTCGCCGTCGCCCCTAACACCGGAGCATGATCGTTCATGAACTGTCGCACGTGCGACGGTACCGTTTGATCGGAGGCGTCCCCCACACCCAAGAAGCCCGGCATGATCGAGATCCGGCTGTCTTGAGCCCCCATTTCCATCAATACTCTTCTCGCTGATTCATTACGACAAATCATATGGCCTGCCAACTTGATCGCTAAGCGAGCCATCGTCCCATCCGCACACCCTGTGCGTGAGAGATAGTTCGCCGTATTTCCGGACCCAAGGACAAGAACCGTTCGTCGGCCGTTCAGCAGTCCTGCTGCTGCGCAGACGAGACACGAGAGCCAACTTTTTCGATTATGCCCATTGGTCAACAGGTGAAGCAGATACCCTTGACGACTATACCGCGTGACTTGTTGAACAAAATGCCATTCGCTTGTGACAGGACGACAGCCTTCGAGAGGTGTGGTTCGCCCCTCTCCAATGTTCAACACCTCGCACTGGTACTCATTGCTCGATGCCAGATAGCGTTGCCATTGGCACAGCTGTACGGCCAATCCTCCGAACGGAGGGGGATACGGCCCGATCAGCAGGACTTTTCTCATGAGGTTACAGGGTCCAGATACTCCTGATGCCAGAGTTCAAGCATGAACAATTGCCAGAGCTGATGCGAATAGTCCGCTCGCTGATGAAGATGAGCGCTCCACAAATCCTTGAGAGCCTGTTCATGAAAGAGTCCACGCTGGATGGCCCGCTGGCTCAATACCGTGTCCTCGACCATTGGACGAAGTGGTCCACGCAACCATCCCGCCAACGGCATGGTAAATCCTTGTTTTTTCCGATTGAGCACGCTATCTGGAACATGTCCTCGTAAGCTTTGTCGCACAAGATACTTAGTCGTATGCCCGTTCAATTTCATGGCAGACGGCAACGTCGCGCTGAGCTCGACAAGCTTATGGTCGAGCAGTGGGGCCCGAACTTCGAGTGCATGAGCCATGCTCATCCGGTCGACCTTGACCAGAATATCGTCGACCAGGTACGTCTTCATATCGACGTACAGGGCCTTGTCCAAAGGATCGCTTGCCGTACACTGGTCATAGAGACGTGTGAACAGGTTATCAATCTCAAACCGCCGGCAGTGTTCCGCACAGTCCGTCGAGTACACTCGGCGCTTTAATTCGGCCCCAAACAAAATATCGGTATGCGGCTTGGCGCAGGCGACGCCTGGGCTCATACCCAGCCGTGCGAGGATCTTTTGCCCTTTGAACGGAGGCAACAGATGCGCGACTCGACTCACCGCGTGGCATCCCGCTGGTCCAAGGTATTTCCTCAGTACCCCGTCGATACGATGCAGATAGTGACGGGCATAGCCGGCAAATACTTCATCGCCTCCATCCCCTGAGAGGGCTACCGTGACATGGCGTCGCGCCATTTCGGATACATAGTAAGTGGGGACTGCCGAAGAGTCGGCAAACGGCTCATCGAACAATCGCGTCAACTTCCCCACAATATCTTCGACCCGAGGAACAATTGTGTGCTCATGATGCGCACACTGTAGAAACTGTGCGACTTCTTTTGCGTACTCCAACTCGTTCTCGTCATGTCCATCAAACCCGACGGAACAGGTAAGAACCGGTCTCGACACTTGATCCGTCATATGCCGTACGACCAGCGATGAATCGATGCCCCCACTCAAGAAGGCTCCGAGTGGAACATCACTCCGTAGACGGATCCGAACAGCCTCCCGAATCGTGGCTTCTAACTCTTCTAACGCCGCGCGTTCGCTCAACTCTGTGCGGGCCTGAAAGACCAGATCCCAATATTGCGTAATCTCAATCTTGTCATCGCACCAGGTTAGGAGATGGCCGGCCGGAAGTTTCTGAATCCCCTGAAACATACTCATCGGACTCGGCACATAGAGGAGACTCATATACGCATCGAACGCCTCGTAGTTCAGGGTTCGTGGGACGTTTGAGTCTTCCAAAATAGCCTTGATTTCCGAGGCGAACACAATGCCATGATTGGGAACCACCGCGTAATAGAGCGGCTTCTTTCCCAGTCGGTCTCGCACCAACACTAATCGCCGGCAACGCGTATCCCAGAGCGCAATGGCAAACATACCGCGGAGGTGTTCAATAAACCTCTCTCCGTACTCTTCATAGAGATGAACGATCACCTCCGTATCAGACCTGGTCCGGAATCGATGCCCCTTCTGTTCGAGCTGCTCACGCAGCTCCACATAGTTATAGATCTCTCCATTCAAGACGACCCAAATGGTCTCGTCTTCATTCCCCAAGGGCTGATGCCCTGACATCACATCGATGACCGATAGACGACGATGTCCTAGCGCGATCGGACCTTGGATGAAATATCCGGCGTCATCGGGTCCCCGATGCGCAATCTTGTTACACATAGCGGCCAGCAACGCGTGCGTCGGAAATGCAGCGGGGTGAAATCCAAACTTTCCAGCTATGCCACACATGATTGCGTTACACTTCCCTGTCTCATGAAGAGTGAATCATCGACTTCGCGCGTAGCATTTCATAGAGGCCCTCATACTGCCTGGCCATATGCCGGGTGGTGAAACAGGTCGCAATCCTCCATCGCCCAGCCTCTCCCATCTTTCTCCGTAGTTCCTTGTCCCGACAGAGCATGTCGATCTTGGACGCGAGCGCCCCGACGTTGTTCGTCGGCACAACAAATCCGGTTTCTCCCTCAACTACCAAATCACGAGTTCCACCACTATCAGTCGCCACTACGGGCAAGGACGCGGCCATCGCTTCCATCACCGCATTCGGAAAACCTTCATTCGAGATCGACGGCAGAACCACCCCATCGATTGCGGTCAAGAACGCCGGAACGTCTTGAACCTCTCCAACCAATTCAACTGTTTGCTCCAAACGCAATCGTCTGATGGTCGTTTCAATCGCTCCTCTCATCGGACCTTCACCGGCAATGAGGAACCGAGACTCAGGGTGCTGTGCGGCTATCCTCGCAACCGCCTCAAGAAATATCTGATGCCCCTTTTCAGGTCGAAGATTAGCGATGACTGCTAACTGAACAAGCTTCTCATTTCGTTGGCACCGTGATTGCGTAACGGCATTGTCAAAGGCTTCTAGATCCAAGCCATTCGGGATCGCCCACACAGAAGGAGGCGGAAGCTGTTCATCCTTGATCAGTAGGTCTCGGATTGAGCCTGCATTGGCGACGACTCCCTTCGCCAATCGGTACACCCATCGCTGAATCCGCCGCTGCATGGGAGTCTTAACCGTTGATTCTTCACGCCGTGCACCAAGGACAATCGGTACTTGCGCCATCCGTGCCACGGGGATAGCGAAGAGATTTGAATAGAAATCAAAACATTGCACCACATCAATCTGCTCGTGCCGAAGATATCGATAGAACCGAACCGCAGACTCCACAAAGGATGCATCCTTAAAGCTCACGAGGGGATAGACCTGTACATCCTCCACGTGACAGGGCAACAGTGCCTGGAGCGGCCCATCCGTGCTCGCAGTCGCTAAGCGAGCATCGTATTTCGAACGGTCCAGGTTTCTGAACAGTTCCAGTGCCTGACGCTCTGATCCTCCTCGCCGAAAACTGTTGGCGAAGACAAGCACTCGCAATCGTCCCATGCCCTATCCCACGGTCTCCAATCGTCACTGAGACGCTAGCCAACGGGTTGAACGTTCGAACGCGTGAGATAGAGTCGGCACCACACTTCGAGTATCAGCAGCAGCCAAATGGTGTGCGCATACTCGGAACGACCTGACTCGTACCGCGCCACGAGATCCTCGAGCCCATTGAAATTAAAAAGCCCCCGTTGTTTCGCCTGGTGATCGAACAACACGCTTCTCACATAGTCACGCAGGTCACCTTTAAACCAATACGCAAGTGGAACCCCAAATCCTTGCTTCTTACGATAGATAATGGCCTTAGGAAGATAGCGCTCCGCCACTCGTTTCAGGAGATATTTCCCTGAGCCGTTCCGAATTCGAAACTCCATCGGGAGGCGCATTGCGAACTCGACGAGTTTATGGTCAAGCAGCGGCTCTCGCGCCTCAATGGAGTGCGCCATACTCATCCGGTCCACCTTCGTCATGATGTCGGCGGGTAAGTAGCACTGCCCATCGACATACTGCAGTTGAGCAAGCCACGGCTGGTTCGCAACCATCGCAAAGTGGTGGAACAATTGATCACCGCCGGACGACACTCTGAGGGTTTCGACGATATCCGGCGCCAGAAGCCTGTAGGCAAGCGTCTCGGGCGTATACGTCACAGCCTCTCGATATTGATCGGGTCCTGAAAGAGCCATGTTCTGAAGAAACCGCTTTCCTGTTGCGCCATCCTGGAGCTGCGTGCCAACCCAACCGCAAGCTTGGCGCAAAACAGTGGGCATCCGTGCTCGACGCTGTTGCCGCAAGGCCACGTGATACCTGTCGTACCCCGCGAACAGCTCATCACCGCCATCACCGCTTAATGCAACCTTGACTGATTGCGCCGCCATCTGACAGAGGAAGTACATGGGAAGAGCGGACACATCACCAAACGGCTCATCAAAGTGCGAGACCAAGCGCTCAATCACGTCACAGTTTTGAGGCTCGACGACGAATTCTTGATGGTCGGTCCCCAGATGCATTGCCATCTGCCGCGCAAAGGGCAGTTCGTTATACGCCGACTCAGAAAAACCGATGGAAAAGGTTTTCACCGGACGGGAGGTGTGACGCGCCATCAATGCGGCAACGAGACTGGAGTCCAGCCCCCCACTGAGAAACGCCCCCACCGGCACATCACTGACCATGCGTAATTTCACGGCCTCTTCCAGCAACTGTTCGAGCCTGGCAAGCGCTTCAGGCTCCGGCAATGCCGTCGGTTCAGCTGGGTGAGGTTTCAATCCATGCCAGTAGCACTCAAGAGAAAGTTTCCCGTTTTTGAGGACCAAATAGTGCGCGGGTGGCAACTTCTTGATACGTGTGAAAATTGTCTGTGGGTCTGGAATGTAGGAATACCGTAGAAACGTCTCTATCGCGGTGACATCGACGGAGGCATCCACCTCAGGGTGGGCCAACAACGTCTTCAGCTCAGACCCAAAGACCAGTCGCGCTTCGTCCCAATAGTAATAGAGCGGTTTCACACCAAGACGGTCTCGAGCAAGAAAAAGGGAAGACTGAACTTGATCCCAAATAGCAAAGGCAAACATCCCTCTCAACCGATCAAGACACCGTTCTCCGAGCTCCTCGTAGAGATGGACGATGACTTCAGTGTCGGAAGCGGTTCTCAATCGGTGGCCGCGCTGCAGAAGCCATTGAGCTAGTTCTTGATAGTTGTAGATCTCTCCGTTCTGGACGATCCACACCGTTTCCGTCTCATTGGCGATCGGCTGGTGACCTGTATGGAGGTCGATGATGCTGAGGCGACGCATTGCCAAACCAGTCTGACCATGCGTGTAAATTCCCTGGTCGTCCGGCCCTCTATGAATAATCGTCCCGCACATGTCCGCCAGAACAACGGGATCCGCGTGCTCCGAAGGACTCACATGGCTGTATCCGACAATCCCACACATGGTCACAGTTTCCTAAGACAATCTCGACCGATTCTCTCTTGGTCAAACCACCGGTACTGACCTGCTGAGAGTGTATTCCAGTTGCTGGACAGGCGTAACAGACAGCGTATGGATGAGAACGATGCTGTCTTCGGACAGCAACTCACAGGGTGGGTATCCGACTACAATCAACCGAACTCGGCGCGGCCAGCTTCCTGTTCCATGGCACGGTCAACTCGAAGTGCCAGCTGCTGGCACGCGATAACTAATCCGGCAACGATGTACAGGT
>WBZQ01001846.1_pt1 | contig 14171 bp, 13 predicted proteins | sample 5204251 | NCBI WGS metagenome assembly WBZQ01 (sample SAMN12412402, study PRJNA552823) | activated sludge metagenome | isolation source: activated sludge from nitrification reactor of wastewater treatment plant... | place: USA: Virginia | collected 2017-09 | reverse complement strand
CGCCAGATCTCGCGCAGCGCGGCGATGTATTCGGCCATCCGGGCCACCGGGCGGCTCCACGGCATACCGAAGCGCTTCTCGATGTGCGGTCGGATCTGGGTGCCCAGGCCGAGCAGGAACCGGCCGCCGGAATAGTCCGCCAGATCCCAGGCGGACTGGGCCAGCGTCATCGGGTTGCGGGCGAACGCGACGGTGATGGACGTGCCGATGCTGACGGTCCGGGAATGCTCGGCGGCCAGCAGCGCGCCGAGGAACGGGTCGTGGTTGATCTCGCCGGTCCAGCAGCCGTCGAATCCGTCGTCCTCCGCGCGGGCGACGGTCGCTGCGACGTCGGCCGGGCGGCCGGGAAACCCCCGGTCGATTTTGAGTGCCCCGACCATGCTGGTGACGCTACAGTAATCAATTCGGTACGGTCAACGATGGAGGGAGTGCGATGTCCTGGGACGCCACGCTGGCCGAACTGGCCGCCCACCGTGACCGTGCGCGTGCCATGGGCGGACCCGACCGGCTGGCCGCCCACCGCGGCTCCGGGAAACTCGATGCCCGGGGCCGCATCGACGCGCTGCTCGACCCCGGCAGTTTCCGGGAGATCGGCACGCTGGTCGGCGCCGAGGTGGCCGCCGACGGCATTGTCACCGGCTCGGGGCGCATCGACGGCACCCCGGTGCTGGTGGGCGCCGAAGACTTCACCAGCGCCGCCGGCACCATCGGGTCCGGCAGCAACGCCAAGCGCTACCGGATCGCCGAGCTGGCGGTGCGCGACAAGATCCCGCTGGTGATGCTGTTGGAGGGGGCCGGTTTTCGGCCCGGGAAGCAGGGCGGGCGCTCGCCCGTCGACCTGATCGCCCAGGCCCGCTGCTCCGGGCTGGTGCCCACGGTGGCCGCGGTGCTGGGCCCGTCGGCCGGGCACGGCGCCCTAGTCGCCCCGGTGTGCGATTTCCGGATCATGAGCAACGCCGGGGCGATCTTCACCGCCGGGCCGCCGGTGGTGGCCGAATCCACCGGCGAGCACATCGACAAGGCCGATCTGGGCGGGCCGAAGGTGGCGGTGGCCAGCGGGGTGATCCACAACGTCGCCCCCGACGACGCGTCGGTGCTGGCCGACATCCGCCGGTATCTGAGCTATTTCCCGTCCAGTGCGTACAGCTATCCGCCGGATGCCACCGGCGGCGACACCGGACCCCGGGCCACCGGCGAGCTGCTCGAGATCGTGCCGCGCGATTCCCGCCGCAGCTACGACATGCGCGCGGTGCTGGACGTGATCTTCGATTCCCCGCGGCGGTTCGAGGTGGCCCCGGGCTACGGCCCGGCGATCATCTGCGCACTGGCCCACCTGGGCGGTCACCCGGTAGCGGTGGTGGCCAACCAGCCGCGGGTGGGCGCGGGCGCCATCGACACCGCGGCGGCGGACAAGGCCGCGCATTTCATCACCGTCGCCGACTCGTTCCACCTGCCGCTGATCTTCCTGGCCGACAATCCCGGCATGCTGCCGGGCAGCCGGTCCGAGCGCGAGGGGGTGCTGCGGGCCGGGGCCCGGATGTTCGCCGCGCAGACCATGGCCGAGACGGTCAAACTACATCTGACCGTGCGCAAGGCCTACGGCTTCGGGTCGATGGTGATGTCGCTGCTCGGATTCGACGGGCAGAGCGCGACCTTCGGTTATCCCGGCGCCGGGCTGGGCGCGATGAGCGCGGCGGCGTTGAGCCGGGCCGCCAAGGCCGACGCCGATCTGGCGCAGTCACTGCGCAACGACGAGTTGCGGGCCTCGCTGAGCTCGGCGGAGAACTTCGGTTTCGACGAGCTGATCGACCCCCGGGAAACCCGCGACGCGCTGCTCGATGCGCTGCGCCGCGGGCTGGCCTCCCGCGCGCAGGCGGCCGAGCCGGTGCGCCGCACCACCATCTGGCCCTGACTCCGTTCCTCCTGAAGACTCAGCCCTGAAGAGGTAGGACCGCACATGCCGCGCGATATCCGCGAATTGACCGACGACCCCGACGCCTACGCGGCCGAACTCCGGGAACGCTGGGGCGGGCTGCTGTCCTACCGGTACCTGGGCCGGCACTACGACGTGATGGACACCGGCGAGACCGACAACACGGTGACGCTGCGCCGCGACATGCGCGACGCCGACGGCGGGGTGTTGCTGGCCGTGTTGGGCATCTGCTCACCGGAGGGCGGCGGTATGTCGGATCTGGAGGCGGTGCCCAACCCGGTGGTGTGGTCGGTGCAGGTGCTCTGCCCGGGCCGCGATGTCCGCCGGATCGAGGTGGTGTCCGAGACGCTCAAGCGCGGCCGGCAGTTCGGTTACAGCCGGTCGCGCATCGTCGACGCCGACAACCCGGACCGGCTGCTGGCGCTGACCCAGGGCCAGGGGGTCAGCCTCGGCACCCCGCCGGCGGGCCTGGCGAAGATGGCACCCCGACCGCTGCACGTCGTCGACTCCCCCGACCTGCCGCCGCTGTGGCGGGTGTTCGGCGCGGCCCGACGACCCGATGGGTGCTGGGCGCTGCCGGAACTGACGGTGGAATTGGCTTCCCCGGACGCCGCGCTGCACATCGGGCCGCAGTTCGTCGCGGCGGAGACGGTGGCGCGGGAGGCAGCCGGCGCCGCGGCCGGCTCCGACCGGCTCACCGGGCTGTCCGCGCAGGTGATGTTCCTGGCCCGCGGCAAGGTCGGCCCGTTCCGATTGGAGGCCGACTCGGCGGCCGCCACCGGATCGATGGCCACCGCCCGGGTGCTGATCTACGACGAGGGCAACGGCGATCGCCCGGTCACCGTGGCGGCCTACCAGTTCGCCGTGGCCGGCGACCGGTAGCTCGCCCGCCAGAACGGTGGTGGGTCGAAACTGCCTGCAGGTTCGGGTTTCCCGGCTTCGCGGGCGGCGGTCTTGGCCGCGGCATCCGCGGCCAGGATCTGGGCGTGGTTGCGGGCCCGTTCGCGTTTGATGCGCTGGGCGCGGGTTTTGGCTCGGCACTGTGTGCGCGCCGGCATCATCAACGTCCGCCCCGGCCCGCAGGTGCGCCGGGGTGACCACCGCGCGGACTTTCGCCCCGTGGGCCCGCAGATCGGCGACCGCCTCGGCCGAGAGGAACCCGCGGCCCGAGATGACCGCCGCCGGGCGGGCCGGCGACCACTCGCCGGGCGCGTCCGCGGCCGGGACGCCAGGGACGTCGGCGCCCGCCTCGGACCCGGCCCCGGACCCGGGAGGTGCGGCTGATGATGCTCATCGCCGTCAACACCGAAAACTCCCCCGCCAAGAACAAGGCCCCGACTTTCGGCAGGGCCTCAGCCAGCGCGATCGCCCGTTCCATCACCCCCATCGCCCGACCGTGCTTGACATTCAGCGCGCAGCCGACCTCCGCCGCCGCGGCATCCCAATCGTCACAGCCCCACCCCGGATGCTGCTCGGCGCCCAAACGCCGACGCGTCAACTCCGCCACCGCCGCCCAGTGATGCGCCTCGGCCGCCGCCGCAGCACGAGCCGACGCCGCAATCGCATCCACCAGGGCCGCGTCCCCCAGGAACCGCAACTCGACGGGCGTACGCAACTTCGGCTCGAACATACGTACTATTCTATGCCGCCCGGCCGACAGAAAGGGCCGGTCAGGCACGGCCTGTGGATAGAAATGGAAGTGTGTACAAGCGCTTCGCTGCGACCCCGACGGCGGCGGATCCACGCGGCGTTGAACCGGCACCAAGACCGAAATCCACCCGAGTCCACGGTGCACGGGTGTCTAGACTTGACACCGCGATAGGAGGCGCCGATGCACGATCCGATCGCCGCGATCGCCACCGCCCCGCCCGGTGCGCACATCGGGGCATTCTTCGACATGGACGGCACCCTGGTCGACGGGTTCACCCCGGCCGCCCACGCCCGGCACCGTATCCGCAATCGGCAGGCCCGCTTCGGTGAGTTCGTCGGGATCGCCGAGGCGGCGTTGCGCTATCGCTTCGGCCGGATGCAGTTCGATAGCCTGCTCACCCGCGCCGCCGGCTTCCTGCGCGGCACCGAGTTGCGCGAGCTGGAGACCGTCTGCGAGGAGTTGTTCCACCGCGACATCCGGCACAAGGTGTTCGACGACATGGTCGGAGCCGTCCGGGCGCATCAGAGCGCCGGGCACACCGTGGTGCTGAGTTCCTCGGCGCTGACCATCCACGCCGCGCCCGTCGCCCGGGCGTTCGGCATCGAGCACCTGATCTGCAACAGCTTCGAGCTCGACGGGAGGGGCCGGCTGACCGGGGCGATCCAGGCGCCGATCATCTGGGGGGACGTCAAGGCCGCCGCGGCGGTCGCCTTCTCCCACAGGCACGGCATCGATCTGAGCCGCAGCTACTTCTACGGCGACGGTGAGGAGGAGCTGACCCTGATGCACAAGGTCGGCAACCCCCGCCCGGTCAACCCGCGTCGTGCCCTGGCCACCGCGGCCGTCGAGCACGGCTGGCCCACCCTGCGGCCGTCCCGTACCACCGTCAGTCGATCGCTTTGAGCGTGAACGGCAGTTCGATGACGACCGGCAGGTTCACCCCGCATCCTCCGCTTTCACCGACCGTGCGGTCCCAACCGGTGTAGCTGCGTATCGCGTCGTACGACGGCGCACCGACCAGGTCCGGTGCGAAGTAGTACAACTGGTTGGCCGCAGCCGTGGACCCGTCGGGGCAGGGCACCCAGGTCGGGTGCTGCCGGCGCACACTCCACTGTCCGGCCGCCGCGCACGTGAGTTCCGCCGACCAGCCTTCACTGCTGACCACGCTGCCCGCGCAGTTGTGGGACTCATCGCACCAACTGCTCAGCGTCCAGGTCGAGGTGACGGTCTGCTCATCGCGGAACACTTCGTTGGTCTTCGCCCACACCCCGTCGGAAACCGCGGTGAACCGTCCGTTGGGCAGCGGGGCGCACAGTGCGGCCACCGCCTCCGGCGCCGCGGCCACCGCCGCCACCGCGGCGGTGGCGAGCAGCAGGACCGCGGCCAGACGGCCGGTCCGGTTGCCGTCGCCGGTCATGCTCCGGCCGTCATGACGAGTTCCTGCCAGGACTTCGGCGATCCGGCCTCCCCGGTGTTCGCCTGCTGATACTTCTGGCCGTTGGGGGCCACGAAGCGTCCGGAGCCCGGATCGTAGGGAGTCGCCACGACGTCCGGTCCACCGCCGTCGAACGCGCTCGGTGCCGCCTCGGCAGGTGCCGGCGTACCCTCGGTGGGCCCGTAGATTCGGTCGTCTCCGGTGACCCGCGAATCCGGCGGTACGCCCTGCGCCATCAGGTTCGGATCCAGCGGATAGGGACCCAACAGGTGTTGACGCATCACCAACGGCTGATACTCATCGTCACTGTTGCAGATCGCCGCGGTCGGAGCCCGCTTGCCCGGCTTCCCGGCACACGGATAGTTACGGGCGCCCCGCACCGCCAACGGTGAATCCTGGGGGAGTTTGCAGTACATGCCGGTTGGGGTGTCCACTTCGCTGGTGTCCTCCGGTGAGCGCCATTGGCTCGGCGGCAGGAAGCCGACCGTGCACGACGGCGGATCCCCCTCACTGATCGTGAAGTCCCCCTGCCCCATCCCGGTCGGGTTGTGGTCCGGACCGGCCGACAGCAGGTTCGCCACGAAGGGCGGCATCAGCACCAGAATCTGTTCCAGACCGGCACGATAGGTCACCAAGATCTGCCCGACCGTCCTCAGGTTCGCCAGCAGCAGTGGCAACGTCGGTTTGAGTTTGTTGAACAGCCGGGAAGCCTCGTTGGCCGCGCCGGGGCCGTCGCGCAGGATGGTGCGCCACTGCCCGTCGTTGGCCACCATGGTCCCGGTGATGTCGGCCAGGCTCCGGGACCAGACCCGCAGACTCTCCCGACTCTCCTCCTGCGCGTTCAGCAACGGGACGCTGTCTTGCAGCAGGTCCACCGTCTGCTCTCTGGTGTCGCTCATCGCGCCCGATATCGTGGCCGCCGAGTCCACCAGCAACGCCAGATCGTCCCCGGCCCCGCCCAGCGCCAGATACGATTCATTCAGCAGCGCCGAAAGTCGTTCTTTCGGAATGCTTTTGAGCAGCGCGCTGGTCTGGTCCAACAGGGGTCCGACCTCCTGCGGAACAGTGGTGTCGGCCATGGCGATCCGCGACCCGTCCACCAGGTAGGGCGGATCGTCGTCCTCGGGAACCAGATCCAGGTACTGTTCGCCGATCGCCGAAGCACTGCGCACATGCGCGGCCAGCCTGGCCGGAATCTTCGGTGAGGTTTTCAGCGACAAGGTCGCCGAGGCACCGTGCGGGATCAAGTCGACGTCGGTGACCTTCCCGACCTGCACACCACGATAGGCGACGTTGGAAAACCGGTAGAGCCCACCGGTTCCGGGCAGCTCGACGGTGACGGTGATCCGGCCCCAACCGAGCAATGTGGGCACCTGCATGTAGACCGACGCCATCACCGCCATGCCCACCAGCGATCCGATCGCGAAGATCACCAGCTGGATTCTGATGAACCGGGTCAGCATCTAGCCCCCTCCCAGCGGTACGGTCTGCGGCGGTTGCCCGGGCCGCATCGCCCCGCCCGGCAGCACCACCGGCGGACCGATCGGCGGCGGCGGAGCGGGCACTTCGCTGCCTTCCGGCGGAATCCCGGTCAGCACACCGAGCCGGTTCTTCGTGTAATACCATTCGTATCCGGGGTCGCCCGGTGCCGGCACCAACTCGGCTCCGGTCAGCCCCCACCGGGTTCCGGAGAACAGGGTCCGCTTGAGTCGCGGCACGGTGAGGTCGGCCACGGCGAACAGATTCAGGTAGTCACCCTTGAGCCCGCGGTCGACGATGTTCTGCCCGTACGGGAACACCGTGGCGTACATCAGGCCGTCGACCAGTCCGTCTCCCACGTCGGCCAGCGCGGCGACGGTGGGTTGCAGGTTGGTGAGGTCACGCACCAGGTCGTCCCGGGTGTCGTTGACGACCCCGGTCGCGGTGTTCGCGAACACCCGCAGCCTGTCCAGCGCGGTGACGAACCGGGGTTTCTCGGCCAGCAGCACGTCCAGCGCAGCCGGCAGGGTACGCAAGGTGTCTTCGATGACCGACTGCTGACCGCGTAGAGTTGCCGCCAGCCTGTTGAGCGCCGTCATCGACGCGATCATGTCGCCGCGTTGCCGGTCCAGCAGGCCGACGAAGGTGTCCAGCCGGCCGATCAGGCCCCGTACCGATTCCTGATGCCCGCTCAGCGCGGCGTTCAGGTTGTGCACGATATCCGAGACTTGGCCCAGACCACCGGTATTCACCACCGCCGACAGCGACGACAGCGTCTTCTCCGTGGTCGGATAGGTCGACGATCGGTTCAGCCCGATGGTGGCACCGGGTTCGATCCGCCCGGCCCGTTCCTGCCCTTCCGGCGGATCCAGGGACAGATGCATCGATCCCAGCAGGCTGGTCTGGCCGATGGTCGCCACCACATTTGCCGGCACCACGGTGCCGGCAGCCAGCGACACCTCGACGTCGGCGTGCTGACCGTCCAACCGCGTCCGCCCCACACTCCCGACCACGACGTCACCGATCAGCACCGGCGAATTCGATTCCAGGGTAGCGACATTGGCCATCTGCACGTGGTAGATCACGGCCCCGTCGCCGTGTCCCACGGTGCCGGGCAGCGGCAGCGAATTCACCCCGCCGAAGGCGCATCCGGCCAATACGGACGCGGTCGCGGCCAGCGCGCCCAGTCGCAGCGGCAGCCGGGATGGATTACTCACGGTTGCGCTTCCCCCTGTTCCGGGGCCGGTTCCGTGGGCGCGACGGCACCCGGCGGAAGCAGCAGATTCTCTACGCCGGGCATGGTCGGCGCCGGCGCACCCGGATACTGGGCTGGGCTGGGGTAGGCCGGCAGGGGCGCGGCCGATCCCGGCGGCCCCGTCGTGTTGTTCCATCCGGGCGGTGGCGGTTGATCACCCCGGTCGCCGGTATAGGCCGAGATCGACGGCGGGCTTTCCACCGGGGTGGCCGTACCGCCACCACCGGGGGCCAACGCCGGGTCGGTGTAGATGAGGTTGGTGGTCGCCGGCCCGAGCACGGGGTTCAACGGGAACGGCAGGTTGTTGAACGTCATCTGGTTCAGTGCCGGGCCGAGATACTGCGCGCACAGCTTCGCCGTCTCCTCCGAGGTTACGTTCTTGACCGCCCCGATGGCCGCACAGATGAAGGTCAGCGGGTTGGAGAAGTTGTTGAACGACACCGATCCGAGAATCGTTCCGGTGTCGGCGTTGTAGTCGTTGTAGCCGTTGGCGATGGCGTTGGGGGTGACGTGCAGGAGTTGCTCGACGTCGGCCCGATGTTCGACGAGATTGGCGGTCACGTCGGCCAGGCGGACGACCTGTTCGCTGGTCTTGTCCCGGGTGTCGGCGATGAAACCCTGGACATCGCCGACTGCCTGGGCCAGGGTCTTCAGCACGGCGTCGAGGTCGGCGCGGTTCTCGGCGATGACGCCGGTCAGCGTCGCCAACCGGCCCTGGAACACCACGATCTGCGGGTTGGTGTCCTGCAGCGCGCTGACGAACGTTTGCAGGTTCTTGATGGTGACGGCGATGTTGCCGCTGCCGGCTGCCAGTATCCGCCCCATACCCGCCAGTTGGCTCAGCGTTTCGCGCAGTTTCTTCCCATTGCCGTCCAGCGCGGTGGCCGCGCTGTCGATGAACCGGGCGATCGCCGGCGAGGACACCTGGGCGTTCGGTCCCAATTCGGTTGCCAGCCGCATCAATTGCTCTTTCACCTGGTCCCACTCGACGGGAACCGCAGTGCGGTCGATGTCGATGACGGCGTCGTCGGCCATCTTCGGCCGTCCGGCCGCCTCGTCGGCGGGCAGGTAGGACGGCGTCAGTTCCACGTACCGGGCCGAGATCAGGTTCGCCGCGACGATCACCGCCTTGGCATCCGCCGGGATCGGCACCGACCGGTCGACACTCAGCGTCATCCGGACCCGGTCACCCTCGGCGTCGATGGCCGCGATGTGCCCGATCTTGATCCCGGCCACCCGGACCTCGTCGTCCGGATAGATCGATGTCGCGGAAGGAAAGTAGGCGGTGATCCGGCGTGGCCCGAAGTAGGCATCGTGCACCAGCACCGCCGCCGCGACGACGGCCAGCACCACCAGCGCGGCGGCCAGTTGTTTGGTCAGCCGGCGCATCACGGTGTTCCCGCCGGCTGCTGCGGAATCCCGTTGCGCGGGATCGGGAATTCGGCACGGGGTCCGGCCTGGTCGGGTGGCTGACCGGCGGCGGTGCCACGCCGGAAACCGAAGGCGTAGTCCAGGAAGGGCTGCAGCAGCTGCGGAATCGCGAGGTTGGCGATCATCGCCTGGTAGTAGGGGCCGCTGGCCACCAGTTCGCCGCTGGTCAGCTCATACTGGGCCAGCCCGGGCAGCGTCTTGGCGATGTTGTCGCGGTTGCGCTGCAGCACCGCGGTGACCGCGTTGAGCTTCTCCAGCGTGGGTGCCAGCTTGTCCTTGTTGTCGTGGACCAGCCCGGACAGCTGGGTGGCCACCGCGGAGGTATTGGCCAGCAGGTTGACGATCGCCCGGCGTTGGGCGACCGCCACATCGAGGAGTTCGTTGCCGTCGAGAATCAGCGTGTTCACCTGTTGGCTGCGATCCGACAGGATCGCGCTGACGTCGCGGACGTTCTTGAACAGTTCGCCCAGGGTCTCGTTGCGGGCATTGAGCGCCTTGGACAGCCGGGTCAGTCCGTCGAAGGTGGTGCCCAGTTCCGGTGCCACGGCGTCGATGGCGGTCGACAGCGCGTCCAGGGAGTCGTTGAGCGTGCCGGTGTCGGTTCCGCTGATGTCGGTGGTGAGGTCACCGACGGCTTCGGTCAGCGAGTACGGCGAGAACGTGCGCTCGGCGGGAATCAGCGCGGCCGGCGCCAGGGTGCCCGAACCACGTGAGTCGATGGTCAACACGCGTTGTCCCAGAAGCGATCCGGTGCGGATATGGGCGGTGGTTTGTGCGCCGAGCGGGATGCGGGCCGCGACGGAGAAGGTCACCATCGCCTGCCCGTCGCGCAACGCGACCCGGGACACGGTGCCGACCTTGATGCCGGCGATGGTGACGTCGTTGCCTTCCGCGATACCGCCGGCCTGGGCGAACTGGGCGTTGTAGCGGATGTCGGTGGCCCAGGAGGCCAGCTGCGGCACGCGCAACCCGACGGCGATCGTCAGCAGCACCAGCACCACGCCAACGAAGCCGGTGCGGATCAGACGGGGGCCACGGTATTTGAGCATCAGTTGTCCGAGCACCTGCCGGTCTGCTGCCGGATCCAGGGGAACATCGCGGTCCGGCCCTCGAGGTCGGTGACCCGCACGGCCACCCCACAGAGGTAGTAGTTGAAGAAGCTGCCGTAGGAGCCCAGGCGTACCAGCTTTCGAACATTGTTGGGAGCCTTCTGCAGACCGGCGTCGAGGCGGTCGTTTGCCCCCTCCAGGTTGGACGCCAACCGGTTCAATTCGGCGATGGTTCCGGTCAACGGCGGGCCGGCGCGGGTGAGCAGGTCGGCCAGCGACGCCGTCCCGCTGTCCAAGGCGGTGATGGCCTCACCCACGGTGTTCCGGTCGGAGGAGATGTCGCTGACCAGTCGCTGCACTCGGTCGATGGTCCCGGAGAACTGTTCGCCGTTGCGGTTGAGGACGCCGATGGTGGCATTGAGGTTGTCGATCAGCGACTGCACCAGGTCGTTGTTGTCGGCGAGGTTCGTGGTGAACGACGAGGTATGTGACAGCAGCGATTTCAGCGCACCACCTTGACCCTGGAGCACCTGCAGCAGCGATTGGGTCAGCGCGTTGACGTCCTCGGGCCGCAACCCCTGGGTGACCGGCCGCAACCCGCCCAGCAGCTGATCGATGTCCAGCGCGGGCGCGGTGCGGTCGGCCGGGATTTGCGCACCGGCGGGCAGCAGTGCGGTATCGCCGGGTGCGGTGACCAGCTCCAGGTAGCGGTCTCCGGTGAGGTTGAGGTAGCGGACCACCGCCTTGGTCCCGGAGGTCAGCACCGCGGCCCGATCGGCGTCGAAGGATACCAGCGCGGTCTTCTCCGGGGTCAGCGTCACGTCGTCGACGGTGCCGACGCGGATCCCGGCCACGCGCACCGAGTCACCCGCTTTGAGCCGGGACGCATCTGTGAACACCGCCGTATAGCCGACGGTCGGTCCCGACTGGTACCGACCGAAAACAGCGAACAACGCGACGGTGAGCATCAGCATCACCACCGCGAAGACGCCGAACTTGATGCGCGCCGCCACCGGCCCGCTCATCCGGGCTGCCCCACCTGAGCGGTGTTGCGCGGCGGTCCGTCCAGCGGCCCGAACAACATGTTCTTCAGCGCATCGGAATTGACCAGCAACCCCTGGTTGCCGTACCTGCCCGGGTTCCAGCCCACGTCGGCGACCACGAAGGGCGGGCGGGCCTCATACGGCACGTTGGGCAGCCCGGCCACACATTGCGGCCCGCCGGTGGCGGCCACCCTGGGGAGGTCACCGGGATAGCGAAAACGTTCCTTGCCCCAGGTGAAGCCGGCATTCACCAGCGCGCCGGGCACCTGGGGCGGCGGCAGGTAGGCCGACTTCACCAAGCCCGCGCCCAGGCAGTACAGCGCTTCGTGGTACCGGTTGGTCAGATCGGTGGTGGTCACCAGCAGGTGTGCGACGTCGGTCAGTGCGGCCCGGTTCGCGGTCAGCAGATCGCTTCCGGTTTCGGCCAACCCAGATGGCGGAGATCAGGGCGGCATCGAGTTGGCCGCGTTGGTCCACCACCGTCCGGCTGATCCGGGCCGCGTTGTCGGCCGTGGTGATCAGGTCCGGGGCGGCGGCGGCGTAGCCGGTCAGCACGCCGGGCGCGGTGGCCAGGATGTCCGACAGCGCCGGCAACTGCGGATCCAGGGCAGCGAGGTAGCCGTCCAGGTCCGCCAGCATCTGCCCCATCCGATGTCCGCGCCCGTTGAGTGCGTTCGCCATCGCGCTCAGGGTGGCGTTCAGCTCGGCGGGGTCGATCTCGTCGAGTACCGCGGTGAGCCGCTGAAAGACGGTGTCGATCTCCACCGTGACATGCCCCGCGTCAAGGACCTGGCCGGCATACATCGTTCGGGTGGATGGTTCGGTGGGGTCCACCAGCTGGATGAACTTCGCACCGAACACGGTGGTCGACGCGATGTGGACCTCCACGTTGGCGGGAATCTCGGAAATCCGATCCGGGTCCATCGCCAGGTGCAGGGCGGCGCGCCCGTCGGGCAGATTCTCCAGCGAGGCAACCGATCCCACCTGCACGCCACGCAGTTTCACCCGCGCATCCGGGTTCAGCACCAGTCCGGCACGCTTGGCCAGCACCGTGACGCCGACCGACGGCGTCATCCCGCCCCGGAACAGCACGCCGACGGTGACGAACAACAGCGCGATGACCAGCACGGTAGCCGCTCCCACCAGAGGAGCGAGTGACCGTCGTTTCATCGCACCGTGCTTCCAGATCTGCCTGCGCGCAGGCTGTTCGGCACCGTCGGACCGAACAGGTCGGCACAGCCTCGGGGAAATCCTCTAGATATATACCGGAGGACCGAGCTGATTGTCCAGACCCTTAACGATCCGGGCCCGTCACGGGCCCCTCGATCAGGCCTTCGATGGTGGCGTAGAGGACCGAACCGTCGGCACCGGGCAGCACCTTGCGCGCCACCAGGAACTCGCTGCCCAACCAGCCGTGCCGGATGTGGCGACCGAAGCGCAAGCGGGTACCCGGCGCCCCACTGGCGGCCGGCATCATCTTGATCTTCTCCAGGGCGTCCTTGACGCCCTCGCCGGTGAGCGGACGGGCGGTCGCCAGCGCGGTCATCATCAGCCGGCCGACATCGCAGGCATAGAGCGGAAAGAAGTACTCGGGACGGTGGCCGTGCACCTGCTCGAAGCGGTCCAGGAATTCTTGCCCGGTACGGTTGCGTTCGTCGTACTGATCCAGGCCGATCCAGCCGGTCAACTGTTCGTTCCACCAGGGACTGGTTGCCGCGAACTCGAATGCGGTGGTGGTGTATCGCGGTGGCTCCCAGCCGATTTCCGCCAGTGCCGCATTCATGCCGATCAGCCCCAGACCGAAGCCGACATGCAGGAGTCCGTCGGGGCGACGTGCCTCCAACAGTCTCATGGCAGCCGACTGATCCGCGGCCACCTGCGGGATCGCGACTTCGGCGGTGATCGCCAGGCCGGCGTCGTGACATGCCTTGCGGGTGGTGCGCAGGTATTCCCGGCCGATCAGACTGTTCTCGAATGCCACGCCCACCGTGCGGCAGCCATCGAGCGCGGCCACGGTGGCCATGACGATCGGCTCTTCTTCCAGGGATCCGGCGGGCAGGCCGAAGACCCATTCCCCCAGCATGGTTTCCGAGCCGGCCATGGTGATGATGGGCACCTGCGCGCTGCGCTCCACGTGGTCGCGCAATGCCACCCCGTTCTCCGAAACCTGCGGACCGAAGATCACCAGCACGTTTTCGGCGAGCAGTTCGTAGAAGGCGTCGCGCACGCGATGGAACGAGCCGGTGGGTAGTCCCTGGACGGCGCGGACGACGAACTCCACCGGACGGTCCAGGATGCCGGCGGCCCGATAGTCGTCGGCGATCAATTGCAGTGCCGGCAGGAGGTTTCGGTCATACCCGCCGTCCTCATCGAGGTAGTCGATCAACACACCGATCCGGGCCGGTTCCACGTCCGCGACCATCCGCACCTCGGCAACCTTCACAAGCCGTCCCTCTGCTTTACAAGGCATCCCTCTAGAGGATTAGATCCTTACATGGAACGCCGGATCGCGGTCGAATTGGTTGCCCGGACGCCCACCCCGGCGCGTTACCTGCGCAGCTGGACTCCGGACGCGACGGTGGCATCGGCGGGAATGTGGATCTCCGGCGTGGTCGCCGACGAATCCGGGAACAACTATTGGGGTTTGCGTGGCGCCGACGATTTCCTGACCGGGATGACGCATGTGGTGGCTCCGATCACCGGGTTCAAGCGACTGCCGGCCTCGCTGGATCCGCAACCGCCGCACCTGTTTCCGGAATACGCCGCCATCGATTGGTTCGAGCCGCTGCAGGGTGACGCGCGCTTCGATGTGATCGTGTCGAACCCGCCCTACATCTCGCCGGCCGAGCTTCCCGAGTTGCCGGCCGACGTGCGCGACTGGGAACCGCATTCGGC
>WBZQ01001845.1_pt1 | contig 14175 bp, 9 predicted proteins | sample 5204251 | NCBI WGS metagenome assembly WBZQ01 (sample SAMN12412402, study PRJNA552823) | activated sludge metagenome | isolation source: activated sludge from nitrification reactor of wastewater treatment plant... | place: USA: Virginia | collected 2017-09 | reverse complement strand
GAAGGACAGCGGCCTGGTGCACGTCTCACAGTTGGCCGACAAATTCGTACGCAATCCCATGGAAGTCGTCTCGCTGGGCCAGCAGGTCATGGTGCGGGTGCTGGAGGTCGATTATTCCCGGAAGCGGGTGGCATTGAGCATGAAAGGGATTTGACGACTTACGACCTGCGATGTACGACCGCCGACCTACGAGTGACGGGGAATGCCGGGCGTGGCCGGTAGTTTTATGAATAAAATATCCTTATTTTTGCCTGTACGGAAACCCGGCAGGTAATGGTTATGGTGCCCAACCGGCCCTCCTACACGGTTACCTGGGACAAAGATGTGGAAGTGCTGGACGGCGCGACGTTCAACATTGCGGACATGCTGGCCAAAGCCGGAAAAACCCTGGAATAAAAATTATCTTCTCCAAAAATACAAAAACCGCGGGGGCATGGCTTACCAAAGCCATGCCCCCGCCCATTCCAGTCAACCCGTCACCGCCTCACTGCCGAAGCCGGATCGTGAACGTCTTTCCGTTGGCCGTGGTCAGCGTGCCGAAACGGTCGCAGGTGCCGTCGCCGAAATCGAGGGTCGATACGTTGCCGTCGCGGGTGAACTCGATCACGCCTTCCGATACCCAGCGGCACACGGCTTTTTTGATCAGCGGCTCGGTGATGGTCGAACTCACCGTCACGCCGTTGCGGTTGGTGCCGGTGGTGTTGCCGGTGGTGCTCCAGACGTTGTCCCAGTGGGTGAGCGTAGCGCCGCCGTTGATCAGCGTGCTGGTGTGCGTGTGGTCCCAGGTGGCGCTGGTACCGTCGGGGAAACTCAGTTTCATATCGGTCGCGACTTTGGTGTACGACCAGTTGCCCGCGGCGTCTTTGCCGTTGTTGGTCCAGGACTTCGTCCCTTCCACCTGCACATCGTCGATGAAGAAGTTTTCAAAGGTTTTGGTGCGGACGGCGCCGGCGGTGAACATGTCGGCGCTTTGCTCGATGATGATCTTGCCCTTCAGCAGGTGGTTGCCGTTGGGGCCGTCGCAGCCCACCGTTCCGTAGTCGATGGTGATGGTGTTCGGCCAGGTGCCCCAGGGCTGGGCCAGTGTCACCGCCGGGCAGGCCGAGGGGCCGCCGCGCTCCTCGATGGCCACGTCGGCCGCAAAGTCGATCTCTTCGGAAAAGTCTTCCGCGGTGGCGATATCTTCGGAAGCGGCAATGTCGGAGTCGTTGGCGTCGTCGGATTTTTTACAGGCGTTGAAGGCGAGTACGCCGGCAAACAGCAGGGCAAAAAACAGAATGGTCTTTTTCATTTTTTAAGTTCAAGTTTTGTGTTGTGAAGAATGGATAAATGCTCTCGGGGCATTGGATCGGCCGGGGTCGTTGTGCGCATCAACCGTTTCCGGAACGTTCGTTTTTCAACTGTTGGAAAACGGTAACATAGACCGGCCGAGGGAGAGCGGGTTTAAACCGTAGTGTCTTAAAGGTTCGTTAAAAAGAAAAAGGGCCTGAAATCCCTGCCGGGTTCCAGACCCTCATCAAAAAAAAACGTTTCCCGCTGGCAGGGTAGGGAAGCGGTTTTATCTTTGCCCGGTTTTGATCCTACACTTTCCTGAAACCTGACAAGATGCAAATCGGAAAAACGCTCCTTCCCCGCGAGCGATTCGCGCTGACCCTCGAACGGCTCTGCCACCAACTGCTGGAAGACTGGGGCGATTTTTCCAACGCCTGTATCATCGGCATCCAGCCCCGCGGAACCCTGCTTTCCAACCGCATTTACCAGCGCATCAAGGAACTGACCGGTAACCCGGACATCGAATACGGTAAACTGGACATCACCTTCTACCGCGACGATTTCCGGATGCCCGACGGCCCCCTGACCCCGCACCCGAACGAGATCAACTTCATCGTGGCCGGTAAAAAGGTGCTCCTGGTGGACGACGTGCTCTACACCGGCCGCACCATCTCTGCCGCCCTCGCCGCCCTCCAGCACTACGGCCGCCCCGACACCGTCGAACTGCTCGTGCTGGTGGACCGCCGTTTCAACCGCCACCTGCCCATCCAGCCCGACTACTTCGGCATCGCCGTCGACGCACTCGATGAGGCCTACATCAAAGTGCGCTGGCAGGAGATCCACGGCGAAGACGAAGTACTCCTCTACGACCGCAAACCCTCCTGACCATCAAACCATCAAACCATCAAACCATCAAACCATCAAACCATCAAACCTTCAAACCTTCAAACCATCAAACCATCAAACCATCAAACCTTCCTTGTAACCCTGCAACCCGCTATCATGGCAAAAGGACTCTCGACGCGCCACCTCATCGGCATCAAGAACATTACCGAAGACGACATCCGGCTCATCTTCGAGACGGCGGACAATTTCAAGGAAGTCATCAACCGGCCCATCAAAAAGGTACCCAGCCTGCGCGATATCACCGTGGCCAACCTGTTCTTCGAAAGCAGCACCCGCACCCGCGTTTCCTTCGAACTGGCCGAACGCCGCCTCAGCGCCGACATCGTCAACTTTACCGCCTCCAGTTCCAGCGTCAGCAAGGGCGAAACCCTGCTCGACACGGTGAACAACATCCTGTCCATGAAAGTGGATATGGTGGTAATGCGCCACCCCGCGCCGGGCGCCTGCGTTTACCTCAGCACCCGCATCCCGGCCAACATCATTAATGCCGGTGACGGCACCCACGAGCACCCGACCCAGGCCCTGCTCGATGCGTTTTCGATCCGGGAAAAACTGGGCGACGTGGCCGGCAAAAAGATCGCCATCATCGGCGACATCCTGCACAGCCGGGTGGCCCTGAGCAACGTATTTTGTCTGAAAAAACTCGGCGCCAAAGTCCGCGTCTGCGGACCGCCGACCCTGATCCCCAAATATTACGGGGAACTGGGTGTGGAGGTCAGCCACGACGTGCGCGACACCCTGCGCTGGTGCGACGTGGCGAATGTGCTGCGGATCCAACTGGAACGCCAGGACATCAAATACTTTCCCAGCCTGCGCGAATACCACCAGTACTTCGGTATTACCCGGCAAATGCTCGACGAACTGGACCGCGAGATCGTGGTGATGCACCCCGGTCCCATCAACCGCGGCGTGGAACTCACCTCCGACGTGGCCGACAGCCCGCACAGCATCATTCTGCAGCAGGTGGAGAACGGCGTGGCAGTGCGGATGGCGGTGTTGTATTTGCTGGCGGGGCAGGGGTAGGCCGGTTCAATGCACTACAATTTTCCGAACGACGGTAGAACTTCCGTCCGTACAACGCAGGAAGTAAACCCCGGCGTCGGCTGCCGGAAAAGCCAGGTCCGAAGTACAGGCATCCGGACAGGATTCGCTGACCGACTGGCTGATTTCTCTGCCGCCCGCATCCGAAATCGTAATATCCATCGGCTGCCGGGTTTTCCAGTGATTGAACCTGATCTTAAACGGCTGCCCGGCGATCACCGGGTTGCCCAGAACTTCCACCTCCGGCACGTGGTCTTCAATACAGGCCGAACGGATCGGCGAATAAGCGAATTTTCCGTCCAGGTCGTTCATTTTCAGGCGATAATAATAACAGCCGGCATTGAGACCGGTATCGCCAAACAGAAATCGCCGGGAATCGAATGTGGCCGAAGGGGCCTGCACCCGGCCGATGGTTTGAAAATGCCGGCCGTCCGCACTGCGCTCCACTTCAAAATCGCTGAATCCACTGGCCCGGGCGGCTTCCCAGTTCAAATCGATGCCGGACTGCGCGGATTTCGCGGTGAACCAGGCCAGTTCGAGCGGCAGCGGCACCCCCAGGTTCTCGGCCCGGGCCATCACCAGCACGGTCCCGCGGTTGTAGGAAAACTGATTGCCGGCGGCATCCGTCACCTGGGCCGAATTATTGCCGGCCGCATCCAGGAAGGACATGAACATGTATTTGTAATCGGGTGTAAAGGTGATGCCCGTCGGCTCGGCGCCAATGGGAGAAATGCCGAACAATTGAACCTGAGGATTGGCGGGCGTGTGGTTGGGCTTCACCATCCAAATGTAGTTGTTGTCGCCGTCCTGAAATACCCACAGGTTGCCCTCGCCGTCGAAGCCGATGTTGTCGGCGCCCAATCCCCAGGCTACGGACTGGCTGCCGTTGCCGTACTGGATGGTATAGTTGGTACTGGACGGGCCCACCCAAAGTTCGAAGTTCGACACCGTAGCGCCGTCATCGTTGAAGCGATATATGGCGCCGACGCCTTTCGACGCAAAATAGATCTTGCTGTTCGGGCCGATCATTACGCCTTCGATCCCCGCAAAATTTGTCGCTTCCTCTTCCTGAGAAGCCAGCAGCACGTCGTTGCGCTCCTCCTCGCTAATGTTAGGGATTTGTATCCAGTGACCCGTAGAAGCGTTGGGACCGTCGCGTTTCAATACGTAAAGTGTTCCGGAACTCAGGTCGGCCGGCTGGTCGGCTACGAATTTGTATAAAAATCCCTTGACCAGGTCATCGCAGCCGGCGTACAGCGTTTTTTGATCGGAGTTGAAAGTGGCATTTTCATGAAGACAATTGCCGACCGCCCACAACTTGTCGATCACCGAACGGGTAACCGGATCCAGTTCCACCAGCCAGCCCCAGTCGCGATAACCGTCGGCGTTAACGTCGTCGGTGGTGATTTCTTCTTCGCCGATCACCACCGTTCCCCAGGGGCTCAGGCCGCCCGAGCAGTCTTTGGAGGTGCCGGCAAAGTTGGAAAAATCAATATTTTCGGCATTGGACAGTTCCCAAAGTTGGTTGCTTTCGTCCAGTTCGAGGTCGAACATGGTCACTTTGCCTTCCCCCTGATCCAGTTCGTGGTTGAGCGAAAGTTGCCCCACGGTACTACTGTTATCCAACGGTACAAAACCGGTATAGTCGGGAGCGTCGGGCATTGATCCGATACCGTCCGCCGGATCACCGGATTGAATCAGTTTCTGAACGGCGTGCGACGAGGGAAATTGAAAAACCTGGGTCGGCGCCGCCGGTTGAACAGAAATAAAAGTTCCAATGGTTTGGGTATTGGAGACCAAAGGCAGGAAAACCACAAAAAGGAAGATGTACGTCCTCATAAGAAGCGATTGCTTGAGTATTCGGGCAGGCCTTGTTTCACATCAAAAATCGTGACAGCCTTTTTATCTAAGGATTTTGCGACCGGTGCCGGCTTTTTGGTGTCAGGGCAACGGCCGGGGTGCAAAACTACCACCCCCGGAAATATCTTTGTCCTCATTATGGCATCGAATCGAATTTATTCCGGCCCCCGCCGGGTGCGCAAAGCCTACTGGACGGCCAGCGTGGTGATGTTCAGTTACTTGTGGCTTGGCCTGCGGCGCAAGGTCATGGGGCAGTCCTGGTACGACAAGCGCATCATCGATCTGCATCTGCGCAACGCGGAAAGGGTAAAGACCACCATCCTCGAACTGAATGGCCTGTTCATCAAAATCGGCCAGTTGTTGTCCATTCTCAGCAATTTTTTGCCCGAAGCCTTTCAAAAACCGCTGGCCGGTTTGCAGGACAAAATACCGCCGCGGCCTTTCGCGCAGGTGCGCGAACGCATCGAACGGGATCTTGGCCAGTCCCCGGAAACGCTGTTCGCCCGTTTTGACGCAATGCCCCTGGCCGCCGCCTCCATCGGCCAGGCCCACCGGGCCAGGCTGCACGACGGTACGGAAGTAGTAGTGAAGGTCCAGCACGCCGACATCGAGGAAATTGCCCGCATCGACCTGGAGATCATGCGGCGGCTGACAGCATTTATCTCCTTCTTTTTTCACATCAAGGGCATGAACTACCTGTACACCCAGGTACGAAAAATGATCGAGGAGGAACTGGACTTTGCCAGCGAAGCCCGCAACATGTCCCAGATCGCGGCTAATATGCCGGCCGGACAACGGGTCCTGGTACCGGAAGTGCACCCTGCTTTTTCGACCGCCCGGGTGTTGACGACCACGTTTTACGAGGGCGTCAACATTTCCAACCTCGACCAATTGGAGGTCTGGCAGATCGACCGCCACGACCTGGCCTGCCGCCTGCTGAACGTTTATTGCCACATGCTTTTCCGCGATGGCTACTACCATGCCGACCCGCATCCCGGCAATATCCTCGTCCGGCAGGACGGTGCCATAGTGCTACTGGATTTTGGGGCTACCGGCCAACTCAGTCCCGCCATGCGCGAGGGCATTCCCCAACTGATCGAGGCGGCGGTGAAAAAAGATACGCCGGGCATGGTGGACGCCTTTCGTACCATGGGCTTTATCGCCGAAGGCCGGGAAGCGACGCTGATGGCCGAACAAATGGTCGCGGCCCTGCAAAATTTTCTGCAAAACGAAGTGCAGTTCGAGGGGCTAAATTTCAAGGACATCAAGATCAATCCTTTTGACAACAGCCTGTTCCGCCTGGTACAGGACATCGGCTTAAGCGGCATTACCGGCGCGGTGCAGGTGCCGAAAGACTGGGTGTTGCTCAACCGCATGCTCACGCTGCTGCTCGGGCTTTGCCATACGCTCGACCCAAAACTAAACCCGCTGGACGTGGTGCGCCCCTATGCGCGGGATTTTGTGCTCGGTCAGCGCGGCGATTTAATAACGCTGGTTCGCAAATATCTGCAAGGCACCCTGATGAATGCCCTGGCCTTGCCCGACGAACTGCACAAAACCCTGCAACTGGTGCGCAGGGGGCAATTGGAAATGCTCAACCCCGACGTGCGCGACAGCGCCCGGCTCTTATACCTGGTGACGCAGCAGGTGCTGTTTACCATTCTCGGGCTGGCCGCGGGAGTGTTCGGTTGGTGGTTGCGACAAAAAGGCGATCCCTCCGGTGCCAATTATGCCTTTGGCGCAGCCGGAATTTTTGCATTTTTGCTGTTGCGTAGCCTGCAAAAAGGGGAAAAATTATGGAAAAGAATGCAATTGTGAGTCTCGCCGACCACCGGATCCGGTTCTTCGTTTTTTCTGTATTGTTGCTGTCCGGATGTTTGACCAAGCGTGAAATCCGGCCTGCTGCAACGCATGGATCTCTGTCAGGCATCGTTACGGATAGCCTGAACCTGTACGATTCAACCCGAAACCGCATCATTCCCGTCGCGTTGTATTTGCCCGGGCCAGGTAAAAAGATCAGCAGGCAGCGGCCGGTCATCTTCAGCCATGGCTACGGAGGCAACGAAGGAGGGGCCAACAAAGCCTATACCTATCTGACTGAAAATCTGGCCGCGCATGGTTACTTCGTGGCCAGCATTCAACACGAATTGCCTACGGACAGCCTAATGCCCACCAGCGGCAACCCTCGGGTAGTGAGGAGGTCGAACTGGGAACGGGGCGCAAAAAACATCTTGTTCGTTATCAACGAATTAAAGAAAAAATATCCGAACCTGGACTACAAGCATACCACCCTGATCGGACACTCCAACGGCGGAGACATGACCATGTTATTTGGGCAGAAATACCCTGAACTGGCCGACAAGGTGATTTCCCTGGACAGCAAAAGAATGCCTTTCCCCAGAACGAACAAGCCGCAGGTATATTCCCTCCGGGCCGATGATGACCCCGCCGATCCGGGTGTATTGCCTTCCGCCGAAGAAATCAAAAAGTACCATATCACGATCGTCTATCTCCAGGGCATCAAACACGGCGAAATGAGCGACGGCGCCAATGCCGAACAACGCCGGGTGCTCAACGACCATATTTTGTCTTTTCTGCGGGAATAAATAAGGCCTGTTATACCTGAACCGTTATCTCCTTTTCATAGGCCGTGCGCAGCCAGCCGCCTACCCGCCGCCGGAACGACCAGCGAAACACCGGATTGGGCGCCAGCAGGTTAAGCCCGAAGTCGTAAACCCCGGGGGATACGGACATCATCAGGTTGTACAGCCGGATCTCGTGGTGCAGGCGCCGGTAGATCTCCCGGTCGTAGTGCCGGAACTGCTCCGCGTCGAAGCGCTTGTTTTTCAAAGCCTGTTGAACGAAACGGGCGGCAATGTATCCCGAGATCATGCCGGTGCCGATGCCTTCGCCACTGGTCGGGCAAACCAGGGAAGCGGCATCGCCCACCAGCAGGTAGCCATCGCCGAATGCCCGGCGGCGGCGGGAGGCCAGGGGCAATCCCCAGCCCTGCGGCTCCTCCAGGGGTTCGGCGTTGCGAAAGCGCGGCGCCATGACCGGGTCTTCCCGCAGCAGTTTTTGAAAGATTTCCCGCAGGTTGTGCCCCTGCCTGGCCGCTACTTCGCTGACCATGCCGTAGCCGACATTGGCTTCGCCGTTGGGCAATGGGAAGATATAAAAATAGGACATGGGCAGCCCGGGCGGGAAATACACCTCGATCAGGTGGAGCGGATGCAGTCCCGCGATGCCTTTCCAGTATTGCCGCAGGGTGCCGGCGTAATGGCGCCGCTCGATTTTCCGTTCGCCCAGATGGCGCAGTACCATGGAGTGGTCGCCGTCGGCGCCGATCAGCAGCCGGGCCCGGATCTCGACTTCGCCCCGGCTGTCGCTCTCCGGCAGGGTGGGGGAGGCGAGCACCCGCCACTCCCGTCCGTCCCGCACAATTTTCCGCACTTTCAGCCCTTGCCGGAAATCGGTAAAACCTTTGTCTATTTTTTGCGTCAGAAAGGAGTCGAAATGCCGACGTTTGGCCGTCCAGAAAAGCGGGTAGGGTAGAGGCGCCTCCGCAGCGGGCCGGTGAACAAAATCGGCAATCCGGCCGTTTTGGGTAAAAAAGCGGGTGCCCCAGCAGGGAGTAAAGTGCTGGTTTTCAGAAAGTTCGTTTTCCACAATGGCCGGGTTGAGGTGGCGGAGAACCCGGATCACCTTCAGGTCGAGGCCATCGCCACACACTTTGTCGCGCGGAAATACGGCGGCATCGACGAGGGTGTGCTCAATGCCCAGCCTGCCCAGGAAAAGCGATGCCGTGGTCCCGGCGGGTCCGGCCCCGATGATCAGTACGTCGGTTGTTATGTTTCTGTCCGGCATTTCCCGGCGAAGGTAAGGAGCGGGTTATTTATTTCTGAAAATCAACATTTACTATCACAAATCGGGCAGATTCAACGTTTCTTTGCCTGACTTTTAAAACAAAAAATGTCCGAACAGCCGCAAACACAAGAACCTTCCCAGCCGATGGGACGTGTGTTGTCATTGCTTCGCGCAGTGTGGCGGCGTATTGAGAACATTGTGTTCGGCATTGTTTTGTTCCTGATCGTATTGTATCTGGTCTTGCAGATGCCCGCTGTGCAAAACTGGCTGACCGGAAAGGTAACTGCTTACCTGTCCGAAGAGTTGCACACCACCGTTCGCATCCGCAACGTAAACATCAGTTTTTTTGACAACCTCGTCCTGGAAGGGCTGTATGTGCAGGACATGCACGGCGATACGCTGCTGTACGCGGAGGAACTGGTGGCCGGTCTGAATTCCAACGCGTTCACCGTGCTGAAAAACAACCTGGAATTCAACGAACTCAGCCTGAAAGGAGCCCGGTTCAACCTCCGGCGACACGAAGGGGAATACGATTTTACCCTGCAATTCCTGCTCGATTATTTTTCTTCCGGCTCCGAAACACCCCCCTCCAAACCCAAGCCTTTCCGCATCCGCGTGCAAAACCTGCGGCTTACCGACGTAGAATTCCTGCAGGACGATGCGGTGCGCGGACAGTTGCTGCACTTTCGGGTGCCTTCGGCCAACATCAAGGTTGACAACCTCGATTTTGTCTCCAAAGTGGTCGATATCCGCTCGGCCGATATACACGGCCTTTCCGTAGTGGTCGAGGAGCGCCCCTCGCGCCCCCTGCCCGAACGCGCCATTCCCGTGGCGCGGGCCATTTCCTCGACGGTCGACTCGATCAACCGGGCTTTGCCGAAAAAACCGCTGAAATTCTCCGTCGACCATTTTTCTCTGACCGACGGTTTTTTCCGTCTGGATAAATACGGCGAGGTGACCAATTACGTGCTGCGTCCCGACGTGATGGACTACGAGCACCTGAAAGTGCGGAACATCGATCTCAAGGCCGACAGCGTGATTTTCGACGACGATCTGGTTTTTCGGGGCATTCTTCACCACCTGTCGGCCCGGGAACGCTCGGGCTTCCAACTCAGCGAGGTCAAGGCACAGCGGGTAGTGGTCTGCGATACCCTGGTCGGGCTCTACCAGGCTAAAGTAGAAACCCCGGGCACGTCGCTGGGCGATACGATTGCCCTGCATTACGGTACTTACCGGGATTTTTTGCGCTTCACCGACCGGGTCCGGCTCGACGTACGCCTGGCTGAAGGATCAAAACTGCGCGTCGGCGACATCATGTATTTCAGCGAGCCGGTAGCCGACAACCCCTTCTTTATAAAAAACCAGGAAGAAGTGGCTGAAATACAAGGACATGTGTTCGGAGCGGTAAACAACCTCAAGGCCCGCAACCTGGCCATCCGGCTCGACGAAAATACCTACATGAAAGGCTCGGTGGAGGGTAGGGCGTTGGCCGGCGGCGACGAACCGCTCAACCTGGGCTTCCGCTTCGATTACCTGCGCTCCGATTTTAATACCATCAGCCGGATCATTCCGGGGTTTATTGCTCCGGCTTATTTTAACCGGCTGGGCCAGATCAGTTTCAGCGGCCAGTACGACGTTTTTTTCGGATACGACCACATCCTAAGCGGTGACCTGAACACCGACCTGGGCGGCGGGAAAGTGGACCTGAAACTTTCACTGGCCGAAGGGCGCGACCGGGCGGTCTATTCCGGGTATATGGATATGAGCAACTTCGACCTGGCGGCCTGGACCGGTAATTCCGATTTTGGCAAAACGAGTTTCACCGTACGTATCAAGGAACCCTCGCGCGGGTTGTCCCTGAATACCATGAACGCCAACTTCGAAGGCACCGTGGATACCTTGTCATACCGGGGCTACAACTACCGGAACATTTCGCTGAACGGCAGTTTCCGGGACTACGTGTTCAACGGAGCCCTCGGGATCGACGACGACAACATCAAGTTCGACCTGAACGGCGATATTAACCTGAAAGATTCGCTTCCTCTGTTCGACTTTACCGCCAAACTGACCCGACTCGACCTGGGGGCCTTGAACTTTCTGGAAGAAGACTGGATACTTTCGGCCGACATTCAAAGGATACACCTGGCTGCTTACCGGCTGGAAGACCTGGCTGGCGAGATCGAACTGCGTGACCTGATGATCCTGGAAGACCACGAAAGAACGCACCGCATCAACAGCCTGAGTTTTACCTCGAATTTCCGGCCCGACGGGACGCGTTTTTTCCGCATCCGCTCCGATCTGGTGGACGGAGAGCTGGCGGGTGTTTTCAATCTGGCTACCGTGCCGAACACCCTGGCTCAGTTATTCGCCCGGCAGCACCCGTCCTTTGCCGCCCGGATGGGGTTGCCGGCGCCGGATTCTACGCTGCTGACCGACGACTACACCATGTGGCTGCAGATCAAAAATACGCAGGGCTTCACTGGATTGCTTGACAAAAATCTGGATACCCTGCGCAATATATATGCAAATGCCCGGGTAGAGGCTTCAAAAGGATACACCCAGTTGCTGCTTACGGCGCCACATTTGCGTTACTCGACCGTCGAACTGAATGACCTCGTGCTGGCCTGGAGTGGCGATATGGACACCTCGTTTTACAGCCTGCGCATTCCGGCCTCCTCCCTTTCGGAAAAATACGACCTGCCGCCGATCCGCCTGAACGGCTATCTGACCGAAGATGACCTCGCTTTCGACCTGGAAGCCAAGGGACCCTCGTCCATCGTGGAAAGTGTCAGCCTGGTTGGGGCCATCAGCACCGTCGATTCCTTGTGGCAGGTTCGGTTCAATGCCTCGGAGATCGCTCTGTTCAATACCATGTGGTACATGGACGAGGACAACTACATCCGTTTCGGCCAACGGTATTTCGAGCCGCGCAATTTCGACCTGATGAGCGGTAACCTCCGCCTGAGTGTGGAAGGGTATAACGACGGCCACGGCATGCGTCTCGACCTGGCCAACTTCGACGTCGGTTTTTTCAACGATTTCGTGAACGATACTACTCTGAATTTCAAGGGACGTATTCAGTCGCTGGAAGTAAAGGTGCAGGAGTTGTACCTGTTGCAGGGGATAGAGGCCAACATCGAGATAGAGGACGTTTACGTGAAGGATCAGCCGTACCACAGTTTCTACGGCGGCCTGACCATGGCGCATATGAAGGCTCCGCTGGAGTGGGATTTCAAGGTGCAGCGGAGCATTGAGCAGCCTTCCCTGCGCCTGACGGGCGGCTGGCTGCCTCCCGGGAATGAACCGCAACCATTGGCCGGCTCGGAAAAAAACGTCAGCGCCGGAGAGTTTTACACCCGGGTGGCGGCCAACGGTTTCCCATTGGTCGTGCTGGAGACCATCGTGCCGGGGATTTCCAAAACGGCGGGTAATTTCAACGCGGAAGCCGCCCTGTTCGGCACCCTGAACCATATCGGGATCGACGGGGGAGTACAGATCGTGACCGGCCAGTTCCAACTGGACTATCTCAAAACCTTTTGCCACATCCGCGACCAGAAAATTATCCTTTCCGAATACCGGATCTGGGCCGACGGCGATACCATCTGGGATGCCACCATGCGCAGCGCGGCAGTGATCCGCGGAGGGTTGCGGCACAACCACTTCAAGGATTGGGCCCTGGCCTGCGAGATCGCTTCTTTGGGCGATAATTTCATGATCCTCAACACTTTACCGGAGGATAACACTTTGTATTACGGACAGGGGATCGGTCGCTTCCGGGCGGTTTTCAGCGGCACTTTTTCCCGAACCAATATCAGCATCGACGCTACTACCGGCCGGGAAACCCGGCTGTTTATCCCGCTTTCCTCGACAACCGAGTCGCAGGGGGCTAATTTTATCAACTATAAACCCAAAGTGCCCGATACCGTAGCGGCCAATGATAAAACTAATAGTTTAACAACCGACGAACTGAAAGGTCTGAACCTGGAAATGAACCTGACCGTTACCGAAGACGCCGAGGTGCAGTTGATCTTCGACGAAAAAGCCGGCGACATCATCAAGGGTAGGGGAGAGGGGGATATTACGTTGGCCATCAACCGGGCCGGAGAGTTCAAAATGTACGGCAGTTACCAGATCCGCCGGGGCGAATACCTGTTTACCTTGCTGAACTGGGTCAACAAACCTTTTACCGTACTGGACGGTGGAACCATCAACTGGTACGGCGATCCATACGGAGCCCAGATCAGTCTGGATGCCGTGTACGAGGAAACGACTTCTTTGTACAACCTGTTGCGCGATGAGATAGAACTGATCCCGTCGGCCGCCAGCGAGGCCGGCAAGGCGACAAGGGTAGTGGTAACCATGCACTTAAAGGGCGACCTGATGAAGCCGAACATCACGTTCGACCTTGATTTTCCCAATATATCCAGTCAACTTAAAACCCTGGCTGACAATAGATTGCGCCTGCTTCGGCAGGACCAGAACGAACTCAACCGGCAGGTGTTCGGCCTGGTGGTGGTGGGTTCGTTCCTGCCGTCCAACACCGGCAGTTTTATCCAGAACTCCGCTTACCTGGCTTCGGCTTTCAATACGCTTACCCAGGTTTTAAGCAACCAGTTGTCCAACTATTTGTCCGGACTGGCCATCGAGTGGTTTGGCGGGACGGTATCGAGCATTGATTTCGACATTGCCTACAATGAATACCAAAATGCGCTGACCGATCCCAGTCAGCCGACCCAGATCGGCCGGGAGTTGCAGTTGCGCCTGACCAGCGGATTTGCCAATGACCGGGTCACCATCCAGTTCGGCTATCAGGTCGGACTGGAGCAGACCGGTACGACGGTTCAGCAGGAGAATTCCTGGGGCGAAGACGTGACCGTGGAAATCCAACTCACGGAGAACCGGCAGTGGCGGCTAAAGGTGTATCAGCGCACCGAGCCGGACATTGCCGGCGGACAGCGCCGGGCACGCTACGGGTTTGGTATCAGTTTCAGGAAAGACTATGAATCGTTTACGGATATGATGTCCGGGCTGACGGGCTGGTTTAGAAACAAGCGGGAATAGCGTTTTTTGGGCAAATTATTTTCTATAATTTATATTATGTTAAATAAAGTAAGAAGAGGCGCCAAAACAAGAGGCTGTCTCATAAGCAGGATCAAGAAATACCTGTCCAAAGATTATTCGTTTTGCCGGGCTTAGACCTTCCAGGTTTTAAAAACCTGGAAGGTCTGG
>WBZQ01001752.1_pt2 | contig 14185 bp, 15 predicted proteins | sample 5204251 | NCBI WGS metagenome assembly WBZQ01 (sample SAMN12412402, study PRJNA552823) | activated sludge metagenome | isolation source: activated sludge from nitrification reactor of wastewater treatment plant... | place: USA: Virginia | collected 2017-09 | reverse complement strand
CAGGAAAAACTGACCGAAAAGGATTTAAGCACCTATGGCTTTCTCGGTTACCCATTACTGCAAAGTGCCGATATCCTGATTTACCGTGCCAACCTGGTACCAGTGGGTGAAGATCAGGCTCCTCACCTGGAATTCACACGTGAAATTTCACGCCGCTTCAACCATCTGTATGGCAAGGAAGCCGGTTTTGAAGAAAAAGCCGAACTGGCCATCAAGAAACTGGGGTCGAAAAAATCCAAACTCTATACCGAATTGCGCAATCTGTATCAGGAACAAGGCGACGCGAGCGCTCTGGAAGAAGCCAGATCGCTGCTCAATGAACAGCAAAACCTGAGTCTCGGTGACCGGGAGCGTCTGTTCGGCTATCTCGAAGGCGGTGGCAAGATGATTCTCACCGAACCGGAAACCCTGCTGACTGAAACATCCAGAATGCCGGGACTGGATGGACAAAAGATGTCTAAATCCTATAACAACACCATCAGCTTGCGCGAGGATCCCGAAACCATTCGCAAAAAAATCCGGACCATGCCAACCGATCCGGCGCGAGTGCGTCGCAGCGACCCGGGTGACCCTAGTAAATGTCCAGTCTGGCAATTTCACCTGGTTTATTCGGATGAAAAAACCCAAAACTGGGTACAACACGGCTGCCGAAATGCGGAAATTGGTTGTCTGGATTGCAAAACCCCCGTCATTGATTCGATTCTGGCCGAACAGGCACCGATGTATGAGCGTATCAAGGAATATGAGGAAGACCCTACATTGGTGCGCAACATCATCGCTGATGGCTGTGAAAAGGCCAACAAGCTTGCAGACGAGACCATGCGCGATATCCGAGAAGCCATGGGACTGGGTTATTCTTGATCCCCGGCAAGCATTATCAATTCATGGTCGTGTTTATTTATAAATTCGGATAGTGAATCTCATTACCGAAAGCATCGACATACCCCCTATCGCAACAATCTGCGGCGCCCCTCTGATGGAGATCCCGCAGGATCTCTACATTCCACCCGATGCACTGAAAATTTTTCTGGATACGTTTCAGGGACCATTGGATTTGTTGCTGTATCTGATCCGTAAGCACAATCTGGATATACTGGATATCCCCATGGCTGAACTGACCCAGCAGTACATGACTTATGTCGAAATGATGCGTGCGGATCAACTGGAACTGGCTGCAGAATATTTGCTGATGACGGCATTGCTCATCGAGATCAAGTCACGCATGCTGCTACCCAATCCGAAAACTGTTACCGAATCTGGGGACGAAAACGATCCGCGCGCGGAGTTGGTACGGCGCCTGCTCGAATACGAGCAAATGAAAAAAGCCGCACTGCGTCTCAGTGAACTGCCTCTGGCGGAGCGCGATTTCGCGATTATCCAAGTGTGGATTGAACAACAAGCCGCCGTCCAGTTACCCGCCATCCAGATGGATGATCTGCGTAATGCTTGGGTTACCATCCTGACACGCGCCAAAGCAAACCGCCATCACCAAATCAAGCGTGAATTGCTGTCTGTGCGTGCGTATATGAGTCAGGTCTTACGCGTACTACGCGAACGCAAGCAGGTTGCATTTCATGAATTATTCAGTCCGGATGCTACTGCAGCAGAAGTTGTCGTTACCTTCCTTGCCTTATTGGAACTGACCAAGGAAACCTTGGTGGATATTTCACAGACACACGCTTTTGGAGTCATTTATGTCCGCAACATCACCCAAACCGAGTCAGTCTGAAACAACATCCTCGCTCGATCCCAAACAAATCAAGCGAATCCTGCAAGCAGCTTTATTGACCTCAACCGAACCCTTACCAATCAGCGAATTACGTAAACTGTTCAATCAGGAATTTGGTGCTTCGATTTTGACGAAGCTGCTCGATGAAATGCGTCAGCAATGGAAAGACAGCGGTGTTGAGTTGGTCAAAGTCGCGAGTGGATGGCGATTTCAAACCCAGGCCGAAATCCAGCCATATCTCGACCGCCTGTCACCGCCGAAAACACCCCGCTATTCTCGCGCAGTACTCGAAACCCTGGCCATCATTGCATACCGACAACCCGTAACACGCGGCGACATCGAAGAAATACGCGGTGTCAGTGTCTCCTCTTCAGTATTGAAGACACTCACGGCGCGCGGCTGGATCGAAACCGTGGGACATCGCAATGTACCGGGTAAACCCGCACTGTTTGCTACGACCCCGCATTTTCTCGATGACCTGAACTTATGCACTTTGGAGGAACTGCCGCCACTAGAGGAAATGAAATCGCTGATCGTAACTCCAGATCAAAATCAGGAACTACCGCTCAGTGAGATGGAGATGGAAACAGATACGGCTTCGCGCTAATTCCGTCACTTCCCGGTTATTCGCTCAGCAGCTTGGCAGAACGATGATTCTCGATCAATTGCGAAGTCAGATGCGGGGCGATGATTTGTACCAGTGTGGCAAATACCTTCGGATTACCTGCCACAATCTGACCACTCTCTAGAAACGTTTGATTGCCTTCCAGATCGCCGACCAATCCTCCAGCTTCCGTGATCAGCAATGCACCGGCAGCCATATCCCAAGGCGCCAGGCCGATTTCCCAGAAACCGTCATAGCGCCCGGCCGCCACATAAGCCAAATCAAGTGCAGCAGAACCGGGGCGGCGTATGCCAGCTGTTCGAGGAACGATATCCTTGAACATGGCAATATAGGCATCCAGATGCGTCAAATCCCGAAAGGGAATTCCGGTACCAATCAAACAATCTTCAAAACGCGACCGCTTGCTCACTCGAATCCGATGATCATTCAGGAAAGCACCGCTGCCCCGTGTAGCCGTAAACAATTCATTATTATTCGGGTCGTAAACCACCGCATGTGCTAGCGCTCCTTTATAGCGCACCGCAATCGAAACCGAGTATTTGGGAAAACCGTGCAGGAAATTGGTCGTGCCATCCAGCGGATCGATGATCCACTGATAGTCGGATTTTTTATGATCGCCTTGACGTCCGCTTTCTTCGGCCAAAATAGCATGGTCAGGATAAGCCGCCCGCAATACGCTGATGATGGCATCTTCGGCCGCAGCATCGACTTCACTGACATAGTCGCTATGCGATTTTTTCGATACAGTCAGTACATCCAGATTCAACGACGCCTGATTGATGATTCTGCCAGCACGGCGAGCGGCCTTGACCGCAATGGTTAGCATTGGATGCATGATATGGATTTGAATTAGAGAAAAGAGCGCGATTTTAATATGAAAACATAACAAGCGCTCGCATTTATCCTTGATCACATCCCAAATCCGGCTTTTGATCTGTTCTGATCAGCAGATAAAAAAACACCTCACACAAGGTGAGGTGTAAAGGCTTCGTACGCACTCATACTCTTCAATTGCGAACGGAACAAAAAACTTATTTGATCTTACAAAACTGCCTTCTAACTAGATTTTTTATAATAGTTCATTCATTAAGCAGATCAACTCATTAGAAACCTATTCCTAAATAACCTCCGACTGTCAGCCCCCCAAACTTGGCGCCATCCAACGAGCCAGCAGTCAATTGATAACGTGCATCGGTTCCGATAAAGAAATCTTTCCAGATGTTGTATTCCACCCCCGCTGCAAACATAACGCCGGGATCAAGATAGGTAACTGATTCAGATGGTGGGCTAATGACATGGATGGCCAACCCGGCAGGAATGATCCACGGCCTTATTTTGTATTCAGCAAAGTGATTGAATTTGATTTTTGGCGCAGCACTCAAAGTAAACTGATTGACCGTAACACCACGAGGATTCAGCGGAGCACCCGCTAAAATGCTGGGTTCATTTGCCAATGCATTACCGTGAACGCCGTGTCCAAATTGCTTATATTCAAACATCAACTCGGCATCGATTTCCGTTTTGGGTATGAGCCCCCATGTATCTCTCGTCAATTGGAAATCAAAACCTGCACCCGCATACCACGCATTGCGATCAGCCTGATCCTGTGCACCCAGAGGAACGACGCGACTTTCCAATGTTGCACCATTTCTGTGCTCGTCACTGCGTGCATAGCCTCCGCGGAAGAACAACATAGTCCGCTTCTCGCCTATTTCTTCAGCCCCCCCTGCAGTGACTCTTACTTTCTGCCGTTCTTCGACACGTTGGGTAGTCTCCTGTATTTGCTCTACTTTCTTTGTCGTCTGGGTTGATGTCTCTTGAATTTGATCTACTTTTCTCGTAGTCTGAACAGATTCGGTCTTCATTTTGTTTAATTCAGCCTGAATTTGTTGTAATGCATTCTCGAGCTGTCTAATACGTTGTGCGGAATCGGTCGCCAAAGCCTGTGGTGCGTGCAATGCTGCCAAACACACTATTGACCCTGCAGCGATGCGTGAGGTGATGCGCATTCTGCCAAATAAATTTTCCACTTCATTCTCCTTTCTATATTTTTAATAGTTATTTTTATTATGTGGTTTTAAGTCGGAGTCTCATCATAGTTAAACACCAGCATGCTAACGTTGATCTACATCAAGCAAACCGCAATATTCAACTTTTTTGATACATTCTGAAATGACTAATTACCCCCTCAATTCCTCTTTTCCACCACTCGAACATGCGCTAGCGGAACCCAATGGTCTGTTGGCCGCGGGAGGGGATCTGTCTCCAGAACGTTTACTGGATGCGTACAGTCAGGGCATTTTTCCTTGGTTCAACGAAGATGAACCGATTCTGTGGTGGAGTCCGGATCCAAGAATGGTTTTGTTTCCTAACGAACTCAAAATTTCGCAATCTTTGCAAAAGACTATCAAGAAGCATGACTATCAGATTCGTACCGACTCCCATTTCAAGCAAATCATGGAAGCTTGTGCACAGCCTCGCAAGAATCAGGCCGGCACATGGATACATCCGCAAATGATCGCTGCTTATACTGCCCTGCATGAAATGGGATGGGCGCATTGCGTTGAAACCTGGATCGACGACCAGCTTATTGGCGGTCTTTACGGTGTGTCTATTGGTAGAATCTTCTTTGGTGAATCGATGTTCTCGTTGAAACCGAATGCCTCCAAGATAGCTTTCGTCCATTTGGTACAACAACTTCAGCAGTGGCAATTCGATCTAATTGATTGCCAGGTCAAAACCAGCCATTTAGCATCTTTGGGTGCCCGGGAAATTTCTCGTGGACAATTTCGTCAAATTCTGGATAGGTCGATATCGACCCATTCCAGTCTCAATCACAAATGGGACTTTGTTTGCACATAAATACATGACGAGAAACCATCGTGCTTAAATTTCACACCACCAATCCCTACACCTGTAGCTATCTACCGGACAAAACAGCCTGCTCCGAAGTGGCCACTCCGGAGCATCTGATTAATACCGAAATCTACAGCGAATTAATCCAAGCAGGTTTTCGACGCAGTGGCTATTACACCTATAGACCACACTGCATTCATTGTCAGGCTTGTTTGTCGGTGCGTGTCGATGTACAGGCATTTACCACCAATCGGTCGCAGCGGCGTGTCTGGAAAAAACATCGTCATCTATCCGTCTCATTGCACGCACTCCATTACAATCCCGATCACTACGCACTTTATCAGCGTTATCAGACTCTACGTCACACAGGCGGAGGAATGGATGGAGATAGCCTAGAACAATATCAGCATTTTCTGCTGAAAAGTCATGTAGATTCCAGGTTGGTTGAATTTCGCGAAGGGAGTTTATTGCGCATGGTCAGCATCATTGATTTGTTACCCGATGGTTTGTCATCCGTTTATACTTTTTTTGATGCCGATGTACTGCATGCCAGTTACGGAACCTATAGCATCCTATGGCAAATCGCACAGTGCCAGCAACTGGGTTTAGCTTATGTCTATCTGGGGTATTGGATCGAGAAAAATCACAAAATGCGATACAAAACCAATTTTCAGCCACTGGAAATTCTGATCGACGGAGTATGGCAGCCACAGTTGAATAAAGGTAACAGTCTTTGTGGTGTTTAAACCATCATCGTTTCGGGATAAAATTCGGCATGCTCTATTCTCTGCTTCGCCCATTGCTATTCAAACTCGACCCGGAAACCGCTCATCGAGTCACTTTCAGTGCTCTCCAGCATGCACAACGGCTGGGGTTAATCGGAAAACCATCGATCGCGTGCGCCCCTCTCTCATTAATGGGTTTGCATTTCCCCAATCCAGTCGGACTGGCTGCCGGCCTGGACAAGAATGGTGAATATCTGGATGCCTTGGCAGCACTGGGATTCGGCTTCATTGAAATTGGTACGGTCACACCGCGGCCGCAGCCTGGCAATCCTCCCCCGCGCATCTTTCGTATCCCACAGGCTCAAGCCATCATCAATCGCCTGGGATTCAACAATCACGGTGTCGATCGATTGATCAACAATGTTAAACGCTCAGGTTTCCGGGGAATCCTCGGCATCAATATAGGCAAGAATTTTGATACACCACTCGAGAATGCAGTTGAAGATTACCGGATCGGCTTGCATAAGGTTTATCAGTATGCCAGTTACATCACCATCAACATTTCTTCGCCCAATACACAAAACCTGCGACAATTGCAGGCTGCTGATGCTCTGGATCGGTTATTGGATCAGCTCAAGCTGGAACAAACCGAATTGACTCAACGCTACGGAAAATATGTACCGTTAGTAGTTAAAATTGCACCTGATCTCGATAACGGGCAAATCGCATCGATTGCCGCCTTGTTACAAAAACACCGCATGGATGGCGTGATTGCAACCAATACCACCCTCGCTCGTACCGGCATCGAACATCTGCCCGTAGCGCAGCAAAACGGGGGGCTCAGCGGAGCCCCGCTGACTCAGCGCTCGACTGCCATCATCCATCAACTGCAAAACCTGTTACAGGGCAGCCTCCCGATCATCGGTGTAGGAGGCGTTCTGACTGCACAGGATGCACGAGACAAAATGCAGGCCGGCGCATCGTTAATTCAGCTCTATACCGGCTTGATTTATCGTGGCCCAGTTCTGATCGAGGAAATCATCCGTTCGATCTGTTCTGAATGGCCCCAGAAGGGTTGAAGCACATGAACCAGCAATTGATAGATGCCATCGATGCTGTTTTACCCCAGACGCAATGCAGGAAGTGCGGTTTCTCGGGTTGCAGGCCTTATGCAGAAGCTATTGCGGACGGACGGGCCGACATCAATCAGTGTCCTCCAGGAAACCTGCAGGGGATTGCCAGACTGTCACAGCTACTAGGCATTCCACCCAGACCCCTGAACACTGCTCATGGTCATCCGAAGCCTCAATCCGTGGTTCGTATCGATGAGCAAATGTGTATCGGTTGCACGTTGTGTATTCAATCCTGCCCAGTCGACGCCATTGTTGGCGCCCCCAAGCAAATGCATACGGTAATCGCAGCCGAATGTACCGGGTGCGAATTATGTATTGCGCCGTGTCCAATGGATTGTATTGATTTAATCGCAATCGAATCCGGGAAACAGGATGATTCACCGCAATCTACCGCCGACAGAGCTCGTACCCGCTATCGCATGCGCCAGCAAAGACTCGAGCGCGAGAATGCAATTCATAAAAAAACAGTTGTGCAAACCACTCCTATCAATGCACAGATCGAATCACCAGCCATGGCCGATCGACGCAAAAAAATAATCATTGAAACCGCAATCGAACGCGCCAGAACAATCCGGCAGGTTCAAGCCGAGAAAAAAACTTCCATTCCCTGATCCAATGAATGCAGCAAAACGACATGAAATTTTCACATACCTGAAAGCAATCAATCCGCACCCAACTACGGAATTGGAGTATCAGTCTGCTTTTGAACTGCTGATTGCGGTGATTCTTTCGGCTCAAGCCACCGATAAAAGTGTAAACCTGGCTACCCGGAAACTATTTTCGCGCGCCAATACACCACAAACCATACTGGCTTTGGGTGAAGCCGGGTTATCCGATTTCATAAAAAGTATCGGATTGTACAAAACCAAAGCCAGAAACATTCTGGCTACCTGCCAGTTACTGATCAACGAACATCAGGAACAAGTACCTCGCACACGTGAACAGCTTGAGACACTCCCAGGTGTCGGGCGCAAAACTGCCAATGTCATTTTGAACACCGCTTTTGGAGAGCCTACCATTGCAGTGGATACGCACATTTTTCGGGTTGCCAATCGAACGGGCATAGCACCCGGTAAAAATGTTCTCGAAGTAGAACTAAAATTACTCAAAGTCGTTCCCAATGAATTCAAACAGGACGCGCATCATTGGTTGATTCTCCACGGACGCTATGTTTGCAAGGCCAGAAAACCCGAGTGCTCTGTGTGCAGCATAAATCACTTGTGCGAATTCAAAGATAAGAACATCTGACAATCAAATTATCCATCATGTTTAAACCCTCACGAGAACAAGCACGCCAATTATTTTTCGACACCTGGCGCAAATACCGTGACCGCGAAATCCTGTCCGGAATTGAGTCAATTGCGCTGGATGTCATCTTACTTCATCCTGAATATCATGCCATTTTGGAACAAACTGAACAGTATCTCACGCAAGATTATTTACCCGAAACGGGAGACGTTAATCCGTTTCTGCATTTGAGTATGCATCTCGCAATCAAAGAACAGCTATCGATCAATCAGCCGATTGGTATCAACGATTACTTCTCACGCTTGTTAAAACAAACTGGAGATGAACATGCTGCCACTCATATCGTTATGGAATGTCTGGCTGAAATGATTTGGCAGGCTCAACGCTCGCAATCCTCCCCAGATGCCAGCATTTATTTCGAGTGTCTCAAGAAACAAATTATCAAGACATAAAAAACGGGATAGAACTTAAGCTCTATCCCGCATTATTCAAGAATTGCGTCAGCAGTGCTGACCGCTTGTTCTTTTTATTTTTTACTTGTTCGAATTCAGACTTCCCGCTTGGCTAGAATAATAAAATGCCAAGTTATCAATATCCGCTGCGCTTAGACCCGCTGCCATACCTGCCATGACTGGATCATTACGCTTACCAGTTTTATAGTCATTCAACGCTTTGGCTATGTAGGTTCTATATTGTCCGCCAATTTTAGGGAAATTAGGTGCCGGGCTGTTTCCGTCAGCGCCATGACATGAGGCACATACTTCTGCTGCCTTGGTTTTTCCTGCTTCAATATCTGCAGCCATTGCTTGGCTGGAAAGCAATAGAACTACGCCACTAACTGCGGCAATCACATAATTCTTCATAATTCGTAGGTCCCTCAGTTAATCACTTAATTAATTTTTTGAATAGTAAGCGGCAAAGTTTTCGATGTCCTGTTGAGACAATGTTTTAGCCAATCCTGTCATAGTTGGATGGCTACGCGTTCCATTCTTATAACCTTCTAATGCCTTGATAATGTAATCAGCATGTTGCCCACCCACTTTGGGAACACTGTAAGCAGTAGGGAAAGCCGTTTTGTATCCAGGTATGCCGTGACAACCTTCACACATTGAAAGTTTTTCTTTTGCTGCTGCTGCGTCTCCTGCAGCCTGAGTTACTCCTGAAAATGCAAAGAGCATACCCAATGCAAGCAGTAAGTTCATAATCAATTTTTGTTTCATGTAAGCCTCCTTCTCTCAAAAGTTGAACTTTAAACGATGCGCCCGATTTGGTCAATGAATAGTATAAGTATGTCCATGTTGTTTCTATGGAAATTAGAGTTGTGAGCATTAATTTTTTGCAACCGATTTTGCCTCCAGTTCCTCCCATCTTACAAAGCAGTTCAACAACTCTTTTTCGATCGAAGTCAAGCGCGTTTGCAATTTTTTCACTTCATCCGGAGCATCACGATAAATACTCGGTTCATTCAAACGCAAACCGATATGAGTTTTCTCTCTTTCCAAAGCATCAATTTGATCTGGTAATGCCCCCAACTCACGTGTCTCGAGAAAACTGAGTTTCTTGGTTAACTTGGATGTTTTGAGCGTATTTTCAGATGAAGAACCGGGTTGCTTCGATACAATTTTCTGCTGACTGTTGTTGTTTTCTTCAATATGTCTTGCACGTATCCACTCTTCATAGCCGCCGATATATTCACACAATTTTCCATTTCCTTCAAATGCGATTACTTGTGTGACCACATTATCCAAAAATTCACGATCATGACTGACCAAAAATAGTGTGCCAGTATAATCCTGCAACAAGCTCTCCAGTAATTCGAGAGTTTCGATATCCAGATCATTGGTTGGCTCATCAAGCACCAGCACATTAGCTGGTCGTGTGAACAGGCGTGCCAATAACAGGCGATTCCGTTCTCCACCCGATAAAGATTTGACTGGAGAGCGAGCACGTTGCGGGGAAAACAAAAAATCCTCCAAATAACTGATGACATGCTTGCGCTTTCCATTGATTTCCACAAAGTCGGAACCTTGACTAATGGTATCCGTCAACACCATCTCTTCATTTAGCTGCTCGCGCATCTGATCGAAATAGGCCACCGTCAACTTGGTACCCTGCTGAATTCTCCCGGAATCGGGTTGCAATTCACCCAAAATGAGCTTCAGCAATGTCGATTTTCCGGCTCCATTGGGCCCAAGCAATCCAACTTTATCACCGCGCATGATACGACAAGAAAAATTCTGAATGATGGTCTTACCATCGTAACTTTTACTAACCTGCTCCAACTCAGAAACCATCTTACCGGAGCGTTCACCCGTATCGACCGTGATATTGGCCTTGCCTAACTTTTCTCTGCGTGCGGCCCGGTCTATTCGCAGCGCTTCCAGCCTTCTGACCCTGCCTTCATTACGCGTGCGTCGTGCCTCGACACCCTTGCGTATCCATACTTCCTCTTGTGCCAAAAACTTGTCGAATTTCTGCTGATGCACTGCTTCGACTTCAAGCATTTCCACTTTTTTGCGTTGGTAGTCGCTAAACTTACCGGTAAAAGATGTTAGTTTTCCGCGATCCAGTTCCATAATTCTTGTCGCAACATGATCCAGAAAACGTCGGTCGTGTGTGATAAACAAAACACTACCCTGAAAATCCAGCAGCAAGCCCTCCAGCCATTCAATGGAAGCAAAATCCAGATGGTTGGTAGGTTCGTCCAGCAACAACACATCAGGGGATTTCACCAGTGCGCGCGCCAGCGCCACACGTTTTTTCAATCCTCCCGAAAGATGTGCTATCAAGGCATCGGTTGGTAGTGTAAGTTTATCGATAACGGTCTCAATTCTGGCTTGCAGATTCCAACCTTCCTGAGCCTCCAATGCAGCTTGCAAGTCCTGAAGTCGTGCCAGCAGCATTTCCGTATCATCGGCAGCATCACTTAATGCCTGTGAAACGTTGTGATAATCCTGCAATATCTGACTGATATTACCCAGTCCCGTGGAAACTTCGGCAAACACCGTGTGTTCGGGGTTCAGCAAGGGCTCCTGCGAGACATAGGCCAATTTCAAATTGGGTGCCTGCCACAGCAGGCCATCATCTAGCTTGATTTCGCCGGCAAGAACACGCAATAAACTGGATTTCCCGCCTCCATTTCGACCGATCAAACCAATACGCTCCCCCGGATCGAGTTGCAAGGTCGTATGATCGAGCAAAGCATGATGCCCAAAAGCCAGGCAAGCATTCTCTAAAGTTATCAGTGGCATCGAAGCAATTAGAATTAGAGTTATTACTAAAAAAATTAGTAAAAAAAGATTGGTGCATTATACGCACCTGGTGAGAGTAGAAATAAACAAAGTGGAGCCCGCAGGCTCCACTTCCAGATATTTTTCGATGAAAGATCGATGGTTTATTCAGCCGATGAAACACTTATTTTCTTGGGCTGCACGGCTTCGCGTTTTGGTATCACGACTTCCAGCACACCATGTTTCGATGATGCCGAAATGGCATCTGCATTTGCGGTATCTGGCAAGCTGAACCGTCTATAAAAGGAGCCATAAGTGCGTTCAACCCGCTTATATCCTTCTTTTTCGGTTTTGCTTTCCGATTTTTTTTCACCTTTGATGGTCAATACGCCATCTTCCATGCTGATATCGATTTCCTCCGGTTTGACACCCGGAATATCGGCATGTATCACAAACCTGTTTGCATCTTCCTTGATATCCACAGCAGGGGCCCATTCGGCAGTCGCCGTCGAGCCTTCGGCCGCACCGCGCTCCAGTTCTCTTTGCAATTGACTCAACAAACCCCAAGGTTCATAACGTGTTATAGCCATGATTATTTCTCCTTATTGATTAAAAAGCACATTGCATGAAAGTGATCAACGTTCTAATTGAATCTGTAATGCATTTAATCGTATGAAACGCTATTACAGTTACAAAAAGTACACTTCATAAATGCATATAAGGTCATTTCGATTTTTTTCAAGCCGATATGCCAGAAATCAATGCAAATAGTTACTCACACAAATATTAATCAATAAATATCAGACCACTACACTTTCCGGCGTCGCAAAATCCACAGAAAAGCAACCGGCAACAAAACCAGCAACGCTACAACAATACCATTGCGTTTCAGCCATTCAGAGGAATTGCCCTCGACTGTAAAACCAGCCTCTGCCAGATCCAGAATTTGGGTACTTTGCTGCGCTCCTGTTTGCGTCAAGAGATGCAATTGAACTTTCAGTGTCTGATTACCCGACGATTCCGGCGTAACCCGCCACTTCCAATGTGCGGCATTACCCTGACCGAAGGGTTGCTCCTGAGGTCCGGGCTTATCAATGACAAATTCATCGCCGGATATTTCCGCTCGCATCTGGGGCGACACCTCTCCCACGATCCCCTGTATTGAAGTGCCTTCTGATGCTGTGGAAATAATTTCGTTCAGAAACTTGGAAAGCTGTCTCGTTTCCAGACTCAGTGCCACGTCAAAACTCTCATATTGCTTTACAGACGAGGGGATCGAGATTGCGCTGCTATCGATCGGCACTTTCATGATCAGCGGGCTGTGTGGTCTCTTGCCGGACAAAAAATGCATCAGCGTATTCAGCGAAAACGGTACGATTAGTAATACTGCAAGTAATGCAAATGGCAGGATCAGATTAAAATTCATTCCTGATCCAGGTTCAGAGTTGCGCATAAAGCCTCCTGTTTTTTTATCGTTACCAAATCATATCATGTCTGAACTATCCCCATGATCCGCACAGGCCTATTGTCATACCTTCAAAATTAAATCCGCTGAATTGATTCCTGCATGTGAAACGGGTATCGGTATTGAATGTTAGAATCGCTCTCCATTGCGACTGTAAATAAACCATTAAGCCACTCAACCAATGACACCTTCTGAAAATCGCAGCTACTTCCCTTCTATCGATATCTTGCGTGGCTTTGCGGCTATATCCGTTGTGGTATATCACGTCATTGAACATTTCAATTGGACTGATTTTCCAACTCAAGGCCCATTGGTTTGGTTTCGAATCGGTTGGATGGGTGTCGATCTATTTTTTGTTATTTCAGGTTTTGTTATTGGGTTATCCGCATTATCTGAAATTGATCGGCATGGAATTTCTGATTTTCATTTCCCCTTCATGCGTCGAAGAATTGTTCGCATCGTACCCCTGCACTATTTGACTTGCCTGATTTTCATGACGCTAGTCATGCCGCAAATTTTGTTTGAGAAATTCTGGCCCAACCTAATTACGCATGCATTATTTATTCATAATCTTTTCCCAGGATTCCATGGCGCAATCAATGGCCCCAATTGGTCACTCGGTATTGAAATGCAATTTTATTTGCTCATGTTGCTCATTTCACCCTGGATCAAGCGAATCCATCCATACAAAGTCATTGCATTACTGATACTGACAGCCTGGATCTGGCGCCTGGGTTGCGTTTGGTTTGTACCAATTACCGGTGAAAAAGGCATACAACCCCTTTTCTGGTTATCGACACAACTACCCGGTTGTCTCGACGAATTTGCCGCAGGATTGCTGCTCGCCATTATTTCAAGAACAACATTTGGCGCTCGACTGTTACGAGTTTCAGCCATTTGGAGCATTATGGCGGCCATCATCGCGGTCTGGCTTGCATTACAACTGTATTGGCCCAATGCCAAGTATTGGGATAACCCTCACATGGTCATTTTTTACCGCACGATTCTGGCGGCTGCATGTTGTCTAGTTGTTTTTTGTGCCTGTACGCTAAATCATGCTGTGTGGTTACGCCTGACCGCGCCACTTCGGTATCTCGGCACAATCTCGTACGGCATCTACTTATGGCATTTGGCTGTATTATTTTCTTTACGCGATCTGTCCTGGCTGGAACCA
>WBZQ01001330.1_pt1 | contig 14190 bp, 11 predicted proteins | sample 5204251 | NCBI WGS metagenome assembly WBZQ01 (sample SAMN12412402, study PRJNA552823) | activated sludge metagenome | isolation source: activated sludge from nitrification reactor of wastewater treatment plant... | place: USA: Virginia | collected 2017-09 | reverse complement strand
CGCGAGTCGTTCCATGCGCGACAAGGCCGGCCCGTGCCAGAACATCTGCACCGTGTGGCTGCCCATGGCCGCCTGATCACTTCCAGCCGCGCAGCGCCTCGAGCAGCGGCTGCAGGTGCGCGGCCGCCGCCGCCGCGCCCTCGCCCTCGCCCGTCACCGCCGGCACGAGGTCGCCGCAGAGCTTCTTGCCGAGTTCGACCCCCCACTGATCGAAGGCGTTGATGCCCCACACCACGCTCTGGGTGAACACCTTGTGTTCGTAGAACGCGATCAGCCGGCCGAGGGTCGCGGGGTCGAGCGCATCGAACGCGATCAGCGAGGACGGCCGGTTGCCTTCGTACACCTTGAAGGGCGACCCCGCGGCCTCGAGTGTCTGGCCGAAGGCGAAGGCTTCGGCCTGCGCGACGCAGTTGGCGATCGCCAGATCGTGCTGGTCCTGGCGGCCGCAGGAGCTGCGCGCGGGCAGCAGCAGGTCGAGCGCGGCGCGCGGCGTACCCTGGTGCAACAGCTGGAAAAACGAGTGCTGGGCGTTATTGCCCGGCTCGCCCCAGATCACGGGCCCTGTGTTCCAGTGCACGGCGGCACCGCCCTGGGTCACCGACTTGCCGAGGCTTTCCATCTCGAGCTGCTGCAGGTAGGCCGGCAGGCGCGCGAGGCGCTGATCGTACGGCAGCACCGCGAGGGTGGGCAGGCCAAGGAAGTTGTTGTTCCACACCCCGAGCAATCCCATGAGCGCCGGCAGGTTCGTGCGCCAGGGCGCCGACGCGTAGTGCTCGTCGATGTCGCGGCCGCCGTCGAGAAAGGCGAGGAAATGCTTCGCGCCGATCGCGATCGCAAGCGAGACGCCGATCGACGACCAGATCGAGTAGCGCCCGCCCACCCAGTCCCACATTTCGAAGCGGTAGTCCGGGTGCACACCGAAGGCATTCATGGCCGCGGTATTGACCGACACGGCGGCGAAGTGGTCGGGCACGGCCGCCTCACCGAGGGTGCCGGCGATCCACTCGCGCGCCGCATGCGCGTTCGCCAGCGTCTCCTGCGTGGTGAAGGTCTTCGAGGAGACAATGAACAGGGTGGTCGCGGGATCGGCTATCGCGATCACGTCGGAAATCTGGCAGCCGTCGACATTCGAGACGAAGACCATGCGCGGCGCGCCTTCGGCGTAGCGGGCCAGGGCCGCCACCGCCATCGCCGGCCCGAGGTCGGAGCCGCCGATGCCGATGTTGACGACGGTGCGGTAGCGGCGCCGCATGCGCTCGGCGAAATCGAGCATGCGCGTGCGTTCGGCGAGCACCAGGCGCTCGACTTCCGCGCCACCCAGCTGCTGGCCCGCGCGCTGGCGCAGCGCCACGTGCAGCACTGCCCTCTTCTCCGTGGTGTTGATCGCCTCGCCCCGGCGCATCGCGGCGATCGCGCCACGCAACTCGACCGCCTCGGCCAGGGCCTCGAGAGTCGCCAGCACCTCGGCATCGACGCGCTGGCGGGAATAGTCGAACAACAGGTTGGCCGCGCGCGCTGAACAGTTCTCGAAACGCCTGGAATCGCCGGCAAAAAAATCCCGCAGGTGGCGCGTGCCCGCGGTCGAGGCCAGCTCGCGCAGCCGTTGCCAGGGGCGGGTCTCGGGACCGGCGACTCGCGGGGGCTGCGGTGCGCTCATCGCCCTGCTCCTTCAGCGGTGGAATGCTGCGATGCTGTCGACGACGTATTGCAACTGCGCGATCTCGAGTTCCGGATAGATCGGCAAGGCCAGCGTTTCCGCCGCGGCGCGCTCCGACTCGGGGAAATCACCCGCCCGATGGCCGAGGTAGGCAAAGCACTGCTGCAGGTGCAACGGCACCGGGTAGTAGATCTCGGTGCCGACACCCGCTGCGGCGAGATGCGCGCGCAGTTCGTCGCGGCGACGCACGCGGATCACGTACTGGTTGTAGATATGGCGCGCGCCCGGCGCGGCGCGCGGCGTTGCGACGGCCCCGCCCAACGCGGCCTTGGCGAAGGCCCCATCGTAGTACGCCGCATTTCGCTGGCGACCCGCGCTCCAGGCGTCGAGCTGCGGCAGCTTCACGTTGAGCACGGCGGCCTGGATCTCGTCGATGCGGAAGTTCCCGCCGATGAACTGGTGGTAATACTTGGGCTCGCCGCCATGCACGCGGAAGATGCGCAGCCGCTCGGCGAGCGCCGCATCGTTCGTCACGCACATGCCGGCGTCGCCGAAGGCGCCGAGGTTCTTCGTCGGGAAGAACGACAGGCAGCCGATGTCGCCGAACGAGCAGGCGCGGCGCCCCTGGGCGTCGGCCGATCCGATCGCCTGCGCGGCGTCTTCGATCACGCGCAGCCCGTGCTGCCGCGCGATCGCCATCAGCGGATCCATGTCGGCGACCTGACCGTACAGGTGCACCGGCATCAGCGCCTTCACGATGCCCTGGGTGCGCTTGTTGAACAGCTTGCCGCCACGAACCTCGCATTCGCGCGAGATGAAGCGCTCGACGGCCGCGGCCGACAAATTGAAGCTGCCGGCGTCGATGTCGCAATAGACGGGCCGCGCGCCGGCGCGCGCGATGGTGCCGCCGGTCGCGAAGAAGGTGTACGGCGAGGTGATGACCTCGTCGCCCGCGCCGATGTCGAGCACCATCAGGGCGATGAGCAGCGCATCGGTGCCGGAGGACACGCCGATGCCGTGCTGCGTGCCGCAGTACGCGGCCACGTCGGCCTCGAGCTTCTTGACCGCCGGCCCGAGGATGAAGTGCTGGGACTCGCTCACCGCCTCGATGGCGGCGTCGATATCGCGCTTCAGCGCGCGGTACTGGGGCTTGAGGTCGAGCAGGGGGACTTTCATGCCCCCGAGTTTAGCCGACCCGGTAGTACTCGAGGTACCAGTCGATGAAGCGCCGCACGCCCGTTTCGATCGGCGTGTCGGGCTTGTAGCCGACGTCGTCGACGAGGTCCTGCACGTCGGCCTCGGTGTCGGGCACGTCGCCGGGCTGCAGCGGCAGCAGGTTCTTCTGCGCCTTCCTGCCGAGGCACTCCTCGATCACTTCGATGTAGCGCAGCAGCTCGACCGGGCGGTTGTTGCCGATATTGTAGAGCCGGAACGGCGCACTGCTCGAGGCTGGGTCGGGGTGTGCGCTGTCCCAGCGCGGGTTCGGCTGCGCCACCCGGTCGGTGGCCCGCACCACGCCCTCGACGATGTCGTCGACGAAGGTGAAGTCGCGCTTGTGGTGGCCGTGGTTGAAGACGTCGATCGGCTTGCCCGCGAGGATGTTCTTCGCGAACAGGAACAGCGCCATGTCGGGCCGGCCCCAGGGCCCGTAGACGGTGAAGAAGCGCAGGCCCGTGGCCGGCAGCTTGAAGAGCCAGGCGTAGTTGTGCGCCATCAGCTCGTTGGCGCGCTTGGTCGAGGCGTACATCGAGAGCGGATGGCCCACGCCGCGGTGCACGCTGAAGGGCATGTCCGTGTTCGCGCCGTACACCGAGCTGGTCGAGGCGAACACGAGATGCCCGACCTCGTTGTGGCGGCAACCCTCGAGCACGTTCAGCGTGCCGGTGACATTGCTCGCCACATAGGCGTGCGGATTCTCGAGCGAGTAGCGCACGCCGGCCTGCGCCGCGAGGTGCACCACTCGATCGAATTTCTCGCGCTTGAAGAGGTTCGCCATGCCGCCGTTGTCGGCGAGGTCGAGCTTGACGAAGCGGAAGCCCGGCAACGGCTCGAGGCGTGCGAGGCGGGCGCGCTTGAGGTTGACGTCGTAGTAGTCGTTGAGGTTGTCGAGCCCCACGACCTCATCGCCGCGCGCGACGAGGCGCTGCGCGACATGCGAGCCGATGAACCCGGCGGCGCCCGTGACGAGGATCTTCACGCGCGGCTCACAGTCGCCCGTCGACCTGGTCGGCCTTGAACAGGTACTTGATGTCGTAGACCACCGCGTTCTTGCGCCCGAAGCGGCGCACGGCCGCCGCGCCCAAGTCCTTGAACTGCTGGTGGCCGACCGCGAGCACCACGGCGTCATAGGCGCGAGCCTTCGGCGCTTTCACCGGCTTGATGCCATATTCGTGCTGCGCCTCGCGCGCATCGACCCAGGGGTCATGGACGTCGACCTGCGCCCCGAACTTCTCCAGTTCACGCACCACGTCGACGACCTTGGAATTGCGGATATCGGGGCAGTTCTCCTTGAAGGTCAGGCCGAGCACGAGCACCTTCGCGCCCTTCACGTGGATGCGCCGGCCCGCCATCAGCCGTGCCACTTCGGCGGCCACATACAGCGCCATGTTGTCGTTCAGGCGCCGGCCCGCGAGGATCATCTCGGGGTGGTAGCCGATCTCCTGCGCCTTGTGCGTCAGGTAATACGGATCGACGCCGATGCAATGGCCGCCGACGAGCCCCGGGCGGAACGGCAGGAAGTTCCACTTGGTGCCGGAGGCGAGCAGCACTTCCTCGGTGTCGATGCCGAGGCGGTTGAAGATGAGCGCCAGCTCGTTGATCAGCGCGATGTTGACGTCGCGCTGGGTGTTCTCGATGACCTTGGCGGCCTCCGCCACCTTGATGCTTGAGGCCCTGTGGGTGCCGGCCGTGATGATCGAGCCGTAGAGCTTGTCGACGAACGCGGCCACTTCCGGCGTGGAGCCCGAGGTCACCTTCTTGATCGTCGTCACGCGATGTTGCTTGTCGCCCGGATTGATGCGCTCGGGGCTGTAGCCCGCGAAGAAATCCTTGTTGAACTTGAGCCCGGAGACACGCTCGAGCACCGGAACGCACTCTTCCTCGGTGCAGCCCGGGTAGACGGTGGATTCATAGATCACCACGTCGCCCTTCTTGAGCACCTTGCCGAGCGTCTCGCTCGCCTTGACGAGCGGCGTCAGGTCGGGGCGCTTGTAGTTGTCGATTGGCGTGGGCACCGTGACGATGAACACGTTGCACTTGCGCAGCGCCGCCAGGTCGCAGGTGAAGGACAAGCGCTTCGAGGCCTTCAGCTCGGCGCGCGAAACCTCGAGGGTGCTGTCGCGGCCTTTCGAGAGCTCCGCGATGCGCGCGGGCTTGATGTCGAAGCCGACCGTACCGTAGTGCTTCCCGAACTCGACGGCGAGCGGCAGGCCCACATAGCCGAGGCCGACCACACCGATCCGACACTTGCGCACGTTGAACTCCATAGGCCCTCGACGGGTGGAAAAGACGGATTATTGTTGGTTGGCGGCGGCCCGGACGCGATCCATGTCGCATTGCCGAAAGACGCAACGGCCACCGCTCGCCTTGGCGACCAGGTCGAGCATGCGTTCGTGGTCCGCGAGCTCTTCGGGGGTCGCGGTCCGCACGAGGAGTCCCGCATCGGGACGGACCAGGGCCTGCACCCCGCGCCGCTCGCCGCCCGCGGCGGCCGGGCTGCGGCCAGCGTCGAGCGCCAGCGCGCCCTGCCCGCCCGTCATGGCAAGGTAGACGTCGGCAAGGATGCGCGCATCGAGCAGCGCGCCGTGCAGCTCGCGATTCGAGTTGTCGATGCCGTAGCGCTTGCACAGGGCATCGAGGTTGTTGCGCTGCCCCGGGTGCATCTCGCGGGCGAGCGCGAGGGTGTCGAGCACCGTGCAATCGGCCGTGATGCTCCGGGCGAGGCCCGCGGACTCGGGCAGGCGCGCGAGTTCCGCATCGAGGAAACCGACGTCGAAGGTCGCGTTGTGGATCACGAGTTCGGCGCCGGCGACGAACTCGAGCAGCGCACCCGCGATCTCCGCGAAGCGCGGCGCGCCCGCGAGATCCGCATTCGAAATGCCGTGCACGGCCTTCGCGCCTTCGTCGATCTCGCGCTCGGGATTCACGTACTTGTGGAACTTGCGGCCCGTCGCGCGCCGGTTGACCAGTTCGACGGCGCCGATCTCGATGATGCGGTGGCCGCGCTCGACTTCGAGGCCGGTGGTTTCGGTGTCGAGGACGATCTGGCGCATCGCGCGCGATTCTACTCGAAGCCGCGCCCGAGCATGGCGTCGATCGCAAGGTTCGCGAGCGTGTCCACGCGCTCGTTGCCGGCGACGCCCGAATGCGCTTTCACCCAGCGCCAGTCCACCCGATGGCGGCTCGCCGCGGCATCGAGGGTCTCCCACAAGTCCTGGTTCTTGACGGGCTTCTTTGCCGCGGTTTTCCAGCCGCGCGCCTTCCAGCCCGGCACCCACTCGCTGATGCCGCGCTTCACGTACTCCGAATCGGTGTAGAGCGTGACCGCGACAGGCCGCTTCAGCGCCTCGAGCGCGCGGATCACCGCGGTGAGCTCCATGCGATTGTTGGTCGTCGCGGCCTCGGCGCCCGACAGCTCGCGCACGTGCTCGCCGCTCGTCATCAGCACGCCCCAGCCGCCGGGGCCGGGGTTGCCGCGGCAGGCCCCGTCGGTATAGATCGTGACGTCGCTCATGTGCGCGTGCGGGAAGTGGGCTTGACGAGGCTGCCGATGACGGCAGTGCGTTCGCGGGGACGGAGCCGGATCGGTGTCATCGTGTAGACGCGCTTGCGGGCCTTGAGGATGTAGGCGCCGTGCAGGTAGTGGCGCGACGCAATGATCTCGTACCCGAGTAGCGCGAGCCAGTCGCAGATGCGGCGCTCCGCATAAAGCTGGCGGACGCCCGGCGGGAAGTGGCCGCGCGAGAGACGCGATCGCAGGCCCCACGGGCTCCAGGGACGAAGGCCGGCGACGATCAGCTGGCCCTCGGCCGCGAGCACGCGGTCGACCTCGCGGATCATCGCCTTGGCGTCGGGCAGGAACTCGAGCGTGTGGGGTAGCAGCACCGCATCGACCGCCCCGCTCGCGATCGGCAACTGGGGCAGGCGCGCCACGAGATCGACGCCCTCGGCGGGCTGGTCCGCGATGACCGTCTGCTGGCGGGTTCGGGAAGCCTGGATCAGCCCGCGCGGTGGCCCCCAGAGACCCACCTGCAGGAGCTCCCAGCCGAAGACGTCGTCGAGCACTTCCGCGAGCAGCGCGCGCTCGGCCGCCAGCAGCGGAGCACCCGAAGCGCCACGCAGCCAGGAATCGATCGGGGGCAACCCGGAGGTCATGCCTAATGTGAATCCGGACACAAAATTGCTAGCCAATATGTGAACTTACAGGTTAAATACGCCGATTCAAGGGGGTACGTTAAAGCGACTGCCGCCTCTATCGGACGGGGGATCTTTTTTGAAGCGAATATCGGGCCTCCTGGCCGCCCTCACCCTGACCGGCTGCGCCACCGTGCGCGAGGCCCCGCCCGCCGCGCCAGCTCCCGTGCCCGTACCCGTGGCCGTGGCGCCCGCCCCCACGCCGCTCATCGCGCCGGCTCCGGAAGTGCCGGTCACCGTCGCCGGCCTCACGCCGGAGAAATACGCCGACCTGTTCGACCGCATCCGCGCCGGGTATCAACTGCCGGACGTGGACTCTCCCTCGGTCGAGCGGGAGTTCCGCTGGTACGCGAACAACCCTGAATACCTCGACCGGGTGTTCGGGCGTGCAGCCCCCTATCTCTTCCACATCGTCGGCGAGATCGAGGCGCGGCAGATGCCGCTCGAGATCGCGCTGCTGCCCGTCGTCGAGAGCGCGTTCGAGCCGTACGCCTATTCGCGCGCGCGCGCCTCGGGCCTGTGGCAGTTCATCCCGCCAACCGGCTCGCGCTTCGGCCTGAAGCAGGACTGGTGGTACGACGGCCGCCGCGACGTCATCGAATCGACGCGCGCCGCCCTCGACTACCTGCAGTTCCTGTACTCCGAATTCGACGACTGGCTGCTCGCCGTCGCCGCCTACAACTGCGGCGAGGCCAATGTCGAACGCGCCGTGCGGGCGAACCTCGCGGCGGGGCAGCCGACCGATTTCTTCTCGATCAGCGCGCGCCTGCCGCGCGAGACCCGCGCCTACGTGCCGAAGCTGCTCGCGATGGCGCGGCTGTTCCTCTCGCCGCAGGACTACGACATCGAGTTCAGCGCCCTGCCGAACGAGCCCTATTTCGTCAGCGTCGACACGCTGGGCCAGATCGACATGAAGCTCGCCGCGGACCTCGCGGGGATTTCCTACGAAGAGCTCTACACCCTGAACCCGGCGTTCCACCGCTGGGCGACCGACCCCGCCGGGCCGCATCACCTGCTGGTGCCCGCGGATACCGCCGACCTCTTCCGCGAAAGCGTGCGCCAGCTGACCGCGGACGAGCGGATGCGGGTCACGCACCACCGCGTGGAATCGGGCGACACGGTCGCCGAGATCGCGCGCAAGTACCACACGCAGGCGCATGTCATCCGCGAGCTGAACGACCTGCCCGCCACGGCGAAACTGGTCGTCGGCGACGACCTGCGGGTGCCGTCGGGCGTCACCGAACTGCCGGCCAAGGTGCAGCTCGCGGCGCTGCGGGTCGATCGCGGCACGCGCGCCCGCGGCGGCGTGCATGTCGTGCGGCGCGGCGACACGCTGTCGGCGATCGCGCGGCGCAACCGCATGAACGTGCGCGCGCTCGCCGCGCTCAACAACATGGGAGTCAATGACACCCTGCGCGCCGGCCAGCGGCTCGTCGTGAGCAAGACCGCCGGCGATGCGTCCCCGGCGAGGTCGTCCCCGGCCCGCCGCAGCGGATCGGGCAGCGGTGGCTCGAGCTATACTGTCCGCCGCGGCGACACGCTGTGGGACATCGCGAAGCGCTTCGGCGTCTCGGTCTCGCAGATCGTTGCCTGGAATGGGCTGGCCGGCAATTCGATCCGGCCGGGACAGAAACTCACCGTCAAGAAAACTCCGGGTTAACGCATGGGATTCATGACCGGCAAGCGCGCGCTCATCGTGGGCGTCGCGACGGATCGCTCCATTGCCTGGGGCATCGCGCAGGCGATGCACCGCGAAGGCGCGCAACTCGCCATCTCCTACGCCAATGACAAGCTGAAGGAACGCGTGCTGCCGCTCGCCGCGCAACTCGGCGCGCTCACGCTGCCCCTCGACGTCACCGTCGACAGCGAGATCGACGGCGCGTTCTCCCTGCTGAAGCGCGAGTGGGGCAGCCTCGACGTGCTCGTGCACGCGGTCGCCTATGCGCCGCGCGAGGCGCTCACCGGCACCTTCGTGGAGGCGACCAGCCGCGAGTCGTTCCGCATGGCGCACGACATCTCGAGCTACAGCCTGACCGCCCTGGCGCGCGGCGCCGCCCCGCTGATGGCGGGTCGCGCCGGCTCGATCGTCACGCTGAGCTATCTCGGCGCGGTGCGTTCGGTGCCGAGCTACAACGTCATGGGCCTCGCCAAGGCGAGCCTCGAGGCGAACGTGCGCTTCCTCGCCGCCGACATGGGCCCCGCGGGCATCCGCGTCAACGGCATTTCCGCAGGTCCCATCAAGACGCTCGCCGCCGCCGGCATCCCGGGCTTTCGCAAGATGCTGGGCCGCGTCGCCGACGTGGCGCCGCTGCGCCGCAATGTCACGCTCGAAGACGTCGGCAACGCCGCTGCCTTCCTCTGCTCCGACCTCGCCGCGGGTGTCACGGGCGAGATCATGTACGTCGACTGCGGCTTCAGCACGGTCGGCATGAGCTTTCCGCTGGAGGCGGAGGGCTGACGAGGGCTGCGTGATGCGTGATGCGTGCGGCGAGCCAGCGGCGCGATGATTCATCCGCTTCCTCGCGAATCGAGCGCGCCATCTTCGATGGCGTTCCCTCGGAGCAGGGGCGCTCGGCGCACTGTGTCATCAGACGCTGAAACCTCGGTGGGCGCCTCGCTCTGACCCCTGCTCCTTGGCGCTCTCCACGCTCGTCCGCGGATGAATCACCACACCGCTGGCCGGCAGCTCGCCGTGCACAGCTCGCTTCCCTATGAGGCGAGGATCGCCACGTGAGGTGCCCCCCCTCTCACCTAGTCCAGGCTGCGTGCATCGGGTAGCTGGCCGCGCGCCGGAGGGGGAGCGGGGCATCCGGTGACGAGCGTGGAGAGCGCCGAGGAGTGGCGATCAGCGCCCGGCGCATACATTGGCTTCAGCTTACGTCAACACAGTGCGTCGGGCGCCGCCGCGACGAGGGGACCGCCGCAGGCGGCGCTCGAACCGTGAGGAACCGGATGCCCCGCTCCCCCTCCGGCCCGCCGCAAGCCGACCGCTGCCCGCGGCTACTCGAACGCCTTCGGATTCACCGCCACATCCGCCTTGCGCCGCGCCTCCGCGACGTAGGCCACGATATCGGCCGAACCGAGGCGATTGATCAGCTGAAGGACGCGCTCCTGGCGCGCTTGCGCCGTGAGCGGCGCCACGTCCATGCGCAGTTTCGTCACGGCCAGCACCGCCGCACCCGCCTCCGTGGGCACGACCTCGAAGAGCGGCTTGCCCTGCGGCGGCGGCAGCGCGAAAACCTTCGAGCGGATCTCGGCCGGCGCCGAAGGGTCCGTGCGCCCGATGTAGCGCGGCCCCTCGATCTTGCGCCCCTTGAGCGCGACATCGAAGGCTTCTCCCGCCTGCAGTCCCTTGAGCGCCGCGTCCGCGGCGGCACGCGCGGCGGCGAGGCCCCGCTGGCGCTTCAGGGTGGCGACGATCTGTTCGCGCACCTGTTCGAGCGGCCGTACCGCGGGCTTGCGGTGCTCGAGCACCTTCACCACGACCAGCCGGTCCTCACCGAGCGCCACCGGCCCCCCGACGCGCCCCTGGTTCAGCACCGCGTCGCCGAACACGAGGTCTTCGAGCGCCGGGTTGTCGCCGAGGACGCCACCGCCCTTGCCGCGCTCGAAGGTCTCGACGACACCGCCCGCCAGCCCGAACTCCTTCTCGAGCGCCTCGAGCGTCGCGCCAGGCTGTTCGAGCCGGTTCTGCAACTGCTCCTGTGCGTCGCCGAAGCGGTCGGCCGACTGGTCGCGCCGGTACTGCGCCTCGAGTTCGGGCCGCGCTTCCTCGAATGTCTTGGTCTTGCCCGGCTGGATCGCCTCGAGCTGGATCACGTGATAGCCGAACTGCGTTTTCACCGGCCCGCGGGTCTCGCCGACCCGCATGCCGAAGACGGCGTCCGCGAACGGACCGACAAAAGTGGAACGCGTCGCGAAACCCAGGTCGCCGCCATTGGCGGCCGAACCCGTGTCCTTGGAGTACTGCCTGGCGAGGGCCGCGAAATCCTTGCCGGCCTTCAGCTGGGCGAGCACGTCGCTTGCGGTCTTCTCGTCGGCGACCAGGATGTGGCGCGCGCGGCGGCGCTCCGGCTCGACGTAGCGGTCCTTGTCCTGCGCATAGAGCGCGCGCAGGTCGTCGTCGACGACCGTGATGCGCGCCGCCACCTGCTCGAGGCGCAGTTCGCCGTACGCAAGGCGCACCGACTCGGTGGTCATGTAGTCCTGCCGGTTCGCGTCGTAGAAGGCGCGCACCGCGGCCTCGTCGACACTGGCGGGTTCGAAATCCGCCGCCGCAAGGATCGCCCAGCTGGCCTCGCGCTGTTCGTCCTCGAGCGCGACGATGCGATCGAGCTCTTTCGGCGTCACGAAGTCGGAGACGCCGATCGCGCGTTGCAGTTGCTGGCGGGCCAGCGAACGGCGCAGGTCGGCCTCGAAGGACTCGACGGTCAGGCCCACCTGGGCGAGGCGCGCCTTGGCGATGGTCGCCGAATACTTGCCGTCGACCTGGAATGCGGGCTCCTGCTCGATCGCGTCCTTCACCTGCTCGTCCGTCACGCGATAGCCGAGGCCATGGACGCGGCTGTCGATCATGGCGCGGGTGATCAGGCCCTCGAGCACGCTCTGCTGCAGCTCGGCGCGACGGTCCTCCGGGATCTCGCCGCCGAACACGCGCGCGGCCTGCGCCTGCTGGTCGAGCCAGGCCTGGCGGGCGGTTTCGAGCGGGATCTTCTCGCCGTCGACCTTGGCGGCGTAGGCGCTCTGGCCGATGCCGACATCGACGATGCCGTAGGCACCCCATGCGACGAAAACGAGAGAGATGGCGCCGAGGATCGAATAGCCGATGACGCCGTGCAGGTGGTCTCTGATCTTCTGAAGCATCTAGAACCTTTGGATGAGTTGGCGGAGCGGACGGGACTCGAACCCGCGACCCCCGGCGTGACAGGCCGGTATTCTAACCAACTGAACTACCGCTCCACATGGTGGGTGCTGAGGGGATCGAACCCCCGACCCTCGCCTTGTAAGGGCGACGCTCTACCGCTGAGCTAAGCACCCTTCCAAGCTTCAGAAGGGCGCGGATGATAGAGGATCGCAAGGCGTCGCGCCAGCGGTACCCTCCGCAAGCGTACACTGCCGCCATGCGAGCCTTCCCGCCCCTTTTGGGCGCCTTGGCGCTCAGTCTCGCGGCCAGCCCCGGTCTTGCGCACGACGACCTCGCGGGCACCCGTTATGTCGCGCCCGAGGGCGCCGACGCAGGCGACTGCGACCACCGCGATGCGCCGTGCCGCACCATCGGTTACGCCCTCGCGCAGGCCAGCCATGGCGATGGCGTCAAGGTGGGCGCCGGTGATTACGATTTTTCCGGCCTCGACCTCGGCGAACTGCTGTTTGGCAAGCAGGGCCTGCGGGCGGGGTTCAGCGCCGCCGACGATTTCGCCACGGACGACCCCGCCGCGAATCGCGCCGTCGTCCGCGGAGCGGACCCGCGCTACGTCCAGACCCTGATCGCCTTTGGATTCACGCCGGTGGATGCATCGGGCCGCCCGATCGCGCGGGAAATCCAGCAGGCGCAGGCCGCCGCCCCCTGTACGGCGGGTCGCGCGGGTGCCTTCCCGTGCTGGAACATCGACTACCTCGCACAGGTCCCGCTCACCGGATTTTCGACGCAACCGCTGAGCGTCGCGAACCTCTGGGGTTTCGTCGATCGCGATGACGGTCGCGAATACGTGATCGTCGGCCTGCGCAACGGCACGGCGGTGATCGACGTCACCGACCCCGCCAATCCGCGCGAGATCGCCACCATCGCGGGGGTCACGAACGCCTGGCGCGAAGTGAAGGTCTACCAGGTGTTCGACGCCGCCGCGAACCGCCACCGCGCCTATGCGTACATCACCACCGAAGGCGCGGGCGCGGGACTGCAGGTCATCGACCTCAGCGAGCTGCCGGCGGGCGCGCGGCTCGTGAACACGCTGCACGACCTGTCGACCTCGCACACCCTCTACATCTCGAACATCGACTACGCGACGGGCATGGCGCTGCCGGGTGCACAAGCGTTCCTGTACGTCGCCGGTGCCAATGTACTGGGCGGGCGCTACCGGATCTACGACCTCACCGACCCGGTGAATCCGCGGCTCGTCACGACGAGCCCGGGCGCGCCCGGCGCGCCGACGCCCTACATGCACGACTCGACGAGCCTGCGCCTGACCGACAACCGCACGACGCAATGCGCCGCGGCCCACAATCCCTGCGAAGTGCTGGTCGATTTCGACGTCGAGCGCGTCGAGCTGTGGGACGTGACCGACAAGGCCACGCCCGCCTTCCTCGGCGCGGCGACCTACCCCAACGCGCGCTACATCCATTCGGGCTGGCCGACCGCCGACCAGCAGTACGTGATCGTGCATGACGAGCTGGACGAACTGCGCATCCCCGGCCTCAACACTTCGATCTACACGCTCGACCTCACGGACCTGCGCGCGCCGTCGATCATGACCTCTTTCACGGGCGCGGATTCGACCACCGACCACAACGGCTACACGGTCGGCAACCGCTACTACCTCGCGCACTACCGCCGCGGCCTCGTGATCCACGACCTGGCGACGCCGCGCGCCCTGCGCGAAGTCGCGTGGTTCGACACCTACTTGTTGCCCGAAGCAAACATTGCCGGCACCGAAGGCGTGTGGGGTGTCTATCCGTTCCTGCCCTCAGGCACGATCGCGGTGAGCGACATCTCGAACGGGCTCTTCCTGCTGAAGCGCAACGAGACGAGCGCGACGCCGCCGCCACCGCCCGCTCCGCCGCCAGTACCACCCCCGGGAGGAGGCTCCAGCGGCGGCGGTGGTGGTGGCGGGGGTGCCCTCGGCGTGCTGGCGCTGGCGATGCTATTGATTGGGCTGGTGCGACGGGTGGCTGGCGGCGGGTAGCCATCGGCGGGCCGGCGAGGGAGCGGGGCCTCCGGTTCCTCACGGGTCGAGCGCCGCCTTCGGCGGTCCCCTCGTCGCGGCGGCGCCCGACGCACTGTGTCGGTAGTAGCTGAAAGACCTGTGACCGCCGGACGCTGATCGCCGCTCCTCGGCGCTCTCCACGCTCGTCACCGGACGCCTCGCTCCCCCTCCGGCGCGCGGCTGACCACGCATCGCACG
>WBZQ01000480.1_pt3 | contig 14194 bp, 12 predicted proteins | sample 5204251 | NCBI WGS metagenome assembly WBZQ01 (sample SAMN12412402, study PRJNA552823) | activated sludge metagenome | isolation source: activated sludge from nitrification reactor of wastewater treatment plant... | place: USA: Virginia | collected 2017-09 | reverse complement strand
GTGGCCTTCGGTCTGGAAGGCGCCGTTGTAGCCGAAAATACGGCGGTGTTCCTTCTGGCGGATCTCGTCGCCGTTCAGCGGCTCGTTCAGGAAAAAGGTAAAATTGGAATACAGTTCGAAGGAGTAGTCCGAGTAGTACAACTGGTTTTTGAAAAAGGAATTGGCGCTAAGAATTTTGACATGCTCGAAGTTGAAGTTATATCGGCTGGTGCGGCCGCCTTCGTTGTCGTCGATGGTGCCGAAGCGCCCGATCAGCCCGCTGCGTACCGCCCGGTCGGGCACCTGCCCGGAAGCATTCCAGGAACTCTGAAAAGCCGAGGCGGAGAGCGTGATGCGCTGTTCGTTTTCCAGCAGGGCGTTGTATTTCCCGAACAGGTTCAGCCGCCGAAAAGCCTGCGGGCTCTCGAAATAGCCGTCGGAGTAGAAGGCCTCGGAGGCCAGGTAGGCGTGGCGGTTTTGCCGGGCGGCGTTTTTACCCAGCAACTCAAAAGCGCCCACGGCACGGGCGGTGCCGAACTGCCCGCCTTCCACCTTCAGAAAACTCCGGTCGAGGGCGTCGGTGGTCCGGAACCGCACCAGCCCGGCGGTGGTGAAATTGCCCGCGTCGGCATAGTACGGTCCTTTTTTGAACTCCACATTGCCAATGATCTCCGGGATCAGAAAATGCAGATCGGCATAGCCTTGCCCGTGGGCGTGGCTGACCATGTTCACCGGCAGCCCGTCCACCGTCAGGTTGATGTCGGTGCCGTGGTCGATATCGAAGCCGCGCAGGAACATCTGTTCGGCTTTGCCGCCGCCGGCGTGTTGGGCGATGAACAGCCCGGGCACCAGGCGCAGCACGTCCTGCGAGGTCGCGATCGGGCGGGTGCGCAGATCCAGCGCGCTGATGCTCTGGAAGGGCTGGCCGACGGCGGTCGTGATTTCCACGTCGCCCAGATCGACGGGAGCGGGGACGAGGCTGACGCGCAGCGTGCTCGTTTCGGAATCCCGCACGCTTACGTCGGAGATGGTTTGGGTTTCAAAGCCCACATAATTGAACGTGAGCGAATAAACGCCGGCGGGCAAGTTGCCGAAGGTGAAAAAACCGAGCGTATTGGTGGTGGTGTACAGCCCGGATGGCTCGAGCCGGACGCTGACCCCGGCCAGTTCGATCCCGCTGCCGGTTTCGGCGACCTGTCCGTTGATGGAGCCATTGTGGGCGGCATCAGGGGCGGCAGCCAACATGGCGCAGGGAGTACTGAAGATAAGGATCAAAACAAAGGGAAGAAGTACATTTTTCATGGTTGAGCGATCTGTTTACCGATGGAATTTTCGCATATCTACGAAAAAAGAAGGCTGCCGGTTTTTGACGGGCATCATGCCGAACCGGCAGCCTTCCTGGCTGCAAAGAAAAAATCCCTTTCCAAGGTAGAAAAGGTTTTCTAAATATTAGGATAAGATTCCTAAAATGAGGAAGTTATGAAGCCTTTACTTCTCGCCGGCAGCCGCTCTCCCGGCCAGCCGCCCCGCTCTTTCAACCAAGTCCGCCAACTCTTTCCGGTATCCTCCCGGGTCGTTCCGGGACGCCAGGCGGGCCCGTTCCAGAGCATGGCCGTAAGAAGCCTGGCCCTTGAACTTCGAGTCGCGCAGCAGCAGCCCGAACTCCGCCACCGCGGAGGCCAGCAGAAAATTCTCGCTTTCGTCGCGACGGTCTAGCGCAGCGACGTTCAGGCGGTATTCGAGCAACTGGCTGGGGGCCTCGCCGCCGGGCTGCTTGTAGCGCAGTTGCACCACGAACAGATCATCGTCGTTGATCCGTACCGATTTATCCGGTTCGGCGACCACTACCAGAGCCGAGTCGAGTTTGGACAGCGGCGGCAGCGACTGCCCGGTGGGGATCAGTTCGTAGAGCGCCGTGACGCGGTGCCCGGCGCCCATTTCGCCGGCGTCTTTGGTGTCGTCGTGGAAATCTTCGGTGGCCAGCAGGCGGTTTTCGTAGCCGATGAGGCGGTAGCCGGCCACCTGTTGGGGGTTGAAGTGCAGTTGCAGTTTCACGTCTTTGGCGATGGTGAACAGCGTGCCGCCGAACTCGCGCACGAACAGTTTTCTGGCTTCGCTGAGTTGATCCACGTAGCCGTGGTTCCCGTTGCCTTTGTCGGCCAGGCTTTGCATCTTGCCGTCCTGGTAGTTGCCGTCGCCGAAGCCGAGTACGGTGAGGTACACGCCGCTCTGGCGCTCGTTCTCAATAAGTTTGACCAATTCGTCCTCGCTGCTGACCCCGACGTTGAAATCGCCGTCGGTGCAGAGAATGACGCGGTTGTTGCCGCCCCGGATGAAGTTTTTCCGCGCGGTCGCGTAGGCCAGCCGGATGCCTTCTCCGCCGGCCGTGCTGCCGCCGGCCTGCAATTCGCTGATGGCCGCTTTGATCTTCGATTTGTCGGTGCCCGGCGTGCTTTCCAGTACCTGGCCGGCTGCGCCGGCGTACACCACGATGGCCACCCGGTCGTTGGGGCGCAACTGGTCGGTGAGCAGGCCGAGCGATTGCTGCACCAGCGGCAGTTTGTCGGGTTCATTCATGCTGCCTGACACGTCGATCAGGAAAACCAGGTTCGAAGCGGGCAACTGGCCGGTATCCACGGTTTTGCCCTGCAAGCCGACCAGCAGGAGGCGGTGCCGGGGCTCCCAGGGGCAGGGCGCCACTTCGGTATACACCTCGAAGGGATGCTGGGCACGGGCCGGATTGTACTGATAATCAAAGTAGTTGATCATCTCCTCGATGCGCACGGCGTCGCGCGGTGGCATCTGACCGGAGTTGATAAAACGCCGGATGTTGGCGTAGGAAGCGGCATCGACGTCGATGGAAAAGGTGGAAATATTGCCGAGTTTGGCGTCCTGGAAGGGGTTTTCGACGATGGGGCTGTATTGTTCGCGGTTTGTCCGCGGGTCAATGGTATCCGCCTTTTTGTCCTTCCGCCTTTTCCCGTGTTCCTCTGCAATCTCCTCCAGGTCATAAGCGATATCCGCCCCGGGAGCGATCAGGAAATTTTGTGAAGGGGCAGGTTTGGCCATTTCCGAGGGGGAATAACGGGGATTTCTAGCCTTTTCGCAGGAGAAAAGGAGGAGGGACACGCCCAGCAGCAGGAAAAGATTGTTTTTCATAAAAATGCAGAAAGGTTTGGGTGAAACAAGGATGAGCAGCACGACGCTGTCGTCCGTATTGATGCAGCCCGCGCCGAAAAAGCACAAGGAACCTGGACTTTTTTTCGCTGCTGTCGGGTTTCGCCTTACTTTTGCGCCGCTTTAGCAAAGTCATTCCGTGTAATTGCCATAATTGCTATAATTACAGTAATTTCAGTAATTGCCATAATTGCTATAATTACCGTAATTACAGTAATTACAGTAATTGCCGTAATTACCGTAATTGCCGTAATTACCTCAACTTCCTACTTATTCATGCAAATCCGTTCAGCCCTCATCTCCGTTTATTCCAAAGACGGTCTCGAACCCATTATCCGCCGCCTGCACGAACTGGGCGTGCAACTGTACAGCACCGGCGGCACCCAGTCCTACATCCAGAAACTCGGCCTGCCCGTCACCGCGGTGGAGTCGCTGACCGGCTATCCGAGCATCCTCGACGGCCGGGTCAAAACCCTGCACCCGGCGGTATTCGGCGGCTTGCTGGCCAAACGTGAACCGGCCCACCTGGAACAACTCCACACCTACGGCATTCCCGAGATCGACTGCGTGATTGTGGACCTGTACCCCTTCGAAGAAACCGTGGCCGCCACGAACGACGCGACGGAGATCATCGAGAAGATCGACATCGGCGGCGTATCGCTGATCCGGGCGGCGGCGAAAAACTGGAAAGACGTGGTAGTGGTAGCCTCGAAAGACGAGTACAAAATGTTCCAGGATCTGCTGAACGACCAGAACGGCGAATTTTCGGCTTATAACCGCCGTGAATTTGCCCGCCGGGCCTTCAAAGTGACCTCCAACTACGACATCGCCATTTTCAACTGGTTCAACGAAGGCACGGCCGATATTTCCTTCAAATACAGCATTCACCGCTCCGACATCCTGCGTTACGGCGAGAACCCGCACCAGTCCGGCGTCTTTTTCGGTGACTTCGAAAAGGTGTTCGACAAACTGAACGGCAAGGCCATTTCCTATAACAACCTGGTGGACATCGACGCCGCCGTGCAACTGATGCGCGAGTTCCAGGTGGGCAAACCCGCTTTCGCCATTCTTAAACACACCAACGCCTGCGGCGTAGCCCGGCGCCATACCCTGCTGGAAGCCTGGCAAGCCGCCCTGGCCTGCGACACGACCTCGGCCTTCGGCGGTATTTTCATCACCAATGCGAAGGTAGACCTGGCCACCGCCCGGGAGATCAACAAACTGTTCTACGAAGTGCTGATCGCCCCCGATTTCGATCAGGATGCCCTGGACCTGCTGAAAAAGAAGGAGCAGCGCATCCTGCTGAAGATCAAAACCTTCGACGTGCAGAAACGCGTGTTCCGCAGCCTGCTTAACGGCGTGGTGGAACAGGATGCCGACCTCAAGACGGAAACCGAAGCCGACCTGCAAACCGTAACGGAGCGCAAACCGACGCCCAAGGAGGTCGGCGAACTCATCTTCGCGGTGAAATGCGTGAAGCACCTGAAATCCAACGCCATCGCCCTGGTCAAAGAGCGGCAGTTGATCGGCATGGGCTGCGGCCAGCCCAGTCGGGTGGACGCGCTCCGGCAGGCCATCGCCAAAGCCAGATCCTTCGGCTTCGACCTGAACGGCGCAGTCATGGCCTCCGACGCCTTTTTCCCTTTCCCGGACTGCGTAGAGATCGCCCATGAGGCCGGCATCACCGCCGTTATTCAGCCCGGCGGCTCGATGAAAGACCAGGATTCCGTGGACGCCTGCAACAAAAACGGCATGGCCATGGTGATGACCGGCTTCCGGCATTTCCGGCATTAACAAAGTTTATTGGGGCAATTTGATACACCAAACTGGCGTTTGGTCGCGTTTAATGCCTCCAATTCATTTGTTTATTTCACTTTCAAACAAACACATTCTCTATGAAGAAATCTCTTTTTTTTCTGCTCGGATTCGCTATTCTGTTCGCCGCCTGCGGTAAAGACGACGACAAAGGCAACGGGACGAATACCGAAAAACTGACCGACGGCCAGTGGAAAGTGACCGCCTCGACCGGCACTTTCGACCTGCTCGGCACTCAGCAAACGGTGGACATATACGCCCTGCTCGACGCCTGCGAAAAAGACAACCTGGCCCAGTTCAAGTCGGACGGTACGCTGGTAGCCGATGAAGGCGCCACCAAATGCGACCCCAGCGACCCGCAGCAGGAAAACGGCACCTGGCAGTTCAACACCGACGAAACCCGTCTGGTGGTTGCCGGCCCGGATTACAGTTTCGACGCCGAGATCCTGGAACTTACAAACTCGAAGTTGCGGGTGAAATACGTCACCAATTTCAACGGCACATCCACGACGACGGAGACGACTTTCGAAAAGATCTGACCCAAACCCTGGATTCAGGACGGGATGGATGGGGCCGAATGCCCTGTTCATCCTGTTTTTTTATCCCGTCAGACCCGATCCCATTCTGCCCCGGGGGAGCGGGCGCTATGTGAAAGGCTGGTACCGGGATGCCGGCCCGCCCCTGTACGTGTCCAGAGGCATCGGCACCACGATGCTGCCGTTCCGGCTGATGGCCCGCGCCGAAATCCCCGTTTTTCTGATCGGTTTTTAAACAGAGCGTTATGCCTGATAAAACTAAGCGTATTTCCCCCCAACTCAAAGCCAAAGCCGCCCGCATCCGGGAGATCCTGGACGACCTGTTCCCCGATCCGCCCATCCCGCTCCAGCACCGGGACGCCTACACCCTGCTGGTGGCGGTGGTACTGTCCGCCCACAATACCGACGCCTGTGTGAACCGGGTTACGCCGCACCTGTTCGCGGTAGCCGACAACCCCTACGACATGGCCAAACTGCCGGTGGAAACGATCCGGGAGATCATCCGGCCCTGCGGCCTGTCCGAAGCCAAATCGAAGGCCATCAGCGGCCTCTCGGAAATGATCGTGGAAAAACACGGCGGCAAGGTGCCGTCCAATTTTGAAGCCCTGGAGCAATTGCCCGGAGTGGGCCACAAAACCGCCGGCGTGGTGATGTCGCAGGCCTTCGATCATCCGGCCTTCCCGGTCGATACCCACATCCACCGCCTGGCGGCGCGCTGGGGATTGAGTTCGGGCAAAAACGTTGTGCAGACCGAACGCGACCTCAAGGCGGTGTTTCCGGAGGAATCCTGGAACAAACTGCACCTCCAGATCATCTATTTCGGCCGCAAGTACTGCCCGGCCCGGGGTCACCGCCCGGAAGAATGCCCCATTTGCTCCTGGGCTGCCAAGTAGTTGAAGGTTGAGGGTTGAAGGTTGAAAGTTGAGGGTTGAAAGTTGAGGGTTGAAAGTTGGAGGTTGAAGGTTGAAGGTTGAAGGTTGAGGGTTGAAAGTTGGAGGCACCCAGGCGTGAAAATGGATAACGCCAAAATGCCCGATGAAAAGAACCTTCAACTTTCAACCTTCAACCTTCACTGCCCGCATCGCTTCCGCGTGGCTTCCATCATTTCTTTCATGAACACGATCTGGTGTTCGATGGGCTGGTACTCGGGTCGTTCGAGGCTTCGCTCCAGGGTCTGCTCCACTTCGCCGAATTGCCCCTTGCTGATGGCGAGTTCGAAATTGATCAGATTTTCCCGCTGGAATTGCCGGAACGCCACTACGTGCTGCTCCTTGGGGCGTAATTTGAGGTATACAAAACACAGGATCAGGGCAATCAAAAAGCCGCTGAACCCGGACAGCATCAGCATTTTGAAACCGAATCCTCCCTTCTGGATGCGCAGGGTTTCATAGTCGTGTTGCAGGCGGATATTTTCTTCCCGCAGTTCTTTGTTGCGGTCATACTGAGCCGACCATTCGTTCTCGTATTTTTGCGCCCGTTGTTCGAGGGCGGCATAAGCCTGTTCCAATGCCAGCAGGCGCTCCCGGGCATCTTCTTTATGGTTGTTATTGGTTGGGCCTTGTTCCATCGCTCGATTTTTTTGTTTTGCAAATGTAAGCGTCCGCTGCGACCTGACCGGCAGCAAACGACTCTAATTGCTTTAAATCACATCTGTTTTAATGATACCAAAAGTTGATATTCTGGCCATCGGCATTCACCCCGACGACGTGGAACTGAGTGCCGGCGGCACCTTGCTGCGTCATGCCGCCGCCGGCAAAACCTTCGGCATTCTCGACTTGAGCCGGGGCGAACTGGGCACCCGCGGCACCGCCGAGATCCGCCGGCAGGAATCTGCGGAGGCAACCCGGATACTCGGCGCCGCGTTCCGCGAAACGCTCGACATCCCCGACGGGCTATTTACCCATACTCCCGACAACTGGCTGAAGATCGTCCGCGTCATCCGGGCCTGCCGGCCGGAGATCGTGCTGTGCAATGCCCCGGACGACCGCCATCCCGACCACGGCCGCGCCGCTAAAATGACCGCCGACGCCTGCTTTTACGCCGGCCTGGCCAAAATCGAAACGCTGGACGAAACGGGAAACGCGCAGGAAAAGTGGCGGCCCAAAGCGGTGTACCACTACCTGCAGGACCGGCAACTGAACGCCGACTTCGTGGTGGACATTACGCCGTGGTTTGCCCGGAAAATGGAGGCGATCATGGCCTTCCGCTCCCAGTTTTACGACCCGAACGGCGAAGGAGGGCCCAATACTCCTATATCCGGCAAAGAGTTCATCGATTTTATGGAAGCGAAGGCCCGGGTGTACGGCCGGCCGATCCAGGCCCAGTTTGCGGAAGGGTTTATCTGCGCCAGAACGCCGGGTGTAGCCGACCTTTTCGACCTGGTCTGAGCGCCTCGAAAAGCGGCTTTGGCCGATCAGATGTTTTCGCGTAAGTTTGCTACGAATTACAAAACGATTCGGTATGAAAAAAAGCAAACATTGGATACTGGCCTTTGGGGTTATCGTCCTGGCCCTGAGTGGCTGCGCCAGCACCACTAAAAAGTTTTCCCGGCGCCTGCAGGGCACCTGGCAGATCGCCAGTTATAACGTGGAACGCCCGTCCGTGCGCTCCGCCGCCGCCCCGCCCTCCGATTTCGGAACCATCACCTTCAACAAGGACAAAACCGGCAGCCTGGAGAACCCCAGCATTTTCGGCAACATCGCCCGCAGCACCCAGGGCTACCGCTTTCAGTGGAACAACACGGAAAATTTGGTGGTCATCAAGGCCGAAAACGCCGAAGTGTCGAAATCCTGGATCGTCATGACCGACAAAAAAGATCAGCAGGTGTGGAAATCCACCGACGGTGCCAACGCGGTACACACCATCGAACTGCGCCGCTGATCCATTCACTTTTTTCCGCATCTAAAATCCTGATCTGCAATGAAGTACTTTCTGCCCCTCTTATTCCTGTGCGCCGCCCTGTTCTCCGGCAGTCCGGCCGCCTCGGGCCAGGTCCGTTTTGGCCTGAAAGCCGGTCCGAACCTGAACCAGATGGGGCTGAGCGATGACTACCGTACGGCTCGTCGCCTCCTGGAAATCTCGGAAGATCTGGAAACGAAGTCGATGTTTGCCTATCACGCCGGAGTGGTGATCGAATTCGGTTTGGGTGGCGCTTTCGGCCTCGGCACCGGCCTGGAGGCCACGGTCAAAGGCGCCCGCCAGCAATACGTCCTGCGCATCCTGAATGAACCCTATGACCGTACGTACCGGATCGCACCCCTGTACGTACGCCTGCCCCTGGCGCTGACCTACCGGCACAGCGGGTTGTATTTCGGGGTTGGCCCCTATCTGGCTTATGCCGTAGCCGGCAAGGAAAAGGTGAAAACGGAAGGCCCCGACGGTACTTCCGGCAAAGTTTCCCGCAACCTCGAGTTCGGCGACGACCTGGAAGACGACTTGAATCCGCTGGACTACGGCGTGGGGGTGGAGTTGGGCTACGAAACAGGCCGGCTGCGCCTTTCGGCATCCTGGCAGCACGGGCTGCCCAACCTGCTGCCGGCCGAACTGGTGGATACTGCCGCCGGTCTCAGCGGCGACTGGTGGTTGAAAAACCGGACGCTTGGAGTGTCGGCGACCTGGTTCCTGCAGCAAAACTAGTTCCTGAACGTCCCGACTTTACACAATCTGGAGGCTGACTCACAAGTCGGTGAATTGTTTATATGCTGATTTGTTTATCTGTAAATAACGCTGAAGTCAAGGGCGCTACTTATAACCAAATCCGCAATTAAACGATTAAGGAACGCTCAAAAAATAACTTCGCGACAAACGTTTACTAAACCTTGCAGGTTTAGTAAACGTTTGCCCGGCTAAATCGGTAACTTATTTTTTGAGCGTTACTAATCAGACTTATAAGACAGCCTTTTTTGATTACTGACCACCGACCACCAATTTGCGGCTGCCCAGAAACTGGCCACGCTGCCACAATTCCAGCCAGTAAAAGCCCGGCGCATAGTTCCGGATATCCAGCCGGACCTGCGGCCCCGGATCCTGCCGGGTGGTCAGCATCGCCCCCTGCGCATTGTGAAGCACCACCAGAAATTCTTCTTCCCGGCAATCCGGACAGGTGATGTGAACGTAATCCCGGGCCGGGTTGGGCATAAAACTCCAGACTGGCGAGGCAGGGGGCTCCGGGGCCGGGGTTTTCGCCTGCACCAGTGTTGATTGTACGATCTGGCAGCCGGTAACTGCCGTTACGGTCACGCTGTATTCACCCGGCTGGTCGACACCGATGGTCCGGGTGCCGGCTCCGGTCGACCACAGGTAGGAGGCGCCGGGTACCGGTCCCGGATCCAGGGTCACGCTTTGGCCGGCCGGTAAGGATACGACCGGGTCCAGGGCCAGCGCTACGTCCAGTTTACCCTGGTTCTTCCAATGGGTAATCTGCGCAACGGCGGGTTTCACCAGACTGAAGATATCGGGGCAGGGATGCGGGATATCGGGGTGCAGGGTAAAGGCGATCTGGACCAGGAAGGTGTCGCCGGCCGCGAAATTGAAAGGCCCATGGGAGCCGATGGAGCGGCGGTCGGCAAACGGCAGATCTGCGGTACACATGGACCAGCCCTGCGGATCGGCGGGGTTGCCGGGGAAAACATGCTCGGAGAGGCTGGTGCTGCCCGGGTCGTATCCATTCCCACCGATCGAGATGGGAGAACCGTCCTTCCACAAGCCCTTCAGGTAGCGGTAAAATTCTATGGGCAAATCGGGGTCGGTTACCCCGGGGTTGGGTGTGCCGATGATCGGGTTGTCGAAGGTGATAAAGTGATTCAGGCTCCGGTTGGTAAAGGCAACGGACTGCACCGGGATGTTGCTTTCAAAACTGCCGGAGGCGTTGCTGCAGTTTTCATCGTATTCGTCGGCATTGTAAACATAAAAGGCATTTACATCGGGCAAAGAGCCCAGGTTGTCATCGTACCGGCAACCCAGTTCAAGGTCGGCAAAAAAGCCCATATACGTATCCACGTAACTTTTGTCGGACCGGTTGATGACCTCAAAATCTGCGAAAAGCGAATGGCCGGCCGGATTCAGACCCGGGCAACCGTACATGTAGACCGAAATAGCCAGGTCGACGCCCAGTACTTCACCCTGCGAGTTTTCATGCTTGGTGCTGTCGCTCAACACCCACCAGGCCATTTGATCTCCTTTTATCCGCGGGTAATCTCCGTCATACACATTGTAAAGGCCGTCGTTATTGACGTCTTCGAAGGGGGCCGGAAACAGCGCCGGATCCGTCTCCACCGGTTCAAAGCCCAGGTTATACCGCAGGTGCGGATTGCCCTTGGCCGGCCAGGTCAGGACATCGAAAGGCGGCGGCTGGTCCAGGGTCTGGTCGGCGCCGAAATCCTGCCGAATTTTTTCAATTTGTTCCCGCTTCACCCTCCATACCCGGTTAAAGTCCCGCGCCGGTCCCTGGGTTACCCCGGTGCGGTATTCCCGGCGATTTTTCACAAAATAGTCGTCGGCAGCCAGGTGCAGCACCTGTTCCCCGTCATAACCGCCGATCCAGGGAGCAAAGGCAAAAAGGGTGGAAGCGGTGTCGGCTGAAGTCAACAGGGTCGGGTCGTAACCGTCGAAAAACAAACTGGGGCTGGATGCCAGCGTTACTTTTAGGTTTTCACTTTCCAGATGCCGGTTAAAAAGTACGGCCTCTTCAACCGGCGCGGCCTCTCCGTTCGGGCCGGTTTTGATGAGTGTAAGACCATTGGGGACAGCGCTGCGGGCAGCCACCACAAAACCGCCGTCCGGGTCCTGGAGCAGTTTGCCGCCCGTCCCCAGCCCATATTCCCGGCTCCAAAGCGGGTTCCCGCCGTCATCGACCAGGGCCAGCACGATTTGCAGGGAATCCGACTCACCGGTCAGGGCGAAACCGCCGGCTGTAGCCACCACATCCCAGTATTCCCGGTCGTCGGTCTCTTTTTGCCAGATCGCGCCACCTGCGTCGTCGAGCAGGATCAGGCCGGCCCGGTCATTGGCAGTATATCCGCACCCGATAAAACCACCGGCAACCGCCTTGAGCGCCCGGAAAGAGAAAGCATGATGCCGGGCCCAGATCGTATTGCCGGCTTCGTCCACGGCTTTTACGTTTCCAAGGGCATCGGCCACTATGAACAGGCCGTTGTGGAAAAAAGCCGATTCAACGGCCATATTCAGCGGCATGGCCCATTCTTCCGTAAAACCGGCGGTCTGGCTGTATTTTATTTTTCGATAGTATTTTCGGCCAAATACTACAAACGTGCTGTCGTCGACGGGAATGATCGGCAACTGTTTCAGTAAAGATCCGGCCGTGTCGGCAAATGCGGTTTCGTTTACCAGACCGACTCCGGGCCGGTATTCCGACAGAAGGAAGTTGGACGAAGCGTTACTTTGCCGCCGGCCCAGTAAAAAATACGGATGTCCGCTGTTGGCGGAGTGCAGTTGGACCGTGGATGACCAGATGTGAATGGATACATCTACCGGCCGGACGAATCCGGTGGTCGATCCAAGCCGATCGAGCTGGGCAAAATAAATACTACCGCCGGCAAAGTACTGGCCGTCCTGAAAGGATAACCGGATGAGCCCGACATGATGCAGCCCCGTCGGCAGTCTTCTGGTCCAGATGTTTTGAGCGGGAATATACTGGGAGAAGCCCAGCAGGCAAACCAAAAAGAGGAGAGATTTTGGCATAACAGGAGCGTTTGAGCCAAAATTACCGCGATGTGTTTGTTCCCGAAAACCAGATTTATCTTAAAAGTCAGGTTCCCAACCTTCCTATTTCGGCACAAAATCACTTTTGCCTTCCAGCCAGTCCACGTATTCCACCGACCCCAGCCGGAATTTGACCGGCACGACACTCACCTTGCCCAGATTGTGCTCGATCCGGCAGAAAAACGGCAGGCATTCGGCCGACCAGTGTGGAGCAAGTGAAGGCGCGTTTGTTTCACGCGAAGACGCAAAGGGGGGCAGAGTGCGCAAAGAAGGTGGAAATGGACGGTAAAAGGCTATTCCCGTGTTCAGATCAAAAGCGGCGGCCTCCGCTTGCATTAAAAATCCCTGCTTCAGGTCTCCCGACATAGCCCGGCTCAATTCATACAAATTCTTCCCCTCGGACCACCCTTGCCCCCGAACCACCGCCGGCCCCAGCAGCAATGCAGTAATGAAACCATAAAACAATGAATCCATGAAACAATAAAGCAATAAAACAATGAAGCAATAAAACAATGAAGCCTCTTAACTCCTCCTGGTTCCCTCATACAGGTCGAATTTTTGAAAACTGCACTCCAGCGGCCCGTTGAACAGGGTGATCCGGCGCGAGGGCCGCAGTCCGACGCTTTTGAGTGCGTCGCGGTTGGAGGAGATCAGCCAGGCGTCCCAGCCCGACCAGGTCTGTTTCAGCCGGTCGCCGATGCTTTGGTAAAACGCAGCGATGTCCTCTATTTTCAGGCGTTCGTCGTAGGGCGGATTGGTGATGAGCGTACCGGTTTCTACCGGCGGCAGCAGTTTTTCGAACGGCATTTTTTCTACCCGGATTACCTCTTCCAGTCCGGCCGACATCACGTTGATGGAAGTGGCATTGCGGGCGCGGGAGTCCTTGTCGGAGGCCAGGATCGGAAATTCGAAGGGCTGGATCTTGGCGTCGGCTTCCTTTTTAACCTGTTCCCACAGTTTTCGTTCAAAGTTCACCCAGCGGAAAAAGCCGAACCCGGCCCGTTTGTGCTGCGGCGGCGTATGCGTAGCGATCATTGCTGCTTCCACGGGCAGCGTTCCACTGCCGCACATGGGGTCCACAAAAGCGCCGCGGCCGTTCCATTCGGACAGCAGCAACATGCCGGCGGCCAGCACCTCGTTGAGGGGGGCCTCCACCGTGTCGCGCCGGTAGCCGCGTTTGTGCAGGGAGTCGCCGCTGGCGTCGATCGAGACATCGCAGCGCGTACCGTTGATGTGTACGTTGACCAGCAGGGTAGGGGCTGCGGTATTCACGCTGGGCCGGCGGTTGTAGCGGTCGCGGAACTGGTCCACGATGGCGTCCTTGGTCAACAGGCCGGCATACTGCGAATGTCGGAACACCTCGCCCTGGGTGACGGCATCCACGGCCAGGGTATCGTCCACGCGCATAAATTCCGACCAGTCGATCTCGCGGATGCCGGCGTAGAGGCTGCGTTCGTTGTAGGCCGGGAACGAGTGCACCGGCACCAGCACGCGCAGGGCCGTGCGCAGTTCGTAGTTGGCCCGGTACAACATGCGGGTGTCGCCGTCGAAGGCCACGGCACGCTTCAGTTCACGGATACCGGTGGCGCCGAGGGCACGCAGTTCCGCGGCGAGGGCCGGTTCGAGGCCGGCAAGTGTTTTGGCGATGAATTGTTGCATCGCCGCAAACCTACTAAAGATCGGTCATGCGAATCGGGGACGAAAGAAGGATAAATTTTTTAGATCCAGGCGCAGTATCCGGCTTATGTAGATTTCTCCGCTACGCTACGAAAGGAAAAGGCAACTTTAATCGTGCTGACCAAGCCTTAAGGCTGGGCCACCCGGCGTTGGCCTGTCATCCCGCAGCGCAGCGGAGGAAACTACAAAACTCAAATTTACGACTCAAACAAAAAAGCAGGTTGGGGCGCCCCGATTTTTAAGACCTCCACTTAAAAAGCATGTTTACGGATTTACCGTCAACTGCTCCG
>WBZQ01001840.1_pt1 | contig 14195 bp, 14 predicted proteins | sample 5204251 | NCBI WGS metagenome assembly WBZQ01 (sample SAMN12412402, study PRJNA552823) | activated sludge metagenome | isolation source: activated sludge from nitrification reactor of wastewater treatment plant... | place: USA: Virginia | collected 2017-09 | reverse complement strand
CTCGTCGAGGGTGTAGCCGATGGCCAGCTTGGCGGCGATCTTGGCGATCGGGAAGCCGGTGGCCTTCGACGCCAGGGCCGAGGACCGCGACACCCGCGGGTTCATCTCGATGACGATCAGCCGGCCGTCGCGCGGGTCGATGGCGAACTGGATGTTGCAGCCGCCGGTGTCGACGCCGACCTCGCGCAGGATGGCGATGCCCAGGGAACGCATCTTCTGGTATTCCCGGTCGGTCAGCGTCATCGCCGGGGCGACGGTCACCGAGTCACCGGTGTGCACGCCCATCGGGTCGAAATTCTCAATCGAACAGACGACCACCACGTTGTCGTTGCCGTCGCGCATCAGCTCGAGCTCGAATTCCTTCCAGCCGTAGATCGATTCCTCGATCAGCACGTTGGCGCTCGGCGAGGCAGCCAGGCCGTCACCGGCCATCCGCTCGACGTCGTCGAGGGTGGCGGCCATGCCCGAACCGAGCCCGCCCATGGTGAACGACGGCCGCACGACGACGGGCAGGCCGAGCTCGGCGACCGTCTCGCGGACCTCCTCCATGCTGAAACACACCCGGGAGCGGGCGGATTCGCCGCCGACGCGGGCGACGATGTCCTTGAACTTCTGCCGGTCCTCGCCGCGCTGGATGGCCTCGAAGTCCGCGCCGATCAGCTCGATGTTGTGCCGTTCCAGCGCGCCGTTCTCATGCAGCGCGACGGCGGTGTTCAGGGCGGTCTGGCCACCGAGGGTGGCCAGCAGCGCGTCGATCTTGTTGCCGCGCTCGGCCTGCTGGGCGATCACCTTCTCCACGAACGCCGCGGTGATCGGCTCGACGTAGGTCTGGTCGGCGTATTCGGGGTCGGTCATGATGGTCGCCGGGTTGGAGTTGACCAGGGTGACCTGCAGGCCCTCCTCGCGCAACACCCGGCAGGCCTGGGATCCGGAATAGTCGAATTCACAGGCCTGTCCGATGACGATCGGCCCGGAGCCGATGACCAGAATGTGGTTGAGGTCGCTGCGGCGCGGCATCAGTGCTTCTCCATCAGGTCGATGAACCGGTCGAACAGGTTCTGGGCGTCGTGCGGGCCGGCGGCGGCCTCGGGGTGGTACTGCACCGAGAAGGCCCGGCCGTCGATCAGCCGGACGCCCTCCACCACACCGTCGTTGGCGCAGGTGTGGCTGATGACGGCGCGGCCGAACGGGGAGTCGAACTCCTGTCCGGCCTCCCCCTCCAGCGCGAATCCGTGGTTCTGCGAGGTGATCGCGACCTTGCCGGTGGCGTGCTCGATCACCGGGATGTTGATGCCGCGGTGCCCGAAGGTCATCTTGTAGGTGGACAGGCCCAGTGCCCGGCCCAGCAGCTGGTTGCCGAAACAGATTCCGAACAGCGGGATTCCGGCGGAGACCACCTGTCGGGTCAGCTCGACCACCGCGTCGGCGGTGGCCGGGTCGCCGGGACCGTTGGACAGGAACACCCCGTCGGGTGCCAGGTCGGCGATGGCCGCGAAGCCCGACGAGGACGGCAGCACGTGGGTGCGCACACCGCGGGCGGCGAGCATTCGCGGGGTGTTGGACTTGATGCCCAGATCGATGGCCGCGACGGTGAAGCGCGCGTCGCCGTCGGACTCGACGACGTAGGGCACCTCGGTGCTGACCTCGGCCGACAGGTTCGCGCCCAGCATCGACGGCTGCTCGCGGACCCGGGCCAGCAGTTCCTCGGGGCCCTTGGCGTCGTCGAGGGCGGCGCCGGAGAACACCCCGGCCTTCATCGAGCCGCGGGTGCGCAGGTGGCGCACGATGGCGCGGGTGTCGACGCCGGCGATGCCCACCACGTTCTGGCGGGCCAGTTCGTCGTCGAGGGTGCCGGTGGCGCGCCAGTTCGACGCCCGCGGCGACGGGTCGCGAACGACGTAGCCGGCCACCCAGATCCGGTCGTCGCGGCTCTCGCCGTCCTCGTCGTTCCAGCCGGTGTTGCCGATCTGCGGGGCGGCGGCGACGACGATCTGCCGGTGGTAGCTGGGGTCGGTCAGGGTCTCCTGGTAGCCCGACATCGCGGTGGTGAACACCACCTCGCCGAGGGTCTGACCGAGCGCGCCGAAGGCGGTGCCGGTGAATACCCGGCCGTCCTCCAACACCAGCACGGCGGGCCTGTTGCCGCTCATCCGTTTTCCTTCCCGGTCCAGGTTTCGTACACGCTGTGGTCATCGGCACGGAATCCGGTGTCGATGTCGGTGCCCGACGGCAGTCTCCAGCGGATCACCAGAATGCCGTCGAAGGTCAGTGCCTTGCCGGCGTGGCCGCGTTCGGTGCGGATCGCCACGATCGAGGCGGCGGGGATCCAGATCGGCGTGCCGCCGATCCGCTGCAGCATGACGCCCTCGGGGTAGCGGGTCAGCACCGCCTTGGACCGGTAGCCGAGGTCGCCGACGGCGATCCGGTCGTTCCACTGCGGTGCCAGCGTGCTGCCGACGTAAAGCCCCTTGGTGGCCGGGATTTCGGCCGGCCCGACGGTTTCCGGCAGCGCGGGCAGGGTGCCGACCAGCGACACCTGGCGTTCGGCGCGGCGGCGCCAGCCGCGCAGCATCAGGTGGATCAGGTAACTGACGATCACCGCCACCACCGCGGCGAAGATCAGCGAGCTGACCAGGGTGGGGGTGTTCACGGGGCGTCCACCTCGCGTCGGCGGGCCTGCCCGTCGCGGGCGGTGATCCTGCCGCGCAGCAGGGTGGCGGTGACCGTGGCGGGCAGGGTCATCGACTGGTACGGGGTGTTGGCGGACTTGCTGGCCAGTTCGTCACCGGTGACCGTCCACCGGGCCTGCGGGTCGACGACGGTCAGGTTCGCCGGTTCCCCGACGGCCAGCGGGCGGCCCTGGTCGGCCAATCCGACGATCGCGGCCGGGTTTTCGCTCATCACCCGCGCCACGCCGCGCCAGTCCAGCAGGCCCGGGGCGACCATGGTTTCGGCGATCACCGACAGCGCGGTCTGCAGGCCGAGCATGCCAGGCCGGGCGTTGGCGAATTCGCAGCACTTCTCCTGGGCCGCGTGCGGGGCGTGGTCGGTGGCCACGGCGTCGATCACCCCGTCGGCCAGGGCCGCGCGCAGCGCCAGTGCGTCGGACGCCTCGCGCAGCGGCGGGTTGACCCGGTTGACCCCGTCGTAGCTCGCCAGCCGGGAGTCGTCCAGCAGCAGGTGGTGCGGGGTGACCTCGGCGGTGATGGAAATACCTTGTTCCTTGGCCCATTTCAGCAGTTCGACGGTGCCGGCGGTGGAGGCGTGGCAGATGTGCACCCGGGCATGCGCGTCGCGGGCCAAGATCGCGTCGCGGGCGACGATGGATTCCTCGGCCGACCGCGGCCAGCCGGCCAGCCCCAGCCGGGCGGCGTTGGGGCCCTCGTGCGCGACGGCGCCGACGGTCAGCCGCGGCTCCTCGGCGTGCTGGGCGATCAGCACGCCCAGACCCGAGGCGTACTCCAGGGCCCGGCGCATGACCAGCGGATCGTGCACGCATTTGCCGTCGTCGGAGAACATCTTGACCCGGGCGGCGCCGGCGGCCATGGTGCCCATCTCGGTGAGCTGCTCACCGGCCAGCCCGACGGTGACCGCGCCCACCGGGTGCACGTCGACCAGGCCGATGTCCTGGCCGCGCTGCCAGACGTGGTCGGTGACGACGGCACAGTCGGCCACCGGGTCGGTGTTGGCCATCGCGAACACCGCGGTGAATCCGCCGAGGGCGGCGGCGGCGGAACCGGTTTCGATGGTCTCGGTGTCCTCGCGGCCGGGTTCGCGCAGGTGGGTGTGCAGGTCCACCAGGCCGGGCAGCAGGATCTGGCCGGTGGCCTCGATCACCTCGGCGTCGGCCGGGACGGCCAGGCCGGCGCCGATCTCGGCGATCTGGCGGTCGTCGACCAGCACGTCCACCGGGTCACCGGCACCGTAGAGCCGCACTCCGCGGATCAGAACGGGACTCATCAGCTCACTCCTCCCCGGCGTCGGCGCCGACCAGCAGGTGGAACAGCACCGCCATCCGGACGTGTACACCGTTGGAAACCTGTTGCAGCACAGCGGTTTGGGTGGAATCGGCGACCGAGTAGGCGATCTCCATGCCGCGCAGCATCGGCCCCGGGTGCAGCACGACGGCGTGCGGGGCCAGCAGCCCGTGGCGCTTCTCCGACAGGCCGTAGCGGATCGAGTACTCGCGGGCCGACGGGAAGAAGCCGCCGTTCATCCGTTCGGCCTGCACCCGCAGCATCATCACCGCGTCGGCTGCGGGCAGCTCGGCGTCCAGGTCGCCGGTGACCGTCGCTCCCCAGTCGGCGACGCCGGTCGGCAGCAGGGTCGGCGGCGCCACCAGCACCACCTCCGCGCCGAGGGTGTTCAGCAGTGCCACGTTGGAACGGGCCACCCGGGAGTGCAGGATGTCGCCGACGATCACCACGCGCCGGCCCTCGACGGCGCCGAGCCGCTGCCGCAGGGTCAAGGCGTCCAGCAGCGCCTGGGTGGGGTGCTCGTGGGTGCCGTCGCCGGCGTTGATCACCGACGGACCGCCCAATTTGATGGGCGGTTCCAGCTTCGACTCGGCTGGAGTCGATGGTCGGATTCGGCCAGCGCCGACTCCGCAAGCTCCGTCGGCTCGGCCTTCTCCTCCGCGGCCACTCGCTTCGCTGGCGTCCACTCCGCCGACCCTCGCCAAACCGCCGCCCTCCGCCTCGCAAGTCCAGTCCGCCAGCTGGTGGGCCGCGCCCGATGCCGGGTGGCGGATGATCAGCGCGTCGGCGCCCGCGGCGCGCAGCGTCAGCGCGGTGTCGCGCAGCGACTCCCCCTTGGCGACCGAGGAACCCGAGGCGCTGACGTTGATGACGTCGGCGCTCATCCACTTGCCGGCCACCTCGAAGGACACCCGGGTGCGCGTCGAGTTCTCGTAGAACATGGTGATGACGGTCCGGCCCCGCAGGGTGGGGAGCTTCTTGACCTCGCGGCCCAGCAGCGCGGTGGCGAACCGGTCGGCGTCGTCGAGGATGGCAGTCGCCTCGTCGCGGGTCAGGTCGGCGGCACTCAGCAGGTGTTTCACCGGGTCTGCTCCTCGGGGAGAGAAATGAGCACCTGGTCGCGGCCGTCGTGTTCGGTGATGCGGACCTCGACGTTCTCGGCGCGCGAGGTGGGCACGTTCTTGCCGACGTAGTCCGCGCGGATCGGCAGTTCGCGGTGGCCGCGGTCGACCAGGACGGCCAGTTGCACGGCCCGGGGCCGGCCGATGTCGCGCAGCGCGTCGAGTGCGGCGCGGACCGAGCGCCCGGAGTACAGCACGTCGTCGACCAGGATCACCAGGGCGTCGTCGATGCCGCCGGGCGGGATCCGGGTGTCCTCCAGCGGTCGCGGCGGCTTGGAGTTCAGGTCGTCCCGGTAGAGGGTGATGTCCAGTGAGCCGTGACCGACGGCGACGCCGCAGAAGTCGGTGATGTTGGCGGCCAACCGGGCGGCCAGCTCCGGACCCCGGGTCGGGATACCCAGCAGCACGACGCGCGGGGCGTCGGCGGAATCCAGGGCGGTCTTCTCGATGATCTGATGCGCGATCCGCGCAATGGTGCGACTGACGTCGGCCGACGACATCAATTCGCGCCCGGATTCTGAGGCGCCCACGAGTGGTTCGGACCTCCTTCTCCGCCTCTCTGGACGGATCGTTAAAGGATGTCGGACTGCCCGATACCCTAGCAGGCCGCCAGGGCGCGCCCACGGGTCTCCGGCAGTGCCAGCGTGCACCCGATGCTGACCAGCACAAACCCGCCGATCAGCAGGCCCACCGCCCAGCTCCCGACGGCCGCCACCAGCGCCCCGGCGACCAGCGGGGGCAGGGCGCCGCCGACGATCCCGGCCAGGTTGAACGCCAGGCCGGCCCCGGTGTAGCGGTAGCGAGTGGCGAAGGTCTCCGGCAGGAACGCCCCGATCGGGCCGTAGGACAGCCCGAACAGGCAGAAGATGCCGGCGATGGCCACCAGGAAGGCAATCGGAGACCCGGAGTCGATCAGCGGCATCACCAGGAACGCCCACGGCAGCGCGGCGAGGAAGCCGACCAGGATCACCCGGCGCCGGCCGAACCGGTCGGAGAGCACCGCCGACAGTGCCGAGCAGGCCATCAGCATCACCCCGGCCAGCACCCCGGCGGACAGCACCAGCGGGCGGGGGTGTCCGATGTGGGTGTTGGCGTAGTTCATCAGGTAGGTGCCGCCGAGGAAGCTCATGGTGAAGATGCCGACCATGGCGCCGGCGCCGAGCAGCACCTGGGCGCCCTGGTTGCGCAGCAGTTCGCCCAGCGGCGCCCGCGGCACCGCGCCGCGGCGGACCTCCTCGGCGAACACCGGGGTCTCGTCGATGCTCAGCCGAACGTAGAGCGCGACGATCAGCAGCACCGCGCTGAACAGGAACGGGATCCGCCAGCCCCAGGTCAGAAACACCGGGCTGGACTCGGAGATGGTGACCGTGGCCAGTAGGAACACCAGGTTGGACACCGCCAGCCCGGCGCCGGCGCCCAGTTGGGTGAACATGCCGTAGGCGCCGCGCTTTTCGGTCGGCGCGTATTCGGCCGACAGCAGCGCCGAGCCCGCCCATTCGCCGCCGACCGCGAAGCCCTGCGCCAGCCGCAGCGCCAGCAGGATCGCCGGGGCGGCCATGCCGATACTGGCCGCCGAGGGAACCAGGCCGACGCCGACGGTGGAGGTGCCCATGATCAGCAGGGTGGCGATCAGGGTCTTCTTGCGGCCCAGCCGGTCTCCGAAGTGCCCGAAGACCGCCGCGCCGATGGGCCGGGATGCGAACGCGACCGCGAAGGTGCCCAGCGACGAGATGGTCGCCATGGTCGGATCGAGGTTCGGGAAGAAGACGTGCGGGAAGACCAGGGCCGCCGCGGTGCCGTAGATGTAGAAGTCGTAGAACTCGATCGCGGTGCCGATGAAGCTGGCGAACGCCACCTTGCGCAGCGGGCGTGCAACCGTCGGGCCACTGGTCATCCAGGCAGGCTAACGTGAGCCGGGTGCAGCTAGAGGCGAACACCGAATCGGTGACCGCGGCCGTCGACGCCGGCCTGCTCGCCGGGGCCGTCACCGTGGTCTGGCAGCGGGGAAAGGTACTGCAGGTCAACGAGATCGGCCACCGCGACGTCGACGCGGGCGTGCCGATGACCCGGGACACCATCTTCCGGGTCGCCTCGATGACCAAGCCGGTGACCGTCGCCGCGGCGATGACCCTGGTGGAAGAGGGCCGGCTGGCGCTGTCGGATCCGATCACCGACTGGCTGCCCGAGTTCACCTCCATGCAGGTGCTGGCCGACCCGCGCGGGCCGCTGGATGCCACGGTGCCGGCGCGGCGCGCCATCACCGTCGAGGACCTGATGACCCACCGCTGCGGGCTGGCCTACCAGTTCTCCATCCCGGGGCCGCTGGCGCGCGCATACGCGAAGGTGTCGCTGCGCCAGGACGCCGACGCCTGGCTGGCCGAGGTGGCCACACTGCCGCTGGCACACCAACCGGGCCAGCAGTTGACCTACAGCCACGCCACCGACGTGCTGGGCATCCTGATCTCGCGGATCGCGGGCAAGCCCCTGCACGAGGTGCTCGAGGAGCGCATCCTCGGGCCGCTGGGCATGGTCGACACCGGCTTCTTCCTGACGCCGCGATCACGCCGGCGGGCGGCCACCATGTACGCGCTGACACCCGAGGGCACGCTGCGGCATTCGGTGATGGGGCCGCCGCACGTCGCACCCCCGGCGTTCTGCCAGGGCGGCGCCGGATTGTGGTCGACGGCCGACGACTATCTGCGGTTCGCCCGGATGCTGCTCGACGGCGGCACCGTCGACGGGGTGCGGGTGCTCTCGCCGGAGTCGGTGCGGGATATGCGCACCGACCGGCTGACCGAGCAGCAGAAGCAGGTGCCGTTCCTGGGGATGCCGTACTGGATCGGCCGCGGGTTCGGCCTGAACCTGTCGATGGTGAACGACCCGGCGCGCTCGGGCCCGCTGTTCGGGCCCGGGGGCGCCGGATCGTTCACCTGGCCGGGCGCCTACGGCACCTGGTGGCAGGCCGATCCGGAGAACGACCTGATCCTGATCTATCTGATCCAGAACGCGCCGGACCTGTCACCGGACGCCGCCGCGATCGCCGGGAACACCTCCTTGGTCGCGCTGCGGACCGCCCAGCCCAGGTTCGTCCGTCGGACCTACCAGGCGCTGGAGTGCTGAAGCGCCGGTCTACTTCTCGTCGTCCTCGTCGCCCTTGCGGCCGGTGATGATCTCGCCGGCCTTCTGCACCGAGTGCCCGGCGATGTCCAGGGAGTCCTGGACGATGTTCGTCGCGCCCTCGGCGACGTTGCCCTTGAGCACCTCGACCGCGTTGTCGACGATGTCACCGGACATCTCGACGGCGTAGGTGGCGATGTCCTTAGCCGACTGCACCGCATCCTTGGGGTTGAAGCCCATGACCGACCACCTCTCCTCGCGTTGCCCGATTACCAGGTGTTCCCGGTACCGCGGCTCACAGGTTAGTCGGGTTCGGCGACGGGTGCGCGCAGAACACCCGAAGCGGCGCGGATCTGCGGGGTGACCAGCATGACCTGGCCCAGCACACCATTGATGAAGCCCGGGGAGTCGTCGGTGGACAGTTCCTTGGCCAGCTCGACCGCCTCGTCGACGGCGACCGGCTCGGGCACGTCCTCGGCGTGCAGCAGCTCCCACACCGCGACCCGCAGGATCGCCCGGTCGACGGCGGGGATCCGGTCCAGCGTCCAGCCCTGCAGGTGCGAGGAGATCAGGTCGTCCAGATGGGCGGCGTGTTCGGTGACACCGTTGGCCACCAGCACGGTGTAGTCGGCCAGCGGGGTGACGTCGGGCTGGGTGCGGGCCAGCTCCGCGCGCGAGGTCGCGACCTCGGCCGGGGTCAGGCCCCGCGCCTCCGCCTCGAACAGCAGGTCGACCGCACGTTTGCGGGCGGCGTGCCGCCCCCGCACCGGGCGCTTTTCAGGCATTCACGCGGCCCAGGTAGCTCCCGTCGCGGGTGTCCACCTTGAGCTTGTCGCCGGTGTTGATGAACAGCGGCACCTGCAGTTCGGCGCCGGTCTCCACGGTGGCGGGCTTGGTGCCCGCGCTGGAGCGGTCGCCCTGCAGGCCCGGCTCGGTGTGGGTGACGACGAGCTCGACCGACACCGGCATCTCCAGGTACAGCGGCGCGCCGTTGTGGAAGGCGATCTGCACCGGCAGGCTCTCCAGCAGGAACTTCTCGGCGTCGCCGACCAACGCCTCGGACAGCGGATGCTGCTCGTAGTCCTGGGAGTCCATGAAGATGAAGTCGCTGCCGTCGCGGTAGAGGAAGGTGGCGTCGCGCCGGTCGACGGTGGCGGTCTCCACCTTCACCCCGGCGTTGAACGTCTTGTCGTTGACCTTGCCGGTCAGCACGTTCTTGATCTTGGTCCGGACGAACGCGGGGCCCTTGCCCGGCTTGACGTGCTGGAATTCGATGATCTGCCACAGCTGGCCATCGATGTTGAGGACCAGCCCGTTCTTGAAATCGGCAGTCGATGCCACGGCGAAACGCTCCTAGCTTTCTCAGTCAGAGAATCGTTAGTTCCTTGGGGAACCGGGTCAGCAGTTCCGGCGGCTGCTCGTCACCGGCCCCAGATGTGTCACCGGCGACGATCAGCGTGTCCTCGATCCGGACACCGCCTCGACCGGGCAGGTAGACACCGGGCTCCACGGTAACCGCGGCGCCAGCAGGCAGTGTACCGGTGGCCGTCGCGTTGATCCCCGGTGCTTCGTGGATGTGCAGTCCCACCCCGTGGCCCAGTCCGTGGCCGAAGTACTCCGCGTAGCCGGCGGCGGCGATAACCTCGCGTGCCGCGGCGTCGATGTCGGCCAGCATCGCGGCCGGTTTCAGGGCGTGACGCCCGGCCCGCTGGGCGTCGGCGACCAGGGCGTAGATCTCCCGCTGCCAGTCCGCGGCCCGGCCCAGCACGAAGGTGCGGGTCATGTCCGAGTGGTAGCCGCCGACCCGGGCGCCGAAATCGATCTTGACGAAATCCCCGGCGGCCAGGGTCGCGCCGGTGGGCCGATGGTGCGGAACGGCCGAGTTCACGCCGGTGGCGACGATGGTCTCGAACGACGGCCCGTCGGCGCCGCCGGCCAGCATCAGCGCCTCCAGGTCGTTGCGGACCTCGCGCTCGGTGCGGCCGGGGCGCAGTCCGCCGCGCTCGATCAGCGCGCTCAGCGCGATGTCGGCGACCACGCAGGCACGCCGCAGCAGGGCGATCTCGCCGTCGTCCTTGATCTCGCGCAGGGCCTCGACCAGCCCGCAGGCCCGGACCAGGCGCAGGCCGGGCAGATCGGCCAGCACGTCGGAGAGCGCGGCGTGGGCGTCGACGGTCATCACGTGCGACTCGAAACCCAGCGCCCCTGCCCCGTCGTCGGCGGCGCGGCGCGCCAGCGCCGCACCCAGGGAGCGGGTGATGACGGTCTCCAGATCGGGGGCCTGGGCCGCGGCCTGGGTGCGGTAGCGGCCGTCGGTGGCCAGAACGGCGCCCCGGTCGTCGGCGTAGACCAGCAGCGCGGCGTTGGAACCGGTGAAGCCGGACAGGTACCGCACGTTGTCGAGGTCGCTGACCAGCATCGCATCGAGTTGCCGGGCGCGGCACAGATCGGCCAGGTTGACGCGTCGGCGGGATTGTGTCACGCCGCCAAACGGTACTCGCTAGGCTGACCGGTCATGAGCAAGTCGTTGATGCGCGGCCTGGTGCTGGCGGGCCTGATGACCGTGGTCCGGCTCGTGCAGGGCACGTTGATCAATCTGCACCAGACCCAGGCGGTGCTGATCAGTTCGGTGTCGGTCGCGGTGATCGCCGTCGTCGCCCTGGTCTGGGGCTGGCGCGACGGGCAGGCCGACGCCCGGGCGTACCCGGATCCCGACCACCGCGATGACCTGGCGATGACCTGGCTGGTCGCGGGGCTGATCGCCGGCGGGCTCAGCGGGGTCATCACCTGGATCATCTCGCTGTTCTACCCGGCGCTGTACTCCCCGGGTATCGCCCAGGAACTCACCACCTTCGCGGCGTTCACCGCGCTGCTGGTGTTCCTGCCGGCGACCCTGGCCGTCGCGCTGGGCCGGGTGGCGGTGGACCGCAAGGGTCCGGAGGCTCCGCATCACGGCGGTATCCATGACGACCGCGCCGACACCGACGTGTTCGAAGCCATCACCGCCGACACCGTCGAGGTCGACACCGTCGAGACCGATGTCGCCGCGGCCGGCGCGGCCCTGGGGTCCGGTGCGGCCGAGGAGCCCCGCGCCGAAAGCTGAGCGTCCCAAGGGCCTGGAGCATCGCCCACCAGCACTGAAGCGGGGGCTACTCCCCCAGCGCGGCGTAGGCCCCGGCGATCAGCGCCGGGTCGGGGCCCTCCAGCCGGCCGGGTTTGGCCAGCCCGTCGAGCACCACGAAGCGCAGCACCCCGGCCCGGGTCTTCTTGTCGCCGCTCATGTACTCGACCAGCTGGCCCAGCGCGTCCGGGTCGTAGCTCGTGGGCAGGCCCAGGGCGGTCAGCACCGAGGCGTGCCGGTCGGCGGTCGCGTCGTCGAGCCGGCCGCTGATCCGGCCGAGCTCGGCGGCGAACACCAGGCCCACCGACACCGCCGCGCCGTGGCGCCAGCGGTAACGTTCGCGGCGCTCAATGGCGTGCGCCAGGGTGTGGCCGTAGTTGAGGATCTCGCGCAGCGCCGATTCCTTCTCGTCGGCGGCCACCACCTCGGCCTTGACGACGATGGCGCGGCGGATCAGTTCCGGCAGCACGTCGCCGGCCGGGTCGGTCGCCGCCTGCGGATCGGCCTCGATCAGATCGAGGATCACCGGGTCCGCGATGAAGCCGGCTTTGACGATCTCGGCCATCCCGGCCACCAACTCGTTGCGCGGCAACGTTTCCAGGGTGGCCAGGTCCACCAGCACCGCGCGCGGCTGATGGAAGGCGCCGACCAGGTTCTTGCCGGCGTCGGTGTTGATGCCGGTCTTGCCGCCGACGGCCGCGTCGACCATGCCCAGCAGCGTGGTCGGCACGTGCACGACGTCGATGCCGCGCAGCCAGGTCGCCGCGGCGAACCCGGCGACGTCGGTGGCCGCGCCGCCGCCCAGGCTGACGATCGCGTCCTTGCGGTCCAGCCCGATCCGGCCCAGCACCTCCCAGATGTAGCCGACGACCGGCAGGTCCTTGCCGTCCTCGGCGTCGGGGATCTCGATGCGGTGCGCGTCGATGCCCTGGCCGCCCAGGTATTCGCGGATCGCCTCGGCGGTCACCGCCAGGGTCGGCTGGTGCACGATCGCCACCTTGCGCACGCCGGCGAGCTGCTCGCCGAGCTCACCGAGCAGCCCGACGCCGATGATCACCGGGTACGGCGGGGTGACGGCAACCTCGACGCGGATCGCATCGCTTTGCATTACTGAGCCTCTTCACGACGTCGGGCGGCCAGCGCGGCCGGGGTGGCGGGGGTCGGCGGGGTGGCGTCGGCGGACGGTCCCGGTTTGGGCGGGGTGAACCGCCACGGCGGGCGGCGGCGGCGCCGGTTGGGCCGGGGTGCGCCCGGATTCTCCAGCCGCGACATCAGATAGCGCACCACCGCGCCGGGGTTGCGCCGGTTGGTCGACACCCGCACGGTCGCGGCCCTGCGGTACAGGGGCACCCGGGCGGCGGCCAGCTTGCGGTAGGTGGCGGCGGCGTCGTCGCCGGCCAGCAGCGGCCGGTTGGCGTTGCTGGAGGTGCGCCGGATCCCTTCGGCCACACCGATTTCCAGGAAGACCACGGTGTGCCCGGACAGCGCCTCGCGCACCCCCGGCGAGGTGATCGCGCCACCCCCCAGCGACACGATGCCGTCCTGGTTCTCCAGGGCGTCGCGAATCACCTGTTCCTCGATCCGGCGGAATCCGGCCTCGCCGTCGGTGGCGAAGATGTCGGCGATGCTGCGCCCGGTGGTCTCGACGATCTTGGCGTCGGTGTCGACGAACTGCACCTTCATCGCCTTGGCCAGCCGCCGCCCAATCGTCGACTTGCCGGATCCGGGCATGCCCACCAGGACCGCGCGGGGTGCCATGGCGACCGACCTATCCGGCGTCCCGGGTGCGCGAATCCCGGGCCTGGTTCGGCTGCTGTTCGGCGACGGCCCGCAGGTAGCCGTCGACGTTGCGGCGGGTCTCGGTCAGCGAATCGCCACCGAACTTCTCCAGCGCGGCCCGAGCAAGCACCAGGGCGACCATCGCCTCGGCGACCACCCCGGCGGCGGGCACCGCGCACACGTCGGAGCGCTGATGGATGGCCACGGCCTCCTCGCCGGTGGACATGTCCACCGTCGCCAACGCCCGCGGCACCGTCGAAATCGGCTTCATCGCGGCGCGCACCCGCAGCGGCAGCCCGTTGGTCATACCGCCCTCCAGGCCACCGGCCCGGTTCGTCGAGCGCACCAGCCCGTCGGGGCCGGGGTACATCTCGTCGTGCGCGGCGCTGCCGCGCCGGCGCGCGGTCTCGAAGCCGTCGCCGATCTCCACACCCTTGATCGCCTGGATGCCCATCACCGCCGCCGCCAGCTGACTGTCCAGCCGGTCCGCGCCGCTGATGAACGAGCCCAGCCCGATCGGCAGCCCGGTGACCACCACCTCGACGACGCCGCCGAGGGTGTCGCCGTCGCGCTTGGCGGCCTCGATTTCGGCGATCATCGACGCCTCGGCGGCCGCGTCGAACGCGCGCACCGGGCTGTCGTCGATGGCGGCCAGGTCACCGGCGCCCGGCGGCGGCCCGACGTACGGGTCGGAGGCGCCGATGGACACCACGTGGGAGAGCACCTCGACGCCGAGGCACTGGCGCAGGAACTGCCGGGCCAGAGTCGCGGCGGCCACCCGGGCCGCGGTCTCGCGGGCACTGGCCCGCTCCAACACCGGGCGGGCGTCGTCGAAGCCGTATTTGAGCATGCCGGCGTAGTCGGCGTGGCCGGGCCGCGGCCGGGTCAGCGGCGCATTGCGCGCGACGTCGAGTTCGGTGGCGGGCACCGGGTCCGGCGACATCACCGATTCCCACTTGGGCCACTCGGTATTGCCGATCTCGATGGCGACCGGGCCGCCCAGGGTGAGCCCGTGCCGGACCCCGCCGAGCAGGCTCACCTGGTCCTGCTCGAACTTCATCCGGGCGCCGCGGCCGTAGC
>WBZQ01001838.1_pt1 | contig 14200 bp, 8 predicted proteins | sample 5204251 | NCBI WGS metagenome assembly WBZQ01 (sample SAMN12412402, study PRJNA552823) | activated sludge metagenome | isolation source: activated sludge from nitrification reactor of wastewater treatment plant... | place: USA: Virginia | collected 2017-09 | reverse complement strand
GTCACCTATATACACCGAGCATTCTTCATCCCGCAGACAAGTACCCAATGCCAAAGCCAGATTACTGGCAATCTGTCCATGCTCCGGCGAAGTATAGGCCATCGCCACGATCTTCCCCCCGATAAACTCGTGCCGCCTTTCGGCTTTATACTCGAATTCGAAATAATTTTCGAGCGTGACTTCCTTTTTGCCTTCCGGGTGTGGTGCCGAGGTCATCATGATTGCAAAATTTTGAACAAAAATACAGCATTTCAAACAAAAAAGCCGGCCCGGGTGCTCCCCGACCGGCTTAATATTTCGAATGTAATATTGGCATGCGTTACCCCCCCGAACGGGGTTCGGGGGTACGGTACTTAGCGCCCCCGGCCGCCGCCGAAACCACCACCGCCGCCGCCGCGCCGGTCTCCGCCGCCGCCGCCTCTGCGGTCGTCGCGTCCGCCACCGCCGCCACGGCGGTCGCCACCGCCGCCGCCACGGCGATCACCGCCGCCGGAGCCGCCGCCGCCGCGCTGGGCGCGGGCTGCGTTCTCTTCGTCGGTCGGCATGGTGCCGTCGGGTTTCTCGGTAATGGCCCGGCGCGAGAGTTTCATCTTGCCCGTTTTCGGATCCACGTCGAGGATCTTGAAGGTGATCGGGTCGCCGGCTTTCAGCACGTCGGCCAGGTTTTCTACCCGCCGGTGGTCGTATTCGGACACGTGCATCAGGCCGGTTTTGCCTTTGAATTTGATGAATGCGCCGTATTCGGCCAGTTCTTCCACTACGCCTTCGTACACCGCGCCTACTTCCGGCATGAACACGATGTCCATGATCTTGGCGTAGGCTGCGTCCAGCGACTGCTTGTCGGGCCCGAAGATGGCGACTTTGCCGCCAATCTCATCCTCGTCGATAGAAATGGTGGTGCCGGTCTGGCGCTGCATTTCCTGGATGATCTTGCCACCGGGCCCGATGACCGCGCCGATGTAGTCGCGGCCGATGCGGAACTCGATGACGCGCGGGGCGTGGGGCTTGAGGTCGGGGTTGGGCTTTTCGATGGCCTCCGCCATTTTGGAGAGAATGTGCAGGCGGCCATCGCGGGCTTGTAACAAGGCCTTTTCGAGCATTTCGTAAGGCATACCGTCGATCTTGATGTCCATCTGCGTGCCGCAGATGCCGCGTTCCGTACCGGTCACTTTGAAGTCCATATCACCCAGTGCGTCCTCGTCGCCAAGAATGTCGGAGAGGATGGCGATGCGGCCTTTGTCGTCGGCGATGGCGCCCATGGCGATACCGGCGATGGCCGAGCGGATGGGTACGCCGCCGTCCATCAGGGCCAGCGAGCCGGCGCAGACGGTGGCCATGGACGAGGAGCCGTTGGATTCCAGGATGTCGGACACGATACGCACGGTATAAGCAAATTCATCGGGCATGATTTTGCGGATCGAGCGGGCAGCAAGGTTGGCATGGCCAACTTCACGGCGACCCGGACCACGCTGCGGCCGTACTTCGCCTACGGAAAAGGGCGGAAAATTGTAGTGCAGGATAAAATCGTCGTCATACGATTTCAGCGCGTTATCGATCAGCACCTGGTCTTGCTTGGTGCCGAGAGTAAGCGAAGTCAGCGACTGGGTTTCGCCGCGGTTGAAGATGGCCGAGCCGTGTGCGGAAGGCAGAAAATCCACCTCGCTCCAGATCGGGCGCACCTGGTCGCTCTTGCGGCCGTCGAGGCGCAGACCCTCACTGAGGATCACGTCGCGGATGATGTGCTTTTTGAGTTTTTCGAAGTAGCGGTCGGCAGTAGCGCCCCATTCCTCCATGAACTCTTCGCCGAATTCCTCGCTCACCGTGGTGATGGCGGCTTCCTTGATCTCTTCCAGGCGCGTGCGGCGGGCGTGTTTGTCCGAAGCGCTGCGGGCTATGGCGTAGATGTCGGATCCGGCCAGTTGTTCGATGCGCTGTTTCAGCGGTTCGTTCTCCGGAATTTCCGGAAGCGGCCGCTTGACGAGGGCCGATTCGCCGACCATTTCGGCGAGGCGTTCCTGCGCGGCGATCTGGTCTTTGATGGCTTCGTGCGCCAGTTTCATGGCGGCGATCAAGTCCGCTTCCTGGCATTCGTCGGCTTCGCCTTCCACCATGGTGATGTCGTGTTTGGTAGCCGCCACGATGAAGTCCATATCGGCACGCTCCAGGGCGGCGCGGCCGGGGTTGATGACGAACCGGCCGTCGATACGGGCCACCCGGACTTCGCTGAACAGCGCTTCCACCGGGATGTTGCTGGTAGCGACGGCGGCGGAGCAGGCCAGACCGGCCAGGGCATCGGGCATCGCGTCCTTGTCGGCGGAAATGAGGGTGATGATGACCTGCGTGTCGTTCATGTACCCGTCGGGGAACAGGGGGCGCAGCGCACGGTCGACCAGGCGGCTGATGAGGATCTCGTAGTCCGACAGACGTCCTTCCCGGCGGAAGAAGTTGCCGGGGATACGGCCGGCGGCGGCGAATTTTTCCTGGTAATCCACCGAAAGGGGGAAGAAGGGCTGGCCTTCCTTGGCCTTTTCGGCGCTGACGATGGTGCAGAGCAGCATCGTATCGCCCAGGCGGACCAGTACCGATCCGTCGGCCTGAGTGGCCAGTTTGCCGGTTTCAAGCACAACTTCCCGTCCATCCGGCAGGTTGAACGAGGTGCGCAACGGGATTTGCTTTCCCATAAGAATAAAAGAATTTATGCGCCGGCGGATTCAGCGGCAGTAGCGGTGGGCAGTGGCAGTATTACCCTGGAAGGGTCGTACGGAAAACAGGAAAGCAGGACAAAAACCGAAAAAATCACACAAAGAGACAGCGGCGAAGCCGATTTTTTAATTATGAATTATGAGGTGGTTGCGCCGGGCGCCCGAACCATATAATCCATAATTCATAATCAAAAAACTGTGTCTTTGTGTGGGGGAATAGGTTCCCCGTTTTTGACTGTATTTCCCGGATTTCCGGGTCATGCCCGGGCCGATGCTGTTGAAAGCCGGAGCGGGTTAAGAAACTTGGTTGATGGGGGTTGATGAGGGTTGATGGGGTTGATGAGGGTTGATGGGGTTGATGAGGGTTGATAAAAGTAGTTGAGTCGGTGGAAAGGGCGGGTTAAATCAACCTTATCAACCTTATCAACCGGATATATGGTGCAAGCCCGGAACGGGCTCGGTTGTCAGTCAGGCGGGCGGGTTTTTCGTGTGGTGTGGACGGGGTTAAAAAAATCCGGCCCCGGGGAAACCCGGGACCGGAGGTGTTTTTACTTACGGAGACCGAGTTTCTCGATGAGAGCGCGGTACTTGTAAATGTCTTTTTTCGCGTAGTAAGCAAGAAGGCTCTTGCGCTGGCCTACCATGGTGAGCAGGGCGCGGCGGGTGGAGTGGTCTTTCTTGTTGATGCGCAGGTGGGCCGACAGGCTTTCGATGCGGTAGGTGAGGAGCGCGATCTGGGCCTCGGTGTTGCCGGAGTTTTTCGCGTCGCCGGCGTACTCTGCAATGATCGAAGCGACTTTCTCCTTGGAATAGTAAACTGCCATTTTCTGAAAGTGATAAGTGGTAAATGATAAGTGATACCAAAACCGGATTTCCGAGGGTCAAACGGCAGTTTTTGCCTATCCGTCCGGCTTTAGCGGGTGCAAAAGTACGGTGCGGGATCGAAGGGTGCAAGGGTTTTGCAGGAAAGTTTTGATGTGCCCGGCGTGATTCCCTCCATCAGCGATCATGTAATCATGTAATTTTAAATCGTCAATCAACCGCCTCTGCGCCAGCAATTCTCGGTTTGAAGGAGCATTCCAGTTTTTGAGGTGTCATCCACGACGCAGGAGTGGGTGACATCTCAAAAACAAGCCGAGATGTCACCTTTTTCGTGCCTCAAAAGATGACACCTCTTACAAACCGAGAATCGCTGCCTCTGCGCCGGGTATTTTTTGAAGGAAAAACGACCAGACATGAAGAGGCTGTCTCAGAAGTCTGTTTATTCGTTTAATTGCGGATTTGGTTATAGGTAGCGCCCTTGGTTTCAGGGTTATTTACCGATAAACAAATCAACATATAAACGATTCACCGACTTGTGAGACAGCCTCTGCCGAAACAGGATTGCGGCCGGATGTTTACCGCCGCTTCGCTTCTTCCCACAGCGCATCCATCTCCGCCAGCGTCATTTCCTGCAGGGGCTTCGGGGCCTGCGCTTCGATGTATTCGAAGCGCGACTTGAATTTGCGGTTCACCCGTTCCAGGGCCGTTTCGGGGTCGACGCCGATGAAGCGGGCGTAGTTGACCAGGGAGAACAGCACGTCGCCGAATTCCTCTTCGATGTCCGGCTGGGGAGCGCCGTTGCGGATGTTGTCGTGCAGTTCGCCGAGTTCCTCTTCCACCTTGGCCCACACCTGTTCGGTATTTTCCCACTCGAAGCCGACCTGCTTGGTTTTTTCCTGCATCCGGTAGGCTTTGACCATGGCGGGCAGGCTGGCGGGCACGCCGGCCAGCAGGGATTTTTTGCCCTCCTTGAGTTTGAGTTGCTCCCAGTTGCGCTTCACCTCCGCGTCGTCGGTCACCTTCACGTCGCCGTAGATGTGCGGGTGACGGGATACCAGTTTGTCGCAGATGGCGTGCAGGGCGTCGGCGATGTCGAAGGCGCCCTGTTCGGAAGCGATGCGGGCGTAGAAGGTCATGTGCAGCATCAGGTCGCCGATCTCTTCCTTGATGCCCGGCAGGTCGTTGTCGAGGATGGCGTCGGCGAGTTCGTAGGTTTCCTCGATGGTGAGGTTGCGCAGCGATTCGAGGGTTTGCTTGCGGTCCCAGGGGCATTGCTCCCGGAGTTCGTCCATGATGGTGAGCAGGCGGCCGAAAGCGTCGAGTTTTTGCTGGTAAGAATTCATGGGGCAAAGGTATGTTTTGTAAATGAACCGGGATGCTAAGCGGTCCTACGGCACAGAGCCGTAGGACCGCTTGCCACAATCCTCCCCTCACGCCACCCGCGGCGCCAGCAACTTGTACAACACCGGCGTCACGATCCGCGACAGCAACGTCGAGGAGATGAGACCGCCGATAAGCACGTACGACAGCGGCGAATACAGCGGGTTCTCCTCGATGGCGATGGGGATGAGGCCGCCGATAGCGGTCAGCGAGGTCAGCAGGATGGGCACGAAACGGATCTCGCCGGCTTCCTGGATGGCGTCGTCGAGGCTGCGCCCTTCGGCCCGCAACTGGTTGGTGAAGTCGACCAGCAGGATGGAGTTCTTCACCTCGATGCCCATGAGGGCGATCAGGCCGACCACCACGGTAAAGGAGAACGGATAGCCCGTAGCCAGCAGGATCAGGATGGCGCCGATGATGCCCAGCGGAATGACCGACAGGACGATGATGGTGCTGCGGAAGGTCTTGAACTCCAGGATCAGCACGGCCAGCAGACCGAAGACGGTCAGCAGGATGATGGTGCCGAGGCCGCCGAAGGAACGCTGGGCGCTTTCTTCCTCGCCCGCCACTTTGTAGGTATAGCCGGCCGGGAAGGTCATGGCCCGGAGTTTCTCTTTTATTTTGCTGTTCACGTCGGCGGTGTAAAAACCGCTTTTCACAAAGGCCGTCACCGAGGTGAAGCGGTCCTTGTCGTAGTGCTGGATGTAGTTGGGCGAAGGTTTGAACTGGACTTCCGCCACCTGGCTCAGCGGGATGGCCGTGCCAAGCACATTGTTGACGTACAGGTCTTTAAATACGTCGAGGTTGGCGAAGGTGCCGTTTTTCGGCACAGTGACGGTCAGGTTGTACTCCTCTCCGTCGGCCGTAGCCGTAAAACTGCCGGTGTTCAGGCCGGCGATGGCCAGGCGCACCATCCGTTCCACTTCGGCCACCGGGATGCCCAGGGTAGCGGCTTTGTCCTTGTTGATCCTGACCTGGAGGTCGGTCTTGACCGTAGCGATGGGGTTGTCCACGTACATGGTGCCTTCCGTCTCGCTCAGGATGGTTTCGATCTGGCCGGCCACCCGGCGCAGGGTATCCAGGTTTTCGCCGAAGGCGCGGATCACGATGGGGGCTTCGATGGGCGGACCCTGTTCGAAATTTTTCACGTTGATCACAGCCCCGGGCACGTTTTTGAACTTTTCCCGCAGTTCGTCGAGCAGGGCTACTTTCACTGGCGGCGGCGTGCCGTCTTCCAGTTGAACGAAGACCTGCCCGTAGTCGGCGGCTTCGTTTTCGCGGATCACGTTGTAGTACACCCGCGGGTTGCCGCGGCCGACGTTGGAGGCGTACCAGGTGACTTTGCCCTTGCCGCCGGAGTAGCGACTGGTAGCCTGGTGATCGGTTGACTGGCCGGCATCGGGGTGGAGGGAGGTGAGCAGGGCGTTGCGCATGCCCAGTTCCGCATTCCGGAAGCCCGGGGCGGCGTATTCGTTCAATACGGAGTCCACCATCTGCACGGTGCGGTTGGTCTGCTCCAGGCTGGTGCCGGCGGCCATTTCCACGTCGATGTAGAACATGGGGCGCTCGCTGGCCGGGAACAGGGCGAAACCGGCCTTGCCGGCCAGGCTCACCACGGCGGTAAGGATAGCGATGGCGGCGACTATGGTGAGGCCGGGCCAGGCCAGAGCCAGGTGCAGCAGGCGGGCGTAGGTGCCGGAGATCAGCCACTTCAGGCCGCGCAGGAAGAGGTTGCCGCGCGGGTCGTGGTGCTCGGCCAGGATGCGGCTGCTGAGGAAGGGCACGATGGTGAGCGATACGAACAGGGAGGCGAGCACGGTCAGCACTACGGCCAGGGGCAGCGAGCGGATAAAGTCGCCGGAGGCCTCGGGCAGAAACACCAGCGGCAGAAAGGCCAGCACCAGGGTGGCCGTGCAGCCCAGCACGGCCAGCCCGATCTGTTTGGTGGCCAGGATGGCCGCTTCTATGCGGCTGTGGCCCTCCCGCAGCCAGCGTTCGATGTTCTCCACGACCACAATGCTGTCGTCCACCAGGATGCCGAGGGCAATGATGAGGCCGACGATGGACAACTGGTTGAGCGAATAGCCCAACTGGTCGAGGGCGAACAGGCCGATGGAGATGCTGAGCGGGATAGAGATCATGACCACCAGCGCGGCGCGCCAGCCCAGCGGCAGCAGGGTAAGCAGCACCAGCAGGATGGCAATGCCGAAGTCTTTGGCGAAGCGGACCAGGCGCTTCCGGACCGAGTCGTTCTGGTCGAACACCTTCACATAGTCCATGCTGGCCGGCAGGGTGCTCCGCCATTCGGCCACGGCCTTGTTCACCGCTTCCCCGACGTTGAAAATGTTCTGTTCGTCCTTCATCCGGGCCGTCACCCATACGGCGCGCGCGCCGTTGATGCGGGCCAGGTGGCGCGGTTCTTCATAGGCCCAGTCGACGTCGGCTACGTCTTTCAGGTACAAAATGCGGCCGTTGACGCCGTTGACCACGGTATTCCGGATCTCCTCGATGTTTTCGTAGTCGCCGCTGGTTTCCACAAAGAACTGGCGGTCGCCCAGGTTGACCGTGCCGCCGGGAATGGACACGTTTTCGCTTTGCAGGGCGCCCAGCACCCGGCTGACGGGCAGGTTCTCGGCGGCCATTTTGGGCAGGTTGAGGCTGATGCGCACTTCGCGTTTGGGGTAACCCCAGGTGTCGGCAGCCTTGATGCCGGCGATTTTTTCCAGTTTTTCCTCCAGCCGTTCCGCTTCCCGGCGCAGGTCGGCGTAGGAGGCGTTTTCCGACACGATACCGCCCTGCAGGATGGCCACATCCGCGGAGGAGAAGCGCTGCACGGTGATGCGGTAGATGTCCTGCGGCAGTTCGGGACGCAGGGCGTTGATCTCGCGGATCACTTCCTCGTATTTTTTATCGGTGTCCTCGCCGTGTTTGAATTCGATGGTCAGGATCATCAGGCCGTTGAGGGATAGCGAGGGCATCCGGTCGATGTTCTCGAGGGCACCCAGCCGCGCTTCCACCTTGTCGGTGATCTTGTTCTCGATCTCGGCCGGACCGGCGCCGGGGTACACGATCACGATGTTGTAGCCGGGCGGGGCGAACTTGGGGTCTTCGGCGCGCGGCATGTTGAGCAACGCACCGATGCCCAGGGCCATCACAAAGCAGAAAATAATGAAGGTGAATTGGGGGTTGCGGACGGAAAATTCGGCGATTTTCATAACTCAATAAATTTTATCGCCTGCCTTCGGGGCGGCGCGATACCCATCGGAGGAAGGGCGAGGAGACTGTTTTTGGTTCAAAATACTTTCATTTTATCCACCTCATCCATTCTTCGAAGGCCGAATTCAAGCGGTATTCAGGCTCCCCGCTGCCGGCTTTTTTTTCAAAAAAATGATGATCGTAGTGGGGATAAATCCTCAAAGTCAGGTTTGTTTTCCCTTGCCGTAAAAAATCCAGCGGGAGGGTGGCGCAGGGGGCGGCGGTCAGATCTGCTGTGCCGAAAGCGACCAGCACAGGAATGCTCAATTGAGTCAAATACGCTCGTGCAGGTTTTGAAAATGAAACAGTTGTCTTCGGTGGATCCCCGGATGTGTCATCGGTAGATTCGGCATTCGCAAAGAGCCACTTCCAATATTGTTGTAACTCCTCCAGTTTTACCGCGGCCTTTTCTTCGCTTATTTTTCCGGTAGCGACATCGTGCTGGATGCGCCGTACTTCTTCATCGAGGCGACCATTGGGATTGCCGGAATAGTAAATGAGGTGCGTTATTTTGGGCTCTTCCGAGGCCAGTTTGGCTGCTACAGTCGCGCCTTGCGAGCCACCGCATACGACAACCTTTGAAGTGTCGGTCCACGGCTGTTGCAGCAACCAATTCAGTACCGCACGGTGTTGGCGGATGTAAAAATCCAGGTGGTTACTGACTACGTACTTTGCCGGGAAACGGCCGGTGTCTTTGTCTTTGTAACACATCTGCGCATCAAGTGCGCGTGTATTCGCGACGACGGGAATGCCCGGTTTCGACACCACTACGAAATGAAAACTATCGCGGTAAACACCCGTTTTGAAGGGGAAAACCCCGTATACATGTTCATCGTATAACAACAGGGGGGTAGGCAACGATCCCTGAATATAGAGGAAAACGGGCTTCTTACGCTGTAAATCTGCACCCGTGCCGTTCACGAAGAACCGTATGCTGTCTTCACCGGCAAAGGGCAGTTCGAACAACGTACATCCCACGTCTTCCGGGTTGGGTGCTTTTTGGGCATAGGCCTGAAAGGCGAGCAGCATTAGAAGGGAAATCCGAAGTGTCGAACTCATTTTTTATTCTGATGATGTATAAGAAAAAACACAAATAATCTTCCGAGTCGTACCGGCTTATCTTCCCGGCTCCGACGCGTTTCCCGGAACAACCTTTCGGTTTACATTTTCCGCACCTTTTTCTTCTCGCTCAGGTACGGCGCCCCACTGGTCACTACCTCCTTTACGTCGTCCAGTCCCGAGGCGATCACGGCCTGGCCGCCGTCGATGAAAGCAACCTGCACCGGCACTTTGCGGACGCTCTCGCCGTCGGCCTGCAGGGCAAAAACGAAGGCTGCCTTGCCGTCGCCTTCTACGATGGACTCGATGGGAACGCTGACATAGGACCGCGCCTGGGCCGGGGTAATGTCCACCTGGGCGAACAGACCCGGAGCAAACCGCTTGCCCTGCGGCACCACGCGGATCTCTACGGGGTACAGCCCGCTGGCCGGATCGGCCGCCGGCGCGAGATCGGTCACTTTGCCGGTAAAAACGGTGCCCTCGTAGGCATCCATCGCGACGCGGGCGGCCATGCCGAGGCTCAGCCGGGCCCAGTCGCGGTCGCTGACGTTGATCTTCACCACCCAGTCGTCGGCGCCGGTTTCGAACAGTACGAATACCGGGGTGCCGGGGCCGGTGATCTCCCCTTCGTTCATCAGTTTTTTGATGACCTTTCCGCCGCGGGTGGCCCGGATCTCGGCGTATTGCTGGTTGAAGCGGGCGATCCGGGCCGTTTCTTTGGCCACATCGCGGCCGGTGGTGGCGTTTTGCAGCATTTCGAGGGTGGTGCTGCTGTCTTTGTACAGCCCATCCACCCGGTTCAGGTCGCGTTCGGCTTTGGCCAGGGCCTGTTCGGCCTGGGCCACCTGCGCGTCGATCTCGGTTTTGTCGAGCACGGCGAGCAACTGTCCGGGGCGCACCACATCGCCTTCGTCGACGTAGACTTTGCGGATCACGCCGCCTACTTTGAACGACAGGCGCTGCTCCGCCGAGGAGGTCAGGATGCCGCTGGCGTGAATGGGCGCGGCAATGGTTTTCTGCTGTACGGCAACGGTATGCACGGGAATTCGTTCGTCGACCGTGGCGGTTTCGGATTTGGAGTTGGCATTGGCGGTTTCGCCGCAGCCGCCGACCAGAAAAAACAGGCCGGTCAGGGCAAAAACCACCATGAGGGGCAGACCAAGGGACTCGATGGATATCTTTTTCATAGTTTAATGTTTTTTACCGGAAGCCCGGCGGGTGGTACCGGCGGATGAACCGCCGCGATGTTTTTCTTTTTCCGGCGAGGGAGTCCGCCGTTACAGGCCGGCCGCTTTGCGCAGGGCCGCTTCTTTGACCAGGACGTCCGTCCAGGCCAGCAATTGCTGGAGGCGGGCGGTGGTCACCCGGTTTTCGGCGTCGAGGTATTCGATGAGCAGGGCCTGGTTTGCCCGGTATTTGTTGTTAACGATCCGGTAGGTGGCTTCGGCGGCAACCAGGCCGGTGCGGGTGGCGGCAAAGGAGTTGCGGGCCGCTTCGAATTCGTTCCAGGCCTGGGTAACCTGCAGGGCGATCTGCTGTTGTACTTCCGTGAACCGGGTCTGGATTTTTTCCGCTTCGATGCGGGCCTCCTGGGTTTTGCTGCGGCGCAGACCGGCGTCGAAAATGTCGTAGGTCAGGCCGATGCGGGCCAGGGCGTAGGCTTGTTCGCCGTTGAATTTGTAGCCGAAACCCTGAAAACCGGCTTCGCCGCCGAGGTAGAAGTCGGGGATCTTGCGGTTGGCGTCGTTGCGCTTTACGTCCGTTTCCGCCGCCGCCATACCGGCCCGGATGGCGTTGAATTCCGGGCGGTTGGCCAGGGCGTTGCGGATGAGTTCGTTGGGTTCGTAGGTGTCGGCCGGGGCGCGCAGGAGCGCCGTATCGACGGTCACTTCGCTCTGCAGGTCGCGGTTGAGGAGGAAATTGAAGTAGGCCCGGGCGTTGTTCTGGGCGCTGTGCAGTTTGAATAACTCATTGTCGACCTTGCTCAATTCGTAGTCGGCGGTGGCGACCACGTCTTTGGTCGCGACGTTGTTTTTGACCAGCGACTCGTTGAAGCGGTGCAGTTCGGTGAGTACCGTCCTGCTGTTCAGCAGGATCTTTTCCGCTTCCAGGGCTTTCAGGTACTGCAGGTAGGCGTCGGTGATCTGGTAGCGCAGGTCATGTTCGAAGGCGGCTTTCCGGGCGGCCTGGCTTTGGTACAACTGCTCCCGGATCTGGCGGTTGTAGCGCAGGTCGGTATTGAACAGCGGGTAGGCCAGCGACAGTTTGGTCTCGTGGAAATCGTCGGGCAGGAACTGGATCTCCTGGTTTTGCAGGGTCGGGTACTTGGGAGCGCCGGGGGCCAGCACTTCGTTGATCTGGTTGAGGTTGTTGTACACCGGGTTCATGAGGTCGCCGATGGGGAATTCGATGCTGCGGCCGCCGGTGGCGCGGGTATAGTTGGCGTCGAATTGCAGGGTAGGGTAGAAGAGCGCCCGCGACTGGCGGATGGCTTCCTGGGCTTTGCGCAGGTCGAGGTTCTGTTGCTGCAAGGCCAGGTTGCCGCTCAATCCGGTGCGGATGTATTCGTCCAGCACAGCCGATTTTTGCGCGCCGGCACTGGTAAAACCAAAAACCAGTACCAGCCACATCAGCCGAAAAGGGGAGGATTGTTTCATGATAAAAAACAGTTTTTATTTTCTAAACAGCGTTTAGTTGACGGTACAAAAAAAGGCAGGTGCCAGGCCCTGCAGAAACGGAAACCGGTGAACGGCATTTTCGGGAGGCTGAACGGTCGGTTCCGGAAGATGAGTCCGCCGGCGTTTTACCTTTCGGTGCCTTTACAGGCTTTCGGCCATTTTCACGATCATGGCGAAGGATTTCCGGGCCAGTTCTTCCCGTTTTTCCGGCGGATACATGCGCATCCGCTCCCGGATAAAGAGCGATACCATTCCGTGAGCGTGGCACCACAACGTATAGGCAATCGTTTCGGCGTCGGTGCTTTTAAAATAACGCGCGTCGATACAGGCCTGCACCGTTTCCACAAAAAACGAATGCGTAGCAATGCCCAGCGTCCAACACTCCTGGTTTTCAATGGATTCCATGGGCGACCGGGTGATGAACAGCAGGTCGTACAGGTCGGAGTGTTTCATGCCGAAGTCGACGTAGCGCCGCCCGAAATCCACCAGCCGTTCCCAGGGGTCTTCGATGGCCGCGGCGGGCATCACGTGGTCGCGCTTCAGGGCGGCTGCTTCGTATTGCAGGGCAAAAAAGATCTCGCTTTTGTCCTTATAATACAGATAAATGGTTGCGGGGCTGTATTCGATGGCTTCGGCGATGTTGCGGATGCTCACGCCGTCGTAGCCTTTTTCCCGGAACAGCCGCAGGGCAGCCCCTAAAATAAGCCGGCGCATTTCCTCTTTTTCACGCTCCTTTCTGGCAGTAATTCCCATGTCTGATGATCGGCCCTTGGCAGCCGTTTTTTAATGAACGGTGCAAATATACTGAACAGTGTTCAGTAGAGGCAAGGCCTGGCCCGGAAAAAATTTTCTGCCGGAGGATATTTCAGGGTCACAACATGCTGAACAATCTATTTACACTGACACTGGCGGTTAATTTCAGGTCGCAAGCTACTGGCAGCCTTTTCAACATTTGCGACGATTTATGCGAATCAGGGGTTGAAAAGTAGGGTACTTTAAATGCTACTTTTTTCGGTCCATTGCGTTGACTTCGAGTTTTGCAGATCCCTCCGCTACGCTACGGGATGACAAGCGGAAGCCGGGCGGCTCAGCCTCAAAGTCTGGTGCCATTCTACCGAGACACCCGCCCATCCTTCAGCCGGATAGAATCGAAACTTATTCATTATTGCAATTGGTTTCCCGACCGTGAAGTGTTTTAGACAGGATCCACCGGATTGACAGGATCGCTCTTAGCGAAGAGGTGTCATCTCGACGAAGGAGAGGTGACACCTCTTCGCGGAAACCAACCGTGTTCTGCCGCCGCGTAGAGATGTCACCAGCCTCATGCTTCGGCTGATGACACCTCTACGCTTCCCTTAAGTTGACGACATTACACTCGCAGTCAGCCGACACTATTTGTCAGGATCTGCTGTCGCAAAATCCGGCGGGCTACACTGTGCCCCGTCCCTTCAACCACGCCGCGAACCCGTCCATGTCGAGGGCATTCAGGCATCCCCCTGCCGTCAGCGCTCCCTTCCGGGCCACCATCACGCCGTAGCGCGTGTCGTGGATGCCGTCCTTGCTGTGGGCATCGGGGTTGATGCTGATGGGGATGCCCCGGCGCAGGGCTTCGGGGATGAGGGTCCAGTCGAGGTCGAGGCGGTACGGGTTGGCGTTGAGTTCGATGGCGACCCGGCGGCGCGAACAGGCTTCGAAGATCTGGTCCCAGTCCAGCGGATACCCCTCCCGGCTGAGCAGCAGGCGGCCGGTCGGGTGGCCGAGGATGGACGTGTACGGATTTTCAATGGCCCGCAGCACGCGTTCGGTGGCTTTTTCCCGGCTCATGCGCAGGTTGGTGTGCACGGAGGCGATGACGAAGTCGAATTTCTCCAGGATGGCCGCCTCGTAGTCCAGCGAGCCGTCGTTCAGGATGTCGCTTTCGATGCCTTTAAAAATGCGGAATGGCGCCATTTCGGTGTTCAGTGCGTCGATCTCTTCCATCTGGGCCAGTACCCGGTCGGGTTTCAGGCCGTTGGCGTAAAAGGCCGCCTGGCTGTGGTCGGTGATGCCGATGTAGCCGTAACCCAGCGAGCGGGCGTATGCGCACATGTCGCGCAGGCTGTGCAGCCCGTCGCTCCAGGTGGTGTGCACGTGGAGGATGCCGCGGAGGTCGGGGTCGTGGATCAACCCCACCCCCGGCCCCTCCCCCGAGGGGAGGGGGGCAGCGCTGCCTCCGGTTTTCAACTGGATGCCCGGCGCTAAGTCACCCCTCCCTTCGGGGGAGGGGCCGGGGGTGGGGTATACAGACTCCCGCAATTCCGGTTC
>WBZQ01001837.1_pt1 | contig 14202 bp, 11 predicted proteins | sample 5204251 | NCBI WGS metagenome assembly WBZQ01 (sample SAMN12412402, study PRJNA552823) | activated sludge metagenome | isolation source: activated sludge from nitrification reactor of wastewater treatment plant... | place: USA: Virginia | collected 2017-09 | reverse complement strand
TTCGGGTTTTGTGTTTCGGGTTGGCGGGTTTCGGATTATTTCGTGCGTTGGGGTAGCAGGGCGGGCCGTTGCGACATTTCGTGGTAACAAATCACCCCTTCGGCAAAATAATGACATACCATGCTCCGGCGGGTGGCGCCGGGGCTGAGAATCGGGCTGCCGCCGTGAAGCAGGTTGGCGTGCCAGATCAGCACATCGCCGCGTTTGCCGAGAAACGGTTGTTTTTTCAGCCCCTTCTCCCGGATGACCGCTTCCACTTTGTCTTCATACCTGCGATTGCTGTTTTCACCTATCGTCAATGCCGTATTGCCTGATTCATAGTCGTTTGTGGTGATATACGGCAGACGGTGGCTGCCCGGATAATAAAACAAGGGGCCATTTTCCGGCGTGCAATCTTCGAGGGCAATCCAGGTAGCGATCAGGTAGCCGGGCGGCTCGGTCGTCATGTGGATGGAGTCCGAGTGGGCGCGTTGTTCGCTGCCGAGTGTAAAATTCAGCGATTGAAAGGGGATCACTTTTTTACCGAGCAGGAAGGACAGCAATTGCAGCAACTCGGGGTTTCGGAAAAAACGCTCGTCGGCAAGCCGGCTGTTTTCATAAAAATTAAAAATTTTCCGGCCGGTATAATTGTATCCCGTCTTGCCGGCCTCTATCTGTTCCGCTACCTCGCGATTGAGGGCGTTCGTTTCCGTTTCCGGAAAAAAATTCTCCAGAACCATATACCCTTCCGCCATAAAACGCCGGATTTTTTCCTTCAACAAATCGTCAAAAGCCAGGAAATCGGCATTTTTTTCGAGGCTTTTTTCGGCGTCCGGTTGATCGATCCACGGGATGTCGGGGTGATGCCGGTCAAAGTCGCGGCTGCCGAGAGAGCCGAATATACTTTTACGCAAACCGTATTGCCGGTACAAAGCCTTGTTTGGCTTGAGCCTGCCGGCATTCAACAGGTTATTCAGCATGTAAGCAACCTTCAGGTTGCGCAAAAAACCGGTGTATTTTTGAAAAAATCGCTGGAGAGACATGGGTCAAAAAAACGAGCCCGCACGGCCGGGGGGGAAGTTGGCGCACGGGCTCGAATGGATAATCTTCTTATCTAAAACTTTTCAGGCGGCACTGCCCACCATGTCCTTCACCAGCAACTGGAAGCCGTTGCCGTGGATGTTGACGATCTCGATGGACGGGTCTTTCGCCAGGTATTTGCGCAGTTTGGTCACGAACACGTCCATCGAACGGGCGGTGAAGTAGGTGTCTTCATGCCAGATCTTGGTCAGCGCTTCGGTCCGTGGCATCACGTCGTTGATGTAGCGGCAGAACAGTTTGAGCAGCTCGGCCTCTTTCGGGCTGAGTTTCCACTGTTTTTCTTCGCCGGGCTTGGCCTCGCTGAAGGTCAGGATACGCACCGGGTAGTTGAAGTGGTATTTGCCGATGACGAATTCGCGCTGGTCGTCGCGCGGGTCGGCATTTTTATGAAAACGTTTGAGGACGGCCTGGATGCGCAGCAGCAGTTCTTCCGAGTTGAAAGGCTTGGAGATGTAGTCGTCGGCGCCGATTTTAAAACCCTGCAGCACGTCGTCTTTCATGGTTTTGGCCGTCAGGAAAATAATGGGCACGTCCTGGTTCCGCTCACGGATTTCCTTGGCGAGTGTAAATCCGTCCTTGCGGGGCATCATCACGTCGAGGATGCACAGGTCGTAGTTGTTTTTGCGGAAGGCTTCCAGACCCAGCACGCCGTCGGTAGCCAAAGTCACCGCGTAATCGTGCATTTCCAGGTAAGAGCGCAGTACGTCGCCGAAATTCTGGTCGTCTTCAACCAGGAGAATTTTGTAGTTAGCACTTGCCATAAAAGATCGGTCAGTGGTTCGTGTGATTAGATGATGTTCCGTGAGGGCCAATAGCGGGTTTAGGCGGGTGGCGGTTCTTTAACGTTTGCTTGGGGAATCGAAGTATGTAAAAAGCGCGGGCTGGTACAATTTTGTTAAAAACCCGTATTGAAAATTATTTGGATTTCAAAATTGTGCCATTTGTTAAAAAAGACGGAATGGCGACATTTTTTAAAAAATGACCGGCGGTTATTGTAAAGTCGGAAAGGCGGCACCTACATTTGTCAGCAGTATTTTAATCCCCACCACCACGGATTCGGATCCGATTACTCACCGCAACGTAGTTTCGTTGTCCCATGAACAGATTTACTGCCTTCACTGCCACCATATTCGATTCCGGCACTACTTTGCCGGCGCGCCCGTTCGGCGCCCGGAGCCGTTACTCCTTAAAAGATCGGAAAATTGCATTGTCCCTGCTTCGGCCCGGTGCCGGGGCGGGGCGAACGCCGGTCCGGTAACTTTGAGTTCCCCCCTTTCTGCCAATTGGCCGCCTGGCGATCGGCCGGCTTACCCGAAACATATCCCCTTTTTAACCGCATTCACTACGGTTCAGATGTCTTATGCTTCATAGGCGAGAACCCCGGTTGCGAAAAGTCGCAGCCGGGTTTTTTATTTTGGCGGAAAAGAAAAGAGCCAACCCGCGGTAGCGGATTGGCTCTTGCTGATTTTTTCGGCGGCTTATGCTTATTTCATTTTGGCCAGGTCGGCGGTGGTGTCGTGCGTGGTGTGGTTGGTCCATTCGATCTGGTCCGGGTTGCCGGTGCTGATCAGATCCAGCACTTGCGAATCCTGGAGTTCGAGGCCGGTCACCTGGTTGCCCTGAGCACCGAAGGTGCGGAAGTCGTTGGCCCAGTTCACTTTGTATTCTTTCACTTCGGCGTTCAGGCTTTCGGTAACGGTAGCCACCGTGAGCGTGTTCGGGTTGACGCCGGCCACGAAGTGGGTGCCGATGTAGTTGCCCTGCTTGTCGAAGATGGTGATGCTGTAGGTTTTCGTGCCGCGGCTCAGGCCCCGGGCGATATTGTAGAGAACGGCGATGTTATTTTCCGTTTCGAATTTGGCCACCGGCTCCGGATGAACCGGCATGCTGCTGTACTGAGCGCTGCGCTCCAGTTCCGGGAGGAACTGGTAGAATTCCCAGCCGAGGCGCTTGGCTTTGGCCGCCGTGCGGTTCTGCAGTTGGCCCTGCAGTTCTTCGCTGCTGAAGTTGTAAGGCAGCGTAGCGGTCGGGAACTGAGCGATGAATTCCTGGAAAGAAACCGTTGCTTCTTCTTGGGCGTTCGCGTTGAAAGCGAAGAGGCTGGCGAGGATCATCAGGATGGCAGGAATTGCGGTGGTCTTTTTCATGTTACTTAGGTTTGCGAGATAGTTGTGAGATTTTTCGATTAAAAGGCGCTTTCGATTATTTTTCGGCGCCGTTGATAGGGTATAGTCAAACGGGATGCCAAAAATTTGCGCCCTGTGATTTTTTTTGGAAAATTTTTTTTCCGGGGGCCGGATTTAGACTTTCAGGGGTATTAAAGTCACATATACGCGGGGAAAATGCCGCCGGTTTTTTCAAAGAACGTTTTTCTCTTGGGGTTTTCGAAGGATAAATGCCGCCCCGCCGGTTTCCGTGAACAGCAATAGTCATAAAAATGACAGGAGTAAATTTTTTACCCGAAAACTAACTTATTTTTAAACGCCATGCGGCGAAAGCCGGCGTAGGTTCATTACTTTTGTCATGGAATTGCCACATGAGAGCACTCTTCGGGCCTTCCCGTTCCCAGACCATACGGGAAGGCTCTTTTTAATTCCTTTCCGCCGTAGGCCCATGCCTTTCCCCGGTATATCCGCCTACTGCATTTTTGGTACAATCTTTTCCGCCAGCCTTTCATTCGGTCAGTGAAACACCGAAAGCAACTCCGATGTCTGATCTAGCAAAATTCATCGAACACACGCTGCTCAAACCCGATACCACCCTGACGGACGTTCGCCGTCTGTGCGAGGAAGCCAAACAATATGGATTTGCGGCGGTCTGCGTGCCGCCTTTTTTTGTGCGCGACGCCCGCCGCAGTCTGGGTGAAGACACCAAGGTCCGGGTCGCAACCGTCATTGGATTCCCGATGGGCTATTCGGCCATCCCTGCCAAAAGCGAAGAGATCAAACGCGCCCTGGAAGAAGGGGCGGATGATATCGATGCCGTTGTCAACATCGCCGCGATAAAAAGCAATAACTGGAACCACGTCGCCCACGACATCGACAGTGTGGCCCGGGCGACGCACATGCGCGGGCGGACCCTGAAACTTATTCTCGAATGCGGTTTTCTCGACGCCGCGGAAATCGAAAAACTGTGCGCCCTGGCCGCCGAAGCGCGCGTCACCTGGCTGAAAACGGGAACCGGCTTTCACGGACACCCGGCCACACCGGAAATGGTGCGCCAACTCCGGGCCGCTGCAGCGGCCGGTATCCGGATCAAAGCGGCCGGCGGCATCCGCAAAGCCGCCCAGGCGCAGGCTCTGCTCGATGCCGGCGCCGACCGGATCGGCACTTCGGCCTCGCTTTCCATTATAGGTGTGCAAAATGAGGTGGCCGTTGGAAACGTTACAGCATAGCCAACAATCTTTACCGGCCCTCTCTATGAAAAAAATGCTCCTCCGTACCTGTATACTCCTGGCACTGCTCGCCGGAACGGGCCGGCAACTCCGCGCCCAGGAAATCCAGATCAACGAAGACCCGCGGGTCGCTCAGCTCCTGCGCAACTGGACCAATGCCAACCGCGCCAACCCGAAAGTGGAAGGCTGGCGGGTGCAGATCATGTCGACCACCGACCGTCAGCAGGTGGAAGAGTCGCGCAATCGCTTCCGGCTCCAGCATCCCGACGTGCCCGCCGAATGGACGCACGAAAAACCGTATTATAAACTCCGGGTCGGCGCCTTTCGCAATAAACTGGAAGCGCTGGCCTTCATCGCCGTGCTGACCGATTACGCCGGAGCCTATCCGGCCAGGGACGCCAATATTCATCCCCGCGATTTTCTGGAATCTTTTTAATTTTGGCTCCCGGTTTTCTGCGCATTGCCAGGCGGACCGTTTTTAACCCTGTATACCTGTTCAATTTTATCCGATGGCTGCTACGCCCAAACGCTCGATTTATTTCATCGGCGATATTGACCGGACTTTGCCGTGGTTGTACATTGCCCTGGTGGCTGCCGGCTGGCTGATGATCTACTCGGTGAACTACGACCCCGATGCGCCCATGCTCGGGATGCTCGACCTCAGCAACAACGCGGGCAAGCAGATGCTCTTCATCATCATCAACCTGGCCCTCATTTTCCTGATCATGATGACGGACTGGGCGTTCTGGCGCACCTATGGCTTTGTCATTTATCTGTTCTCGCTGATCGTTTTGCCGGGTACCCTGATCTTCGGCCGGGAAGTGAACGGCGCCATGGCCTGGTACCAGTTCGGCGGATTTTCCTTTCAGCCTTCCGAACTGGCCAAGTTCGGAACCTGCCTGGCCCTGGCCGGTTACCTCAGTTCCACCGGGGTGGACCTGCGCGAATGGCGCAGCCGCATTTTCGCCTTCCTGATCTTTATGGTGCCGGTGGGCATTATTCTCGGCCAGTCGGATACCGGTTCGGCCCTGGTTTTTTTATCGTTCTTTCTGGTGCTGTACCGCGAGGGTCTGTCGTGGACCTGGTATGCTTTCGGCGCTATTGTGGGGTTGAGCATTATTTTCGGGCTGGCCTGGAACCCCATCTATGTGGCCGCCGTATTTATCTGGATACACAACGCTTTCCTGATCTATGGGCGGTTCCGCGAAACCTCCCGGATCTGGTGGACGGCCTGGGGGCTGACCATGGTCGTCACGGTAGGCTGGCCGGTATTTTCGGAGTGGTTCTGCCAGTCCGTACTGAAGGTCGAGCCCGAGCAGGTGCAGTTTCTCGATTATTACATGCTGATCCCGCACGTTATGTTGCTGCTGGCGGCCTTTATTCCGAACTACTGGCGTAAAAACAATATGATCCAGCGGGCGCTGCTGATCCGGTTATTCCTGTTGCTGATGGCGGCCGGGCTGACCTTCGCGGCCAATTTTGCCAACACCAAACTGCTGGCCGCCCACCAGCAGCAGCGTATCAAAGTGTGGCTAAAACCTTCGGAGGCTACCGCCGCCGATGCCCGCGGTTCGGCCTATAATATGCTGCATTCCAAAATGGCCATCGGCTCCGGCGGCTTTTTCGGCAAGGGGCACCTGCAGGGCAACATGACCAAACTGAAATACGTGCCGGAACAAACCACCGACTTTATCTTCTGTACCGTCGGAGAGGAGCATGGCTTCTTCGGCGTACTGGTTGTGGTCGGCCTGTTCGCCTACATGCTGTACTACATCGTGCAAATGGCGGAGCGCCAGCGTTCCAACTTTTCCCGGATCTACGCCTATTGCGTGGCGGGCATCATTTTCGTGCACTTCACCGTCAATATCGGCATGACCATGGGCCTGCTGCCCATTATCGGCATTCCCCTGCCCTTCCTGAGTTACGGCGGCTCGTCCCTCATCGGCTTTTCGCTCATGATCGGGGTGCTGCTGAAACTGGACAGCAACCGCAACCTGGCCTGACCGGCTATTTTTTCAGTATTTCGATCTGCTCCGGCTTTCTCAGGGCGATGGAATACCGGTCCACATTGTTTTTTTTGTCCCTGTAGGAGGTAACCTTGCCGGTTACCCGTACTTTTTTTGCCTTAAACTGCTCGATAGGATCGAAGAAAGCCAGGTATTCGCGGTAAATGATGACGGAAAAAGGATTGTTCGGGTAATTCCGGAACATGTCGAGATAGCCGATTGTCCCATCCTTGCCTTCTTTTTTGTTAATGCCGGCTACGATACCGGTGACAGCAATGACCTGCCCGACATAGTATTTGACCGAATCGCCGTCCGTAACGGTAACGGGAGTCTCCGGAAAGCCGATCGAGGCCATCTGGGTGGTATCGGCGGGTTGGGCCGAAAGCAGGGCAGCCTGCCCGACGAAAAGCGCCGGCAGCAGCGTACGATAAAAAAATGGCATGGATGAAATGATTTGCGCGTGACAGAACCCGGCTTTGGTACAGCAAAAGTGGGATATTTGACAAAATTCCCGGCGCTTTTTTGCGTTCTGGGCGCTTTAAAATTTTCCTGCCATGACTTCCTTGTTACGCTTCGGTATTCTCCTTCTCCTGCTGGGCAGCAGCGGTATTTCCAGCGCCCAGTCGTCGCGCAAGATCAAACTGACGCCCGTCAGCCTCGGTTTCGACCTGCCCGACACCTACAAACAGCGCACTTTTATCAAAGGCCTCTCCGGCTTCGTGCACAAGATCGACCAGTTGGCCGGCACCATGGTCCTGATCGACGGCAGCAAAACCACCGTCCTGACCCGCTTCGTGCGCCAGGACAAGCCGCCGGTGGTGACCACCTCCACCTCCGACGTGATCTACAGCGCCAAGATCGACAACAAGTTCAAACTCAACGGCGCTTACAGCATCGCTTCCACCAGGATCGACAAGGACAATATCTACGAGATCATCCTGACCGACGTCGGCCACGCCTTTTTACCGGAAGACTATATTCCTTACGTGGAGATCTGCCGGGCTGCCACCAACGTAGCCCCCGAAACGCGGCGGAAAACCTACTATATCCGCTCGGCCAAACTTACTACGGTGTACACCCGCGCTTTTCAGAAAGTAGTGAGCGACTCGGAAGTGAGCGGCGTGGTGTTCAGCGTGGGCGGCGAAGTGTTCAACAGCAGCGACCAGTTTAAACTGGACTACGTCGTGTCCGTCGATCTGGTCAGCCTGGAAAAACTGCTTTCGCTGCAGAACTGCAACGACCTCATCAACAACGAAGAACTGGTGCGCCGGGAAAAAGCGGAAAAAGCGCGGCTGGAGGCCATGAAGGCGGAGGAGGAAAAGAAAGCCCGCGAACAGGAACTGCTTGCCGCCAAAGCCCAGGTGGACGAACTGAAAAAATCGCTCAGCGAAAGCCTGAACCGCAGCGCTGAAATGCAGCGCCATCTGCAGGACGCCCAGGAAAAAGAGCGCGCCGCCCTGGAACAACTCAACACCGCCATCAAACAGGCCAACGACCTGGCTGCCCAGGCCGAACAGGCCCGCCAGAACGCCGAAAGCCGCGAAGAGGTGATCCTTACTTTTAAAAATAAGGAAGGCAAAGTGCTGGAGATCAAAAACCTGGACGAACTGAGCGAGGACAAACTACGCGCACTGGGCTTCGACGTGGAGATCTTGAAGCGATAGAAGGATTGTTGGACGTTGGACGTTGGACGTTGGACATTGGACATTGGACTAATAGACGTTGGACCGGTTGCGGCCGGGCGGTGGTGACGGGCCGGGCGATGAAAATTTCATCCTGTTGTTCGGCCTGGTACCACATTCCGGATCAAACAGTCCAGTATCTACAAATCCAACGTCAAACAGTCCAACGTCCAATGTCAAACAGTCTAATGTCCAACAGTCTAATGTCCAACAGTCCAACGTCCAACAATCCGTCATTCACTGCGCAGCGACTTGACGGGGTTGGCCAGCGCCGCCCGGATGCTCTGGAAGCTCACGGTTAAAAAAGCCACCAGGACCGCCGCCACGCCTGCCGCCGCGAACACCCACCATTGGATGTCGATGCGGTAGGCAAAATCGGCCAGCCATTGCTGCATCAGGTACCAGGCTACCGGAACGGCGATCACGATGGCCACCGCCACCAGTTTCAGAAAATCGCGGGTGAGCAACCCGGTGATACTGCCTACCGAGGCGCCGAGTACTTTGCGGATGCCGATCTCTTTGGTCCGCTGCTCGGTGGTGAACGCCGCCAGGCCGAACAGCCCGAGGCAGGACACCAGGATGGACAACAGGCCGAAAATGCCGGCAATGCGGCCGATACGTTGTTCCGCGCTGTACATCCGGCTGAAGGACTCGTCGAGGAAACGGTAACTGAACGGCTGGTCGGGGGCCATATTTTTCCATTTTTGCTCCAGCGCAGCCACCACCGAGGACGTTTCCGAACCTTTGTAGCGGAAGGAAGCCAGGCCCCGCGAACGGCCCAGTTGCAGGCACAGCGGCCCGATGTTATCGCGCAGGCTGGCCCAGTGAAAGTCTTTTACTACCCCGACTATGGTCATTTCCCGGAAATCTTCGGCCTTCGGGGTTCCGCCCTGAAAATTGTCGAGCAGATACATCTTTTGTCCGACCGGGTCGGGGCCTACCATTTTGGCTGATGCCTCGTTGAGGATGATGCCGGTGCTGTCCGTTATCCGGGCGGGATCGAAATCCCTTCCCTGTACGATTTCCATCCCCATGGTTTTGATGTAGTCGGCATCCACGCTCCAGCGCTGCATACTGACCGAATTGTCTTTAGTGATGGAACGGTCCCTGGAAAAGGTCTGGTCGTTGCGGTTGGAAGGGATCGGCAGGAAACCCGTCACCGTGGCGTTCTCTACGGCCGGGTGGGTGAGCATTTCCTGTTTGAGGTTGTAGATCCGGTCGCCCAGAGCGTACGCATCGTCGAGGACGATGACCTGGCTTTTTTCAAAGCCGAGTTTTTTATTCTGTATAAAACTCAACTGATTGAAGACCAGGATGGTGGCAATGATCAAAGCCACGGAAACCGTAAACTGGAACACGACCAGCGCGCTGCGGAAACTGCCGCCTTTGCCCAGCCCGGCCACCTGCCCTTTCAGCACCCGGATGGATTCGAAGGCCGACAGGAAAAACGCCGGGTAACTGCCGGCCATCAGACTGACCAGCACCGTGCCGGCGGCCAGGGCCGTCCAGAACAACGGCGAACTCCAGGGCATAAACAGTTCCCGCCCCGTCAGATCGCGGTACCAGGGCATGGCCGCCGAAGCGATCAGTACGGCCAGGGCTACGGCAAAGGCCGAGATCACGAAAGACTCGCTCAGGAACTGACCGACCAAGGCCACACGCCGGCCGCCCAGTACTTTGCGCATCCCCACCTCCCGGGCCCGGCCGGCCGAGCGGGCGGTAGCCAGGTTCATAAAGTTGATACAGGCAATGAGAAGGATGAAAGCGGCAATGGAACTGAAAATCCAGACATAACGAATGCTTCCGTTGACCCCGAGTTCCGCAGTGAGGTCGGAATGAAGGTGGATGTCGGTCATATTCTGGAGACTAAGGCGCACGTATTGTCCCGTCTTTTCCAGGTCGCCGATCGATGTGCCGAGGATCTGCTGGGCCTCGACGGCTATCTCTTCCTGGCACATTTTTTCAAATTTCAGGCGGAACGCCTCCCGGTCCACCCCTTTGCGCAGCAAAAAGTAGGTGTTGAAGTTGTTGTTGGTGACCCAATATGGCGGAGCCTCCTTCACCTCTTCGTTGCCGTTCATCGAAAGCAGCAGGTCCGCCTGAAAGTGGCTGTTCAGCGGCATGTCCTCATAGACGGCGGTCACCTGCCGGCGCTCCTTGTTTTCCAGCACCAGCGTCTGTCCGAGTGCCATCTGGGGTGAGGAAAAATATTTTTCGGCCCGGCTGCGCGAAATGGCTACCACATCAGGCTGGGTGAGGCAACGAACGGCGTCTCCTTCCAGCACCTTCAGCGGGAATAGCTCGAAGAACGTGCTGTCCGCGAACAACACCTTTTCTTCCCGCAGGTTCTGCTGCCCGGTGCCCTCGCGCCTGACCAGGTAACTGCCGTATTCGCGGAAGCGGCACCAGGACTGTATCTCGGGCAGCCGGGAAGCCGCATCCGGCGCCATGACCGCGCTCACCACCGCCAGCTCGTGGTGCATGCCGCCGAAATTGATGTCCGCCACCGGCCGTACGATGCGTTCCGCGTGGGGGTTCCAGCGGTCGTAACTCAATTCGTACGACACGTAAAGCATGATAAGCAGGCAGGCCGCCATGCCGATCGCCAGCCCGGTAATGTTCAGGAAGGAATACAGGCTGTTTTTGCGCAGGTTGCGCAGGGCGAGTTTCAGATAGTTTTGGATCATAGCTCCATTTTTTAATGGACGGCCGGGAGAAAAAAATCAGGGCCGTATTATCCCTTCCAATTTGGTTTACGGTTGCATTTCGTTGGTGCGCTCCATCACCGTCGTTTCGTCACCATCCGGAGCGTGGCGGATGAGATGCCATTCCTGCTCGCTCACCCGGGTCCAGGTCATGGGTTCCAGGCCGGGAACGAGGGGGTCGAAACGTACGTCCTTCTGGCCGATCCAGGTGACCGCCCATTGGCGGGCCTGGCCATAGTAGTAGCGGCCGTCGCGCCAGGTGAACAACAGCATGGAAGCCTCCCCGTCACCGTTCATGCGCAGGATCTCCAGCGAATTGTCGTTGTGAAACTGGAAGGCCAAGCGGGTAAGCCGACCGGCTTCCTCTCCTTTCCACATACCGGCCAGCCACTGCATTTTTTGCAGGTCCGCCTGTTCGTAGCGAGCCAGGGAGGAGTTCTCCGGCAGGCTGATGGTCTCCGTAAACTGTTCGGGGATCTGACGGCAGGCCAGCAGCAGGGTAAACAAAAACAGCATTCCGGACAGGCCTTTGGTGAGGGGGTGGGAGTGGAAAGAGCGTTTCATGGACAGAAAGATTTTCAGAAAATGGTTGCTGTATGAAACCGTACAATTCGGCTGCCAATGCCATAAAACATTCATTATCAAATTTTTAAAAAAATATTTTTAAAATAAAAATGCCCGAAAGCGGACGAAGGTGTTCGCTTTCGGACATTGTTTTTTCCGGTATCACGACCTTCAGGCTGTCGGTACCGGCGCCATTTATGGCGCGGTAATATCACTGGAACACCGGTACAAAGGCTGAAGGTGCTCTTACTGTGGTATTTATGCCACCATAAACGGCGGGTATCGACGGCCTGAAGGCCGTGCTACCGCACCAGCAACACATCACCCCGCAGCAGTACCGTCTGACCGGGCAGTATTTCCACCTCCGCCACAAAGACGTAGACTCCCGGCAGCGCCGGGTCACCGCGGAAGGTACCGTCCCAGCCTTCGGGCGTATGGTTGGTAAAGATGTCCTTTCTTTCAAAAAGTTGCTCGCCCCAGCGGTCGAAGATGGCCAGCCGGTGGATCGGGACGGGTTCGCGGGTAAACAGCATGAAACGGTCATTACCTTCCACGGAAGCCGGGTTGATGACGTTGGGGGCATATACCCTCGGCTCCACCAGCACCAGCAGGCTGTCATTGGCCCGGCATCCGGCCGAATCGTATACCGTAAGCGTAACCCAGGTGCTGATTTCCGGATGGAACGAATAGTCCAGACAATTCACACAGCCAGTGCTGTCGGCCGGCTCCCACTCGGCCACCAGGACCGGGCGATCGGTCACCCCTTTCAGCACCACCCGGGCGCCGGGTTTTACGGCTGGCGCGGGGGTCAGGCTGACCAGATCGACCAGAAAACTGTCCGGCTGACCCATTCCTGCCGCCACTGGCCGGTTGTAGCAACCGACCGCGTCGCGTACCACCAGATCGTAGTGGCCGGCAGGGAGGTTGGTATAGGTATTTTGAGCGGAAAAGGTCAAACCCCGGTCGATGGAGTACTCATAGGGCTCCATACCTCCGTGCGGCGGATGGATCGCGATGTGGCCGTCGCGGTAGCCGAAGCAGGAAGGCTCCTGCAGGGCGTAGTCGAAGCCAGGAGCGATAAAATCCATCTCGAGCGTATCCGCCGCAAAATCCGTGCGCCGGCACACCCCGAGATAGCCGGTGGCGATGTAGCGGCCCGGGGTATAGGTGATCAGGTACGTGTCGGTCGCGGAGGGAAGGATGGAGTCTCCCAGCATCCACTGTATCCCGTCGAAGCGGCCGTGCGCGACCAGCGTATCCGGGCAAATGCCGTCACCCTGCATGGTCAGGTGGACTTCCGGCTCCACCAGTTTGCTGAACCCGGAGTAAAAGGCGGCGAAACTGGCCGGTTCGTTGCGGCCGTACATGGCCACCTGTACGGCTCCTTCGGCCACGACGCTGATCGTATTGGGAGTAGTGATCTGGTTAAAGAGGTCGAGTTTGCGATAGGTCACAAAATCGGGATTGCCGGGCACCGGCGAAGACCCGCCGATGCCCACCTGGTTCCCGTCGATGCGTACCGTCACCAGCGAGTCCTTCATGGCCACGATCATCAGGCCGCCTTCGAAGCGCATGGTGCCGATCCGGTTGGGCTGAAAGATATTGTCCACCGCGTTGGGGATGCCGCAACTGATGGGTGGAACGAAAATAAGCCCGGCCGTGCGCATGGCATCGTCGCCGGTGGAGGCCCCGCCGATCATCTGGTAGACGAACACCGGCTCCGAACTGCGGATGTACAGGTTGCCGTAACTCGAATAAGCGGAGGTCTCCACCACGAAATATTCTCCGGCATCGAGAGTGGCCGACGGATTGGCGTTGCCGTTGAGCCACACTTTCGTGTCGTCGACGTGGGCAATGATGATCGGATGTTCCAGAATGGCCGAGCCGTTGCCCTTGCAGAGGATGTATTCCTTGCCGGTCTTTTCAAAGGGAGCGATCTGGTCGATGCCGATGTCGTGGGCCATGAAAACGACCGGCGCACCGATCCAGGAACCACAATTGACCGCCACCGGTTTGCTGGACTCCAGCAAAGCCCCCATCAGGCCGTTGGGGGGTTGTTCAAATTCGTCGGACGTAATGTATTCGGCAAACACGACCGATTCTCCTTTCTGGAGCAGGACGGAGGCCGGACCACCCAATTGGGTATTGGCGCTGCCGACCCTGAAGTCGGTCTGCGGGTCGAAGTCGGAGAGGATCACCCAGGTCGAATCTTCGGTGGCCATGACGCCGGCGAAGTTGGAACGCCGGTCCATATCGTCCACTTTCTGGATGAGGTGGCCGATGCGAAACTTGCGGCCCAGGGCCGCCCGGCCCTTGCAGGTCAGGTCGCCGGCGTGGTTGTTGGAACTGGCGTGAACCCGGAAGTAGGCGTAAAATTTTTTAGGCCCGTCGATGACGAGTCCTTTTGCTTTCACGGCCTTATGCAACTCATCCTGCGACACCAGCACAGGAGTGTTGGAACTGCTGCCCAGGTCGTAGCGGTAAGGCTGGCTGTTGCTGATATTGACCGTAGTCAGCAGCGTACCCGCGCCGTCGCGGATGCTGACCGGAAAAGACTCCTGCTCGGGGGTGGAAAGGTAGAGAAACTGCGGTCCCCATTCGTCGCGGGCATGCATGGGCGGCAGCCAATGGATGGTATCCAGTTGGGCAACGAGATCGGCCGAGCGGAGCAGAAGAGCAATCGGAAGAATGTAACGGATTAATGTCATCGCCAAAAAACGATTTAAAGATACCCCAGGAAGAGGCAGAATATTACGATAACTTCAAAGATT
>WBZQ01000940.1_pt2 | contig 14215 bp, 11 predicted proteins | sample 5204251 | NCBI WGS metagenome assembly WBZQ01 (sample SAMN12412402, study PRJNA552823) | activated sludge metagenome | isolation source: activated sludge from nitrification reactor of wastewater treatment plant... | place: USA: Virginia | collected 2017-09 | reverse complement strand
CGCTCGCAGTTCCCGCAGCGGCCACAGTGCTCGGCGACCGACGTCTCGCCGAAGTAGCGCAAGACGCCCGCCCTCAGGCACGAGACCGAGTCCGCATAGTCGATCATCCGGCGCAGCTTCTTTCTCTCGAGCTCGCGCTGGACCTCCCGCGCGGCCCTGGAGTCCCTATCCCGCGGCCTCGAACGTCCCCTGTCCTCGTCTGTTTCGCTCTCGATCAAAAACTCGCGCATCCTCACGTCGATGTAGTTCCACAAAAGCGTGGCCCGCGCGGGGCGCCCGTCCCGTCCGGCCCGGCCGATCTCCTGGTAATAGGCCTCCAACGAGCCCGGAATCTCGAAGTGCACAACCGCGTCGACGTCCGGGCGGTCGATTCCCATCCCAAACGCGTTCGTGGCGCACACGACCCCGAGGTTCCCGCTCGCGAAGCCGTCCTGCACCGACGTTCTTTCGGAGTCCGAGAGCCCCGCATGGTAGGCCGCGGCCACGACGCCGGCCTCCTGCAGGGCCGACGCCGCGCGCTCGGCGCTCTTTCTCGTCGAGGCGTAGACCAAGGCGCGCCGGCCCGCGACCAGAGTCGGCAAGACCTCGCGTTTCTCGATCTCGCCGCTGACCTTGCGAACCTCGGGAATGATGTTGGGCCGGTCGAAGCCCGCCACGAAGAGGCGCGGAGCCGCGAGGCCAAGGAGGCGCACGATGTCCTCCCGCACCTCGGGCGTCGCGGTCGCGGTGAACGCCACAATGGGCGGACGCCCTTCCTCGCGGTCGGCTCTTCGGCAGCGCCGCGCGGCCTCGGCGAGCCGGAGATAGTCCGGCCGGAAGTCGTGGCCCCACTCCGACACACAATGCGCCTCGTCCACCGCGAAGCGCGCGATCGCAAGCTCCGAGAGGGTCCTTTGGAAGACGTCGGACGCGAAGCGTTCGGGCGCAACATACAAGAGCCTCAGCTGGCCGCGCCGCGCGAGCGACAGCGTCTCCTGGCGCTCTCCGAAGTCCGCGAGCGAATGCAGCGCCGCGGCCGCGATGCAGCGCCGCGAAAGCTCGTCCACCTGGTCCTTCATCAGCGCGATCAGGGGAGAGACGACCAACGTGAGGCCCGGAAGCAGCAGCGCGGGAAGCTGATACCCAATCGACTTGCCCGCTCCGGTCGGCATCACCGCGAGGACATCGTGCCCCTCTAAGACCGCGTTGACGACTTCTTCCTGTCCGGTGCGAAACCCAACGTGGCCGAAATGGCGGCGAAGCGCCTCGACGGGCAACAGGGGCGGAGCGATCGGGCGCGCAGTCATTCCTTTTGCGTGTAAGACATCCAGGCGACCTTGAAGGGCGCGCCCTGAGAGCTCCTGACCAAACGCAGCTTGAACTCGACGCGCGCGGTGCTTGGCAAGAGGCCCGAGAGCCCGCCCACCGCGCGCGGCTTGCCCGCGAGGTCGGCCACGAAGGACGCCACCGCCGAATCGGTTCCCGGCTCGACCGCGATCGAGGAGAGCCGCACCGAGAGGCTCTCATAGGCAAGGCAATAGCGCTTTACCGTCGCGAGTAGCTCCCCGCGGTCGCCCCCCGCGTCGTCCCGATAGTCGGGCGCGACCTCGTCCAGCACGGCCTCCGCGTTACGGTCCTCGGCGGCGGCGACGATCCGGTCGAGCGTCTGGCGAACCGGGTCGCCCTTTGGAGAACATGCCACGGCAAAGCTGAGGAGGAACGCCAGCCCAAGCGCGAGCCCCAGCGGGAGCCGGCCGCGAGACGGAGCGTCACGACAACAACAACAACAACAACGACAATGACAATTCCTCATGGCCTCACTCCCAAATACGCGAACAGCAGCAATAACAAGACAAACAACGCGAGCCCGTGCGCGATCGCGACCGTGGCGTAGATGGGAAGAAGCGCCCGGATCGCCGATTTCACCGGGGTCGACGCCTCAAAACCGCCCAGGCTTGACGGTCCGCCCTCGTCGGTATCGCCGGAATCGTCCGCGTCGTTTGAATAGAGCTCCTCCAGGCGGGAGAACGCGTCCGCGAAGAGACCCCAAAGCGCGGCCAACCCGCCCTCGGACGCCGGACGCCTTGCCGGGGCCACGGCCGCGGGAGCCGGCAGAGGCGGCGCCGGCTCGACGGGTTGCGGCTCGGCGATGGGCAAAGGCCCGGACACTGCCTCGCGCATGGCCCTCGATGTCGCCTCACTCGCCGCCTCCAACGAGAACGGCACCCCGTCCGCCTCCAGGCGCGACAAGAGGTCCTGAGCCTCTCTCGTGAACGCAAGAGGCAGCGAAAACGTGGACGTTTCGAGACGCCTTCGAAACTCCACAAGCGGCTCCCCGGCGAGCCCCGCAAGGGCCCGGGCCTGCCGATACGCCACACGCGGATCCGAGATGGGGCCTATTCGAAAGATCACATCCAGCGGCATTGGAGGCGGAAACTCGCGCGGAATACGGGACGGCGCCGCCACCCCGACCCTCCGCGGGATGGCCTGCGGGTGGCGCGCCAGTTGATCAATCGCCACAAACTTGCGCTCGACCCCCTCGGCCACGTCGAGCTCCTGCCGAAACCGCGCGGTGATCGCGTCCGGAGCGGCCTCGCGAAGCGCGGTCTCGAACCATGTGGCGAAGATGGCCCGGTCCTCCTGGCGCGCTTCCTCGCGCAGCGCGGTCGGGGCGCTCGGCGAGACCGCCTTGGCGGGCTCCGCGAACAGCCGGCGGGTCGAGGCCGGGTCGCACAGTCGCACGCTTCCGTCCTCCCACAACAGCACATTGCGCGGGATGGGATCGCCGTGCACGAGACCCAAGGCGTCGAGCTCCGCGAAGGCCTCGAGGACCGCGCCCGCGATCGTGAGAAGCTCTCCACCCGACAGTGCGGGCCCGCGCGCCAGGCGGTCCGACAGGGTTCCCACAGTCGAGAAGCGGCGCACGAGCGCGATGTCGCCGCCCTCCTCCACCGTCACCCCCGGTTCGAGGTTCACGCTGGTCCTAGGAACTCTCTGGGAGGCCTCCCGCTCGGCCAGAAACAGAGCCTGCACGCGGGGATCCTCCCGCCAGGGCTCGTCGATGCGCCGCCACAGTGCCGGCGAGCCGTCTGTCAGCGGCGCGTATTCGCTTCGAAGCGGGGCGTCGGAGACGAACGCGGGGTATCCGCGGAAGGTCACGGGCTGGCCCCGCGGATGAACTCGAGCACCTGCGACCCAGGGATCGCGAACCCAAGCCCGTGCACCACCATGAAGCCCCACGTGTTCACGCCCACCACGTTTCCCTCGGTGTTGAGAAGCGGTCCGCCGCTGTTTCCTGGGTTGATGGGCGCGTCGTGCTGCAGGACCTTCCGGTCCCCGGCGTCCCGATTGGGACTGCTGACGATGCCGCTCGTCACCGTGAAGCTCAGCGACGTGTCGATCGGGGTTCCAATCGCATAGACCCGATCCCCAACATGCACGGGCTGCGTCGAAAAGCGCAGGAACGGCACGGCCCCCCAGGGATCCACCTTCACCATGCTGAGGTCCAGCCTCTCGTCGGCGCGCACCAGACGGCCGGGAAGCTTCTTGTTGCTGTTGAGCTGGACCTCGATGAACACCATGTCCTTCACCACGTGAGCGTTCGTGATGATGTGTCCCTGGTCCGAGACAAAAAAACCGGTCCCAAGCACGGTTCCGCCGTTCTGCGCCGGTCCCGTCAGCACCACGGTCGCGGTGAGGGCGTAGTCGAGCGGAGATACCGAGTCGCTCCGCGGGCGGGGTTCGTTGCTGACGAGGGGCGCGACCGGAACATACGCAGGGTTGCGAAGACGCTCCTCTTGAAGCGCCTTGGCCGCCGCCGCCAGCGCGAGGTTGGCATCGTTGCGTGCCTTCTCGCGCGCGGCCTCGCGCGCCTCGGCCTTCTCGCGGCTCGCCACGAGATAGCGCATAAGAACGGGAGCGGTCGCCAACACGAGAACGGCCGCCAACCCAATCGCGACCCGTCGCCCGAAAACGCCCCAAGGCTCCGGCGCGGTTTTCGAGGCTTGCGCCGGCATCGGAGCCGGGCGCTCCGGCACTGACACCGGCTGGCGCAAACGCGGGGGAGCGGGCGCGGGCGCCGAACTTGGCAACCCGGACGAGGTTCCCAAATCCGCGGTGTCGACCTGGAGCTCCATATCGCCCAATCGCACCAGATCGCCGGCCTTTAGGGTCGTCATGCGCCGGTAGAAGCCGTTGACAAAGAGGAGCCCGTCCTTGGCGACGCAGGAGATCTCGGGCGCGGCTCCGGGACCCCTCGGGGTCGCGTCGAGGACCGCGTGGACCTTCGCGAGCGTGGGGAGGTCCAGAAGAAGGCCGTCGGGCCCCGGGTCCCGCCCAATTGGCAAGAGACCCGTGAGTCGCCGCACGCGGGCCCGCCCCGTTTCGGGGTCGACGTATCGGAGAACGAGGGCCGCCGGCATCGTCCGCCCCATCAAGGCCCAAACGCCGCGGCGAGGAACCCACGCAGAATCGCCACAGGAAGGTTGACCAGAAACGGCCCCACCGCGATCAACAGCACGAAGACCGCCGCGAAGCCGGCGCGTGGAATGAAGAGCGCCTCCGCCTGCCAGCCGCTCGCCTCCTTGGCTCCAAAGAACGCGGGCACGGCCGGCAACAGCGACGCGAGCGCGGTTCTTGGCAACCAGGTCCCGCTCCAGGCGTCGTTGAAGACCCCGGCCCCGGCAAGGATCCCGTAAAACACAAACCACGCGATCGCGTGCCCGGCGGCGAGCCCCGTCGCCAAGGCCAGCGCGCTTCGCGTTCGCGCCCGAATCCGGATCAGGTAGATGTACGGCAGGACCCCGGCCAGAACCCACGGGCTCACGATCGCGAGGCGCGGGCCGCGCGCCGGCAACGGCACGTTGGCACGTGGAAACGCCGGAACCACAGCCTCGAAGACCGCGACGATCACGTAGAAGATCACCGCAAGCGGAAGAACCAAGTCCCGGATGACCGAGGTCTCGCGCGAGGAGGCGTGCCCGATCGTTCCCATTTGGCCAGCGGGCACTGTAAGGGAAGGTCCCCGCCTTTCGCAACCGCCCGCGCGGGTCTGGGCGCCGGTCGAACGCGCCACGCGGCCCGCTGCTAACATCCGCCCACTTTTCGCTTCGGCGGCCGCCTATTGAGGAGGGAAAATGGACGCACCCGAGACGCGCTCACTGCCCGAGAACGCCTACGTTCCGCTTCGCCCCGGCGAGACCTACCTCCCGATGGTCCCCGCCTACGAGGAAGAGAAGGAAAGCACGTGGCGCGCGGTCTTTTGGGGTCTTTTCTTTTGCGTGGTCTTCACGGTCGCGTCGGCGTACTCCTCGCTGAAGGTGGGCCAGTCCATGGAGGCGGCGATCCCGATCTCGATCCTCGCGATCGGGCTCGCGCGGATCTACTCCCGAAAGAGCACGATCCTTGAAAACGTGATCATCACCGGCATCGGGGGCGTCTCGGGTGCCGTGGTCGCGGGCGCGACGTTCACGCTCCCGGCGCTCTATTCGCTGCACCTCAATCCCCATCCGGTGGAGACCATCTTCATCTGCCTGGCCGGAGGCTGCCTGGGCATCCTGTTCCTGATCCCCCTTCGCCGCTACTTCGTGAGGGAGATGCACGGCCAGCTGCCCTACCCCGAGGCCACCGCGATCACGGAGGTCCTCGTCACCGGCGAAAAAGGCGGCGCGCAGGCCAAGCTCCTCCTTCAGTCGACGCTCATCGCGGGCGTGTATGACTTCTTCGTGACCACGTTTCATGTCTGGAAGGAATACGTGAACTTCCAGTTCATTCCGGTCGTCAAGTCGATCGCCGAGCGTGGCAAGGTGGTTCTGCAATTCGACGCGATCGCGTTCATCCTGGGACTTGGGTATGTGATGGGCCTGCGCTCGTCGATGATCCTCTGCGCGGGCGGCGTGCTTTCCAACTTCGTGCTGGTGCCCTTGATCTGGTTCATCGGTCGAGACCATCCGGAGATTGTCTATCCCGCCAAGAAAGTCATCGCCAGCATGACCGCTGAGGACATCTTCCGTGGCTATGTGCGCCTCATCGGCGTGGGCGCGATCGCGACCGCCGGGATCTTTGGGATCTTAAAGTCGCTCAAGATCGTGATCTCCTCGTTCTCGATCGCGGTGCGCGCCTTCAAGCACGGAGAGGACCACAAGCTGGAGAGGACCGACCGCGATTTGCCGGTGCTGTCCCTGCTCGTGGGCGTGGTTCTCAGCTCACTTCTCGTCGCGGTCTTCTTCGGGACCCTCAAGGTGTCGTTCGGCGTCCTCTTCGCCGGGCTGGTCCTCACGCTCGTGTTCTCGTTCTTCTTCGCCTCGGTCGCGGCCAACGCCATCGCGACTACCGCCCGCAATCCGGTCTCGGGCATGACCATGTTGACAATCATCATTTCCTGCGCCGTGCTTCTCAACTTTGGGCTCTCGGGCACGACCGGCATGTTCTTTGTGATGGCGATCGCGGGCATGGTCTGCACGGCCCTCTCGGTATCGGGTCAGGCCATCACCGATCTCAAGGCCGGTTACTGGCTCGGATCGACTCCGGCGGCTCAGCAAAAGGTGAAGTTCTGGGGCGTCGTCGCCGCATCGATCGCGGTCGGCCTCACCATTGTCATGCTGGATCGCAGCTACCAATTCGGCGAGACGATCCCCGGCGATCCCCGCGAGGTCCTGGCCGCGCCGCAGGCCTCGATCATGAAGGCCCTCGTGGAGAGCTTCATGAACCGCCAGCCGATCACGTACATCCTCTTTGGCGCGGGAGCCGCGATCGCGGTGGCCATGGAGATGCTGAGGGTTCCCGCGCTGACCTTCGCCTTGGGAATGTACCTGCCGCTCGATCTCAACTCCCCGGCATTGGTGGGCGGAGCGCTCTCTTACTGGATCACAAAGAGGGCCGATGGGGTCGGCGGAAGGCGCGGGCGCACCATCAGCGAGAGAGGCGTGATCATCGCGTCGGGTCTCATGGCGGGCGGCGCCTTGGGTGGTGTCCTCGGGGCCTCCCTGCGCCTCGCCCCGTCCTTCAAGCAAGAGTTCATCCAAACACCCTTCTACAACAACGAGACCATCTCGCAGCTGGTCTCGATCGTGTTCTTCGCCGGCCTCTGCGCATACCTCTGGTTTGACTCGACGCGCCATGTGAAGGACGAAGCCAACGCGGGCTGAAGGCTGTGTTCGACCCGCGAGCCTTGGAAGCACGGCTCCGGACGCTTCTTCACGAGCCTCCGCAACCGCTCTTTCACCCGGTGGCCGAGCGCGCCTTCCTCGTGGAGTTTCGCGAAGAAGACGAGACCATCGCCAACGGGCGCACGCGGGCCGCCTACGAGAAGTTAGCAAGCGCCAACCTCGAAGGCGCCGAGCTCGTTCCCGCGGCCCGCTCGTTGCTCGTCTCTTTCGAATCGCCCGGGTTCGGAGGACACCAGGTCGCACCGGCCACGCAGCCGACGGCGCACGACATCCCAATCACACCCGACGGGATCGACTTGCCGGACGTGCTCCAGGCCACCGCCCTGGAAAGCCAGGAGTTCTGGCACCTGATGACGGAGACCCTGTTCACGGTGGGTTTTCTGGGCTTTTCACCCGGCTTCGCATATTTGTACGGTCTCCCAAAACGCCTGCGGCTTCCCCGCCGCGCGAGCCCAAGGCCGCGCGTGAGAGCCGGAAGCCTGGCCCTCGGTGGCCCCTACGCAGGCCTCTACCCACAAGCCATGCCAGGCGGCTGGAACCTCGTTGGCACGACACAAGTCCCGCTCTTCGACGTCACACGCGAGCCGCCGGCGCTGTTCTCACCGGGGGATACGGTGCGGTTCTGTCTGGCGGGATGAGGTGAGCCGAAGGCACGTCTTGCCAAGCGCCCTCCGCGGACCTAGCCTCGCACCATGACGATATCCACCGAGCAGGTCATGCAGATCACCGAAAGCAGCTTTGTCGCTCCCGCCGGACGCGAGGGCACGGCTAGCGGACCGCCTCATCGAGAGCCTCGATCCGATCCAGGACGACGAGATCCAAGCGCTCTGGGCGACCGAGGCCCTAAGGCGACGCGATGAGGTCCGTAATGGCCTCGTCAGAACGATTCCGGGCCCGGAGGCCCTGGAGCGAGCTCGGCACGCCGTTGGCCGGTGACGTACACGCGTCTTTCCTTATTCCGTTCTTTACACGATCGAGCCCGACTTCATTCTCATCGTCGCAGTCATGCATTGCCACCGGGAGCCGGGCTATTGGCACCATCGGATCTAGCCACGTGACCAGCCGTGCGCTCTTCGTCATCAAGCCCGGCTTCCTGACGACTGTCCAAGACCTCGGGCGCGCCGGCTGGAGACGCTATGGCGTACCGCTGTCCGGCGCCCTCGACTGGGAGGCACTGCGATTTGCCAATAAGGCCCTCGGCAACGACGCAAACGCCGCGGGGCTCGAAATGTGGGGTGTGGGACCGACGCTCCGCTCCCTCGGACTCAACACGGTCGTCGTCGCGGGCGGCCTCTTCGGACCCAATCCCGGTTTTGTTCAGCCGCTTGCGGACGGTGAGGAGCTTGTGTTGACACCGAGCGCCGGCTCCGCGAGAGCGATCCTCGCGGTCCAGGGTGGCCTCGACGTCCCAAGCATATTGTCGAGCCGGTCCACGGCCCTTGCGGGCGGGTTCGGAGGGCTCGCGGGACGACGGCTCGAAAAGGGGGATGTCCTGCGAATCGGCGGGGCCACTCGCTCCGCGGCAGCGCCGAGCTCCTGGAGACTCCCGGAGGAGCTCCTGGGCTCGTCGAACTCCGAAGTCTCTATCCGCGTATTGTCAGGCCCGCAGGAGAGCCTCTTCTCCCAGACTGCCAGGGACCTCTTCTATGGCTCAACTTACCAAATCGCCTCGGAATCGAATCGCGTTGGTCTTCGCCTCACTGGGCCCGAGATCCAACGATCGACCCACGAAGAGCTTCCCTCCGAGCCCGCCACCGTCGGAACAATTCAGATTACCCACGCGGGCCAGCCGATCGTGCTCCTGAATGACGGGCCCACGGCAGGCGGCTACCCAAAACTGGCGACTGTCTGGAACGCGGATCTTCCTCACCTTGTGCGCGCACGCCAAGGCCAACGTATTCGCTTCATCAAAGGCGGCCTGGACGAGGCTCGCGCGGCGCTTCATCTTGCTGAGAAACGGCTTGCGGACTGGAGGGTTGTGTGAAGCCGACCACACCGGCACCATTCATCGACTTGAACTTTGACGGCGGTGAGGGCTTTGACGACGAAGCGATCGCCCCTTACGTTACGACAATCCACATCGCGGCTGGCGGCCACACCGGGGACGCCGAATCCATCCGCCGCGCGCTGAGCATCGCCGCCCGCTTCCATCTCGCCATCGGCGCGCACCCAAGCTACCCGGACCGCGAAGGCTTCGGCCGCAGGCGCATATCGGCCTCCGTTGAAGAGATCGCCGAGTTCGTCTCCTCGCAAGTCGCGCTGGTCTGTCTACTCGCCCGCGAACAGGGCCAGGCGGTCACCCAAGTCAAGCCGCACGGCGCGCTCTACCACGCCGCGGCCTCGGACAAAGATGTCGCGAGAGCCATCGCCCAGAGCATTCAAGCCACCGATGCGCATCTCGTGGTCGTGGGACCGCCGGATTCCAAACTGCTCGAACAAGCCAAAGCCCTGGGCCTCGCCACACGGGCGGAGGGCTTCGTCGACCGCCGCTACCGGAATCAGAGCGGCAAGCCTGTGTTGGTTCCGCGAAGCGACCCGAATGCGCTGCTAACCGATCCGGAGGCGGCGGCCGAGCAGGCCGTATCGATTGCAAGAAGGAGCGAGGTTCGCACGGCCGAAGGCATCACACTGCCACTGCGCGTCGAGACGCTCTGCTTGCACGGGGACACGCCGGGAGCGGCGAGTGTCGCGCAGCGGGTGAGCGGGAGACTGCAGGATGCGTGTGTTCCGCGGTCTCGTGATTGACCATACACACGCCAAAGCCGCCCGCGGCCTTCGCCGCGGGCGGCCTGCTTCACGTCTCGCTTTGCTTACTCGTCCGGATCGTCGTCCGCTCCGGCATTCGTTGACTTGCGCGGTCCGCCCGCGAGGCAGCCTTCGAGCTTGGCCCTCTGCTCGGCCGTGAGGATCGCGCCAACCTCCCGGCGGATCTTCTCGAACTCGGCCTTCAGGGCTTCGCGGCTGGACTTGACGGTCAGGAACGCGGTGCCGATGTCGCATGGCTTGGGTGGGTTGGCCTGAGCGGCGGTTTCCAGGGCATCGTGATCCGTCTTGAGCTGCTCTACCAGGCCTTGCACGACGGGCTTCTCGGCTTCCAGGACCGCCTTGATGCTGTCCTTCTGCGCGTCCGAGAGGCCAATGACCCTGAGACAGTGGAGAAGAGCGCCGATGCGATCGTGGCCTCGGCCTCCTCCGGCGGCCGGGTCCGCCGCGGGAGCGGGGCCCGCTGCGAGAACGGTGGCGAGCGCGAGGCCGGCCAGGGTGGACAGGGTTCGAGTGAGCTTGGACATTTTGGGTCTCCCTTCGAGCTTTCTATTGCGCAGGTCCGAGCGGCCCGCGCACCTCTCAGACGCCTGCTTCTGCCTCGCGGTTTACGACCCCCGCCCGGACGTCGTCGAAATTCGGGCGGCGACGGCGGCTACCTGAGACCGTCGACCAGGTAGAGCGTCGAGAGCCGCCTCTGGTAGTTGTACACGTAGACCGAACCGTCTCCGGTCATCTTCACCCATCCGATGCCCGTCACACCCGTCGGATCCGCCGGCATCAGCTCCCGGACCAAGACGCGTTCTCCCGTGTCCAAGTCAATGCGGAAGACCTTCGCGGGAAGCTCGTCGCGGCGAAACACGTACAGCCCCCTGCCGTTCTCGGTCCATCGAATCTCGACATCGCCCGGCTGGTAGCCCTTGATCTCCCGCGGTTCGCCTCCCGCGACCGGGAAGATCATGCAGCGCCGCGAGTCCTGCCCTCCCGAGGCCGCCGCCACGAAGACGCCGTCCGGTGAGAGCGGGCGATCCCCCGCGAAATTCACAACCCCTTCCGGGGTGACTGGAACCGGCGTGCCGCCGTCGATCGAAGTGCGGAACAGCCGGAAGATCCCCTTCGACGTCCGCCCGCCAAAAAGAAGGCTCCTGCCATCTGGGAAGAACCAAAAGCCCTCGCCGATGGCGTCGATGCCGGGCAAAGGAATGCGCCGCACATCGCCCGCGGCAATGGGCACCAGCAGGAGCTCGGGTGGAGAGGTTCCGGCGCTCGCCAACACCGAACGACCGTCCGGCGAGATGGCCTGCGCGGTCCCCTCCCCCAACCGCACAATGCGGGAGGTCTGAAGGTCCCGCAGGTAATAGGCGCCCTTCAGGCCGCCTCCCGAGCCCGTTTCGTTGATCAGCAGGAACCGGCCGTCCGCCGAGAGATCGACCGCCTGTGAACCGTCCAGCCAGGCCAGATCCACCTCGCGTTCCGCCCCGAGGGGACGGCCGCTGATGCCGGACTGTTCCACATCGCACGAGATCAGGGCCCCTCCGTCGGCGTGGAGATCGTGAAGCCGTAGCGAGCCCGGTCCTCGATAGACCGGGCGGGTCTTTCCGTTCATTCCAACGGCCCAAATCGTCCCTTCGCCCTCGGCGCTGTCGGCCGAGAACCACGTCTCGCGTCCGGAGGGATGCCAGGCGAGGCCCGTTCCGTGCCGCGCGGTCGCGAGGACCCGGGCGGGCTTGCCGGCGCCCGCGACCAGGATTTCCAGCCTTCGCCTCAACACGAACTCAAAGCTCTCAAAGAACGCGACCGATCGCCCGTCGGGAGACACGCGGAGCCCGGCTACGCGTTTGGGTGTGATATGCACCGGCGAACCCGCTGGAAACTCGACGGCCCATTGAGTGGCCTGCGTCATGCGCACAATCGCGAGCCGCACGCCGTCCGGGCTCCAGTCCGCTTCCTGGACGGCGACCTGAACCTCGCGAGGGCCACCGCCGTCGATGGGCACGCGCGCCAGGGTGCCTTGCAAGAGCCCAAACCGCCGCCTCGGCCGGAGGAGAATTGCCAGCTCGTCCTGCGAGGAAAGGGCCCGGAGCGCGGCGCCCGAGAGGCTCAGCGCCCTGGTTTCGGCGCTGCCCGTGCGGACCGCGTAGAGCTCACGCGACTGGCCGCCCCAGCTCGCATCGTAGACAACCGTGTGCCCGTCCGCCGAGAAGCGGGCCCCATCCAAGGCCCCGGTTCGAAAAGTCAGCCGATGGAAGGTCGGCAAGGGCGCGCCGGCGTCCCTGCGCACCCGAAGTAGGCCCGTCCAGGCGGCAATTCCCCAGGACGCCACAAGGACCAGGACGGTCGTAGCGCCAATTGCCAGGACGCGCCGCCGCTTCCGCGCGGTGCGCTCGAGGCGGGCCGCGGCCAGGCGCGAGGTGGACTCCGGACCCGAGGGCGTTGGGATCGAAATGGTCTCAAGCGCGAAAGCAAGGTCCTGGGCCGATTGGAAGCGCTTCTCCGGATCCTTCTCGAGGCAATGTCGCACAACCGTTTCGAGGGCCGGTGGAATCGAGGGGACAAGCGAAAGGAGCGGCCGGGGCTCGTCCCGCAGGACCTCCGCGAGAGCCTCGCGTCCCTCGGATGGAAACGCGCGCTGCCCGCACAGCATCTCGTAGAGCACAAGCCCGAACGAAAAGATGTCGGACCTCGCGTCCGTGGAAGATCCCGTCGCCTGCTCCGGCGACATGTATCCGGGCGTGCCCACGACGAGACCGACCTCGGTCTTCGCGGGCCCGGATGCGATCCCCGACGCCCCTCGGTCGCGGCCCAACGTTCCACGCTTGGCGAGCCCGAAGTCGAGGATTTTGACAACACCCGCCTTCGTGACAAGGAGGTTCTCAGGCTTGAGGTCCCGATGGACGACATCGTGTTGGTGGGCGTGGTGCAACGCGTTCGCGATCTCGGCGCCGAAGCGCAGGGCGTCGCGAAGCGGCAATGGCCCGCGCCCCAGGCGCTTGGCAAGGGTCTCGCCCTCCAGGTACTCCAGGACCAGGAAATCGGCGCCCTCCTCGTGTCCCACGTCGTGAATGGCGCAAATACCCGGGTGAGCCAGCCGGGCCGCGGCGCGGGCCTCAAGCTGAAAGCGCTCGCGAAAGCCCGGGAGCCCCAGGAGCTCTTCCGAGAGCACCTTGATGACCACGGTGCGCTCGAGGCGGGTGTCGCGCGCCCGGAAGACCTCGGCCATTCCGCCCGTTCCCAAGGCAGCCAGGATCTCGTAAGGGCCAAGCCTCGTCCCGGGGGCGAGGTTCAGCAAATGGCCACCGCGAGCATTCCCGGGAAGGGTAGCACCGCCGCCTCGTTGGGATCCGTATTTGACCGCAGCGATACGACGCTTCCACTTGTCCTCCAAATACCGCGCCTCGTCCTCAAGCGCGGCGCCCAGTCCCAAACCCCTTGCCTCGCCCACAGAATCGTAATATGTTACTTCGGCATATCACTAGACCCTACACCCGAAAGCGAATGAGAGCCGAAGAATGAAGAATACGGAGGCAAGATGAAAGGGACGCAGATAATGGCCGCGATCGCCCTCATGGGAATCGCCTTGGCACCTCGCACAGCACGCTCGACGATATGCGCCCTCGACAACACTCCCGCCGCGACACTCCTCTTACCGTACTTCGAGGTGGACTTGGCCAACCCGTCCGGCGCGACCACTCTCTTTTCGATTAACAATGCCAATTCCGGCGCCGTGGTCGTCAACGTCGTGCTGTGGACCGACCTCGCGGTCCCAACGCTCAACTTTCCCGTCTATCTGACCGGTTACGACGTCCAGACGATCAACCTCCGCGACGTCTTCAACGGCATCCTTCCCTACACGGCGAGCGACGGACAGGATCCCGCCGACACGATCAGCCCACACGGAATCTTCTCTCAAGACATCAATTACTCGACCTGCGCGGGAACCCTGCCGCTTCCACCCCTCCCGCAAACCTATCGCGATCACCTTCGCGGCGCGCACACCGGCGGGTTCTCCGCGATCCTGGGCGGCTGCGCCGCCACGCGGACGCTGGACAACATCGCCCGTGGCTACGTGACCGTCGACACCGCAAGCGCCTGCACGCTCCTGAATCCTGTTGCGCCCGGCTACTTCACGACCACAACGACTCAAAATGTGCTTTGGGGGGATTTCTTCCTCGTCGATCCCACCAACGACTATGCGCAAGGTGAAAACCTCGTGAGAATCGAGGCGGATTCCTCGGCATTTCAGGCCGGCAAGCCCACGTTCTACTCGCGATATGTCGCGGGCTCGGCGCTGGACGCCCGCGAGCCCT
>WBZQ01001836.1_pt1 | contig 14217 bp, 15 predicted proteins | sample 5204251 | NCBI WGS metagenome assembly WBZQ01 (sample SAMN12412402, study PRJNA552823) | activated sludge metagenome | isolation source: activated sludge from nitrification reactor of wastewater treatment plant... | place: USA: Virginia | collected 2017-09 | reverse complement strand
GGCGCCACAGCGTGGTGCGGAAAGATGTTTGGGGAACGCAACATGTTTATGCAACGCCGCGCCAGAGGCCATCTAGAAATAAAGCGTAGGCCGGAGCGGCGACGCCATGGCGTCGCCAAAACGCCAGATGAACAGTATTGAAGTTAAAGCCCCTCTCCATCCGGGAGAGGGGTTGGGGTGAGGGATTAATGGAGAGGACAGCGGCGTGGCGAATTAGAAAACGCCCAATAGACCCCCCTTGCTGCCAACGCATTACTCACCCCCTGCGTACCCGCACTGCCGCCACGCCTCAAACACCACCACGGCTACCGCGTTGCTCAGATTCAGACTGCGGTTGCCCGGTTGCATAGGCAGGCGGATGCGCTGCGTGGGGGCAAAGCGTTCGCGCAGCGCATCCGATAAGCCACGCGTTTCGGCGCCGAAGACAAACCAATCACCCGGCTTGAAGGCCACGGTCGAGAAGGGTTGCGCACCTCGGGTGGTCAACGCAAACAGGCGCGCCGCGTTGGGTTGCTCGGCCGTGAGCAAGGCGTCAAACGAATCAAACACCTTGAGCGTGGCGTACTCGTGATAATCCAAACCCGCACGGCGCAGTTGTTTGTCTTCCAGGCTGAACCCCAAAGGCCGCACCAAATGCAATCGCGCCCCGGTGTTGGCGCACAACCGAATCACATTGCCTGTATTGGGCGGAATTTCAGGCTCGACCAAAACCACATTGAACATGAGAGGCACACTTAGCAAATGGCCGCGCATTGTCTCTGAGCGCAGCCCCATGTTTTCTCACCGGTTTGCTCGTCGAAGCAAACCGGCCTTGTGCCCAGGCTCGCCCCACCACTGGTCTGAACTCGCCCCTCACCCGCTGCCGCTCTGATGACATTGCTCACTGTGCTCGACGCCGAACTCGCCTATGGCGACCACCCCCTGCTGGACCGCGCTGCATTGGCGGTGCACGAAGGGGATCGCATCGGCCTGATTGGTCGCAATGGCACCGGCAAAAGTTCTTTGTTTGGGGTGATTGGTGGTCGGGTCACGCTCGACGATGGTCAGCTGCACATCCGCGATGGCCTGCGTATCGTGGCCGTGGAGCAAGAGCCCGATCTGCCAACGGCCCACACTTTGCGCGAGAGCCTGCTGGCACGTGGGCACATTGAGGCGATGGGCGATGAGCGCGAGCGCTGGCGTATCGAGGCACGTTTGTCGGAGTTTTTGCACCGCTTCGGGCTCGATGGCCATACCCACCCTGCACGCGCCTCGGGCGGCGAGCGCAAACGCGGCGCATTGGCGCTCGCCCTGGCGCTGCAGCCGCAACTGTTGCTGCTCGATGAGCCCACCAACCATTTGGACATCGAAGGCATTGCCCAGCTCGAAGCCTTGTTAGTCGAGAAGGGCGCGCCCAGCTTGATGGTCATTACGCACGATCGTGCTTTTTTGGATCGGGTGGCCACAAGCATTGTGGAACTGGATCGTGGTGTGCTGCGCGCCTATCCGGGCCACTACACCGCGTTTGAAGCGCGCAAGGCCGTCGAACTGCACGCCGAAGACAAGGCAGCACGTCGTTTTGACAAGTTCTGGGCGCAGGAGGAAGTGTGGATTCGCAAAGGGGTCGAGGCGCGTCGCACCCGTAACGCGGGTCGGGTGGCGCGATTGGAAAAGCTGCGCCATGAACGTGCGGCTCGCCGTGAGCGGGTGGGCCACGTGCGACTGGCCCTTGATGCCGGGGAGCGCTCGGGCAAGTTGGTGGCTGAACTCGACGGCGTGAGCAAAACCTTCGGCGAGCGCACCGTCGTGAAAGATTTTTCGGCGCGCATTCTGCGTGGCGATCGCATTGGCCTGATCGGTGCCAACGGCGCAGGCAAGAGCACGCTCATCAAACTGGTGCTCGGTGTGCTCACGCCTGATCGCGGCACCGTTCGGCGGGGCACGCAACTGAACGTGGCCTACTTCGACCAAATGCGCGCTGCGCTTGATCCTGAAAAAACCGTGGCGCAAACGATTGCGCCAGGCTCAGACTGGATCGAGATCGGCGACACGCGCAAGCACGTCATGAGTTATCTGGGTGATTTTCTATTTCCGCCGCGTCGAGCCAACGCGCCCGTCAAAACGCTGTCCGGTGGCGAGCGCAACCGATTGCTGCTCGCACGCCTGTTTGCCCAGCCCGCCAATCTCCTGGTGATGGACGAGCCCACCAATGATTTGGATATTGAATCGCTCGAGCTGCTCGAAGACACCCTGCGCGATTACCCCGGCACCTTGCTCTTGGTGAGCCACGACCGCACATTTCTCGACAACGTGGTCACGCAGACCTGGGCCGCCGAGGGTGAGGGTAGGGGTGGGGGTGAGGGTCTGTGGCGCGAGTATGTGGGCGGTTACAGCGATTGGCTGGCGCAACGACCCAAGCCTGCCGCGGTTGCGGTGGAGTCTGCGAGCGCGCCCCAAGCGGTGCGCAAACCCACACGCACCAAACTCTCATTCAAGGAACAGCGCGAACTCGAAGCCCTGCCCACTGAGATTGAAGCGCTCGAACGCGAGCAAGCTGAACTCACCACGCAAATGAGCGCCCCTGACTATCACCGCGTGGGGCCCGAAAAAATGAAGGCCGATGGTCTGCGCGCCCATGAAATTGAAACGTTGTTGGCACAAAAATTTGAGCGGTGGGCGGCCTTGGATGAGAAGGCAATCTGACGACGGTTACCGAGCGTTGAACCTAGTGCAGCACTTCGAAATTTGTAAATCTTTTTTGATCTTCTTCGTCAGAGGCTCATTGTTTTGAAGCGGAGCGGGCATTGGGTCAATGGTGGGGGCGGGTGCGTGTTGATGAGGCGACGCGGCGCGTTTTGGTGCGTTAGGCCAACAGTGCAACGGCATCTGTTCGGTAAGCCCAGCGCGCGCATCGTGTTGTTATCGGGCGAGGGTTGGTGCGACGAAGTGGTGACCCTGGCGACTGACACCACCCGACACCGCGTGGCGCGCTGGTGTGCTCGCTTTACACACTTGGCACACCAGATCAACCCCAGGCCGCCACCCATTGGAGCACTCGAACGTTGGCCAAGGGTGTGGGCGTGAGCGACACCACGGTGCAGCGCGTTTGGCGTGCCCACAGCCTCAACCCGCATCGGCAGCGATGCCTTCAAGGTGTCGAATGACCCTGAGTTGAGAGCAAGCTCAGAGATGTCGTTGGGCTGTACGTTTCGCCCCCGCACTTGAGCGCAACAGCGCCGCACATGCGCCGCGCAAACCCGCGTAGCCCCGACAATCCAATTTGGCTTTCCGATTCGTGCCATGAAATTGTGAGTTCTGAGAGGGAAAAGATTCACCAACGGGAGCGACCTGATGAAATACTCGGGCTAGGGTGAAGCAAAAAACACGGCAAATAAAAATTCATCCTGGCTTTGAGCGACCCGCTTGGGCGATTTTCATTACGCCCTTTGGTTGAATTGAAAACATGGGTCTTACGGCAAACAATGCACGTCAACCTAAGCGCGGTCTACAAAGTTTTCTCATGCAAGCCATTAAGACCATTCCACCTCAGAAAGCAGGTCATGCATCGGGGGCTGACCCGGCGCCTACGCTGCGGCTGGATTTGCGCGCGCGACACCAACCGGCGGGGCCAAAAACGCTCGAGTCTTCTGCCACCCACGCCACCCATGCCACCCACACGTCACCGACCAAACCGGTGCCGCGCGACATCTTGGAGCGGGAGCTTGATCGGGTGCAAGGGGCGGTACAAGCCTCTGAGGCAAATTTTGGTCAGCAGCTCAATTGGTTGCTACTGGCTCAAGCCTTGTTTCTAAACGCTTACCTTGTGGTACTGGTCTTTGGCGGCGGCGCAGGTATTCCAGGGCGGCGCTGGTTGCTGGCAGGCCTGGCGCTGTTTGCGGTCATTTTTGCGGTGTTTACCTATCTGGCCTTGCGCGGTAGCCGCGACACGGTCAGTGCGCTGCGTGCCGCGAGGAGTGATTTGGAAGCCACGCTGGCCCGACAAGGTCGCGCCCCTCTTTTTGCGCCCAAAAACATCATGGGCGCGGGCTTGTCCTCATTTGCAGTGGGTGTGCTGCCGGTGGCGTTCATTGTCGGTTGGCTGGTGATCTCGATCTACGCGTTGGCCGCACCCAATGGCTCCGTGCCCAGGAAGAGCGGCACCGCGGCGGTGACGCATCCTGTAGAGCCCGCATCCCCTCAGGTTGACCGTCACAGTGGCGGGACGGCGCGCAACAGCGCTGCGCGTCCCGGCTCCGTGGCGAGTACGGTGCCCCAATCAGCGTCCCAATCAGCACCCCAATCAGCGCCGTCTTCATCGCGTTCGGCTGCATCGCCCGCGCCTGCGCAGCCGAACACGCCTACGGAAGAAAAGAAGCGCACCGGCTTTAAGTGGTGAGCCGACTCAAACCCCGTAATGCGCGCGGTACCAAGCCACAAATTGGGGTAGTCCCTGCGCGATGGTTGTCGTCGAACGCCAGCCAAAGTCGCGCAGCATGGGTTCGGTGTCTGCGTAGGTGGTGAGAACGTCGCCGGGCTGCATGGGCAGCAGGTTCAGCTTGGGTGAGCATCCGAGCGTTTGTGCCAGAACTTCAATGAACTGCATGAGCGGTTCGGGGCGGTGGTTGCCAAGGTTGTAGAGCGCGTGGGGGACGTCCTGTACAGATGGAGCGGGACGATCCAGTACCGCCAGCACACCCGCCACGATGTCATCGATATAGGTGAAATCGCGCGACAGATGGCCGTGGTTGTAGACGTCAATCGGCTCGCCCGCCAGCAGCGCACGCGTGAACTTGAAGGCCGCCATATCGGGCCGGCCCCAGGGCCCATAGACCGTGAAAAAACGTAGCCCCGTGGCCACCACGCCGAACTGGCGCGCATACACCAGCGCCATCAACTCGTTGGCGCGCTTGGTGGCTGCATACAGACTCACGGGCGCATCCACCCGGTCTTGAACCGCAAACGGTGTTTGGGTGTTGGCCCCATACACGCTGGAGCTTGAGGCGTACACCAAATGTGTGAACGCGCCGTCCTGCGCCAAAGCGCGCGCGGCTTCAAGCACATTGAGAAACCCCGTGACGTTGGCATCGACATACGCGTGAGGATGGGTGATCGAGTAGCGCACACCCGCCTGCGCGGCCAGATGCACGATGCGCGCTGGGCGCAGCGACGCCAGCAACGCAGGCAGCGCATTGCGATCAGCAAGGTCCATGCGCTCAAACGCAAAGCCCGGGTGTGTGCGCAACTGCGCGAGCCGCGCTTCTTTGAGTGCAGGGTCGTAATAACTGTTGAGGTTGTCCAGCCCCACCACACGCTCGCCGCGCGCCAGCAACGCTTGCGCCACATGCATGCCAATAAAGCCGGCGGCACCGGTGACCACAATGGGAGAGGTCATGGCGGACTCAAGACCATGAATTCAAGACCATGGATTTCGGATGGATCCGCCCCCGCCCTACCCCGAAGTACTGCAACCCATTGCTGCGCACAAAGTCTGGGTCGTAGAGATTGCGGCCATCGAAGAGCGCTTTGCGCTTGAGCGTGTCGGCCAGCCATTCAAAGTCGGGGCTGCGAAATTCCAACCACTCGGTGATCACGGCCAGCACATCGGCGCCTTCGCAAGCGGCACGGGCTGAAGAGGCAAACGCGACGCCCGCCGTGCTTTTCAATATCTGCTGTGCGTTGTCGGCGGCCACGGGGTCGTAGGCCTGCACGCGGGCGCCGGCGCGGGTGAGCAGGTCGATGAGCGTCAGGCTGGGCGCCTCGCGCATGTCATCGGTGTTGGCCTTGAAGGCCAGGCCCCAGAGGGCAATGGTTTTGCCTTTGATGTCGCCACCGAAAAATTCTTTGATCTTTTCAAACAGGATGCCGCGCTGACGCTCGTTGACTTTGATGGATGAGCGCAGCATGGCGGCGGGCTCTTCGATGCCCTCGGCGGTGTGCACCAAGGCGCGCAAATCCTTGGGGAAGCACGAACCCCCAAAGCCCACGCCGGCGTACAAAAAGTGCGGGCCGATGCGCGGGTCGGAGCCGATGCCGTGGCGCACTTCTTCGATGTCCACGCCCAGGCGGTCGGCCATGTTGGCCATTTCGTTCATGAACGAAATGCGCACAGCCAGCATGGCGTTGGCGGCGTACTTGGTGAATTCGGCCGAGCGCACGTCCATCACCAGCAGGCGGTCGCGGTTGCGGTTAAAGGGCGCGTAGAGCGCGCGCAAGGTTTGGGCGCTGGCCTCATCGTTCACGCCCACCACGATGCGGTCGGGGCGCATGAAGTCTTCCACCGCAAACCCTTCTTTGAGGAACTCGGGGTTGGAGGCAGTGCTGACTTTGATCTTTGCGCCGCGCGCGTTGAGTTCGCCTTGCAAAGCGGCCCGCACTTGATCGTTGGTGCCCACGGGCACGGTGGACTTGACCACCACCAGCGCATCGCGCTCGAGTTTCTGGCCCAAGGTGCGGGCGCAATTCAACACGTGGGACAAATCGGCCGAGCCGTCTTCGTCGGAGGGCGTGCCCACGGCAATGAAAATGAGGGTGGCGTACGCCACGGCGTCGGCGTAGCTCGTGGAGAACTTCAAACGCCCGGCCGCAGCGTTGCGCGCCACGATGGTGTCCAGTCCCGGTTCATGAATGGGGATTTCGCCACGGTTGAGGCGCTCGATTTTTTTGGGATCCACGTCAATGCACAACACATCGTTGCCCACATCCGCCAAACAGGCGCCGGTGACCAGGCCCACGTAGCCGGTTCCGATAACGGTGACTTTCATGCGTACTGCTCCTACCTACGGATTGAGATCAGAAGAAAACTGAATTTGATGCAAATGTGCATACAGCCCTGGGGCGCGCAGCAAGTCGGCATGCCGTCCCACTTGCACGATGCGCCCGGCCTCCAGCACCACGATGCGGTCGGCCCGCTCAATGGTGGACAGGCGATGCGCCACCACAAAGGTGGTGCGCCCACGCATCAAGCGCTCCAGCGACGCCTGAATGAAGCGCTCGGATTCCGAATCCAGCGCCGAGGTGGCTTCGTCCAGCAGCAGCAGGGGCGCGTTCTTGAGCAAGGCCCGTGCAATCGACAAGCGTTGACGTTGTCCGCCCGACAAACGGACGGCGTTTTCGCCGATGGGCGTGTCAAAGCCGTGCGGCAGGCTCTCGATGAAGGTCAGCAGATGGGCCGACTCGGCGGCCGCACGCACCGCCTCACGCGTGGCGCCGCGCTGCGCGCCATAGGCGATGTTGGCTTCAATGGTGTCGTCAAACAACACCACATCCTGCGACACCAAGGCAATGTGTTGCCGCAAGCCTGCCAGGGTGAGTTCATCAATGGGTACGCCATCGAGTTCAATCCGCCCCGCGGTGGGCCGCACAAAGCGCGGAATCAAATTGATGAGCGTGGTCTTGCCCGCACCCGAAGGGCCCACCAGGGCAATCATCTGCCCCGGCTCCACCTGCAGGTTGATGTCGGTGAGCGCCGATGCGGCGCCGTGGTTGTAGGCGAACGAGACATTCGCAAAGGCGATGCGGCCCTGCACACGCTCCAGCGTGCGGCTTCCGGTCTCGACCTCGGGGGTGGAGTCAATCAGCGCGAACACGCTGTCACACGCCGCCAGCATGCGCGCCAGTGGGCCGTTCAAGCCCGCCAAGTGCCGCAGCGGAGTGAGCAACATCAGGGCAGCGGTCAGAAACGTGATGAACTCGCCGGGCGTGAGCGCTTGGCCTTGCGCCTGCCACAGCGCCACCGAGATCACCACAGACAGACCGCACGCCGCCACGATCTGCGTCAGCGGCGTGGCGGCCGACCAGGCCACCTGCATCTTGTTGGCGAACTGACGCAGGCGTTGGTTGATGCGATCAAAGCGCTCGGTCTCGTAGGCCTGCCCGCCATAGACCTTGATGACGCGGCTGCCCTCGTGCGCCTCTTGCACCGCGCGCGTCATCTCGCCCAGCATGGCCTGGTTTTCCACATTCAGGCGCCGCAGCCGCTTGGAAAAGCCGCGCAGGATGAGCGCAATGAAGGGCGCAATCACCAAGGTCACGAGCGTCAGTTGCCAGTTGTGCCACAGCAATAAGGTCAGCAGCGCCGCCACCGTGAGCGAATCGCGCACTGCGGTGGTGAGCACCTCGGCAGCCAGGTTCAACGCGTTGCTGGCCTCATTGACAAAGCGATTGATGACCAGGCCCGAAGGCGTGGCCTCGAACGCGCTTTGCGGCCACGTCAGCACGCGCTCGAACATGCGGGCACGCAGTTGCACCAACACAAACTGCGAGATACGCGCCAACACAAATGAACTGGTAAAGGTGGCCAGGCCGCGCACCACAAACACACCCACAAAAGCCAGCGGCACCCACAGCGCTGCGCGCAGATCACGCGCCAAAAAACCATGGTCGAGCAGCTCGCCAGTGAGGCGCGCCATCAGCGGCTCCGTGGCCGCCGCCACCAACATAGCCACCAAGGCCACCGCCAGCAGGCGCCGCTGCGCCACCACCATGCGCAGCAAACGGCGCAGATGGGGTTGGGCCAGGACGGACGGGTGATCGGTGGAAGGAGGCGTTGACATGCAGACACAGAAAACAACGAGCCTCCGAACTACTCCACTAGAATCCGCGGCCTTTCAGAGGGGGCGCCAGTGTAGGCGAAGCAACGTGCTCCCCCCAATGAAGAAGACACGACAACGCCAGCAGTCAGTTTTAGTGATCCCCCCTCTGTGACCTCCCCCCTGTTTGTCCGCCTGCCCAATCACTTGGGCGATGCCTGCATGTGTGTGCCCGCGCTGGATCTGTTGGCGCAGCACTTTGATCTGACGTTGGTGGGCAAGCCCTGGATTCGACCACTCTTTGCCGATTACGGCTGGCCCATCGTGGCGCTCAAAGGCTCGGGGCGAGAACAACGCCGCGCGCTGCGCGATCAACGCAAAGCGCAGGGCGCCAAGTGGGCGCGGTCGGCGTTGTTGTTCACCCACTCGTTGGGATCTGCGCTGCAAATGCGCTGGGCCGGATTGCGACCGCGTGGGTACGCCACTGAAGGTCGCAGCCTCTTGCTTCACCGTGCAATGCCGGTGCCTGCACGATGGGCCACCGACATGCACACCGTGGCCTACTACCTGGAGCTGGCGTGGCGCGCGTTGGATCTGCCGCCCGTGGAGCCGCCAGCCACCTTGAACCTGCGCGTGAGCGAACCTGCGCGCGTGCATGCACACACCCTCGTCAACTCCAAGCGCGGCGGCCCGGTGCCCTACGTGGTGCTGTGCCCCACCGCAGTGGGTTTGCATCGCGGCCGCATCAAGGCCTGGAACGGATTTGGACGCTTGTGCCAAGCCTTGCAAAACCGCGGTGTGCGCGTGGTGGCCATGCCCGGCCCCGGTGAGCGTGAAGCCGTTTGCGCCGCGCTGCCCACCGCCACGATATTGCCGGCCTCAGACGTAGGCACGTTTGCTGCAGTACTCGAAGGCAGCCGCCTGGTGGTGGCCAATGACAGCGGCCCCGGTCATGTGGCCGCTGCAGTGGGCGCGCCGCTGGTGAGCATCTTTGGCGTGACCGACCCGCTCAAGACCCGCCCCTGGGGCGAGCATGTGACCTTGGTGGGCGGCAAAGACGGTTGGCCTGATTACGCTGCGGTGGAGTCTGCCGTCTTAACCGCGCTTTGCTTAGCCGCACTTTGATCCCCCTGCGGCGCGAGCAACAAGCCCAGCAGCAGCGCAATCAAATGCCCCTCGGCAAAGGTTTGGAAGTGTGAGCTGAAAAGACTGCTCATGCTCCAGGCGAGCACGAGCGCCAATGCGGCCTGCTTCCAAGGGCGCGGCGCGCTCTGACGCGCCACCGCAACCAAGAACCAGACAAACGCCGCCAAGCCCGGCAACCCCGCGCTGGCCCATACAAAAAGGAATTGGTTGTGCGGATCGGTGGTGGGCGTGGCGCGCCAACTGGTGTCGTGCCGATCCAATTGCTGCACGTAGGCCGCATCAAAGCCGCCCATGCCGTGGCCCCACCACGGGCTGGCGCGAATCACCTCCACCGTATTGCGCCACATCACCACGCGCATGCCCATGGAGTTGTTCCCGGTGGATTCTTGTACCGAGTGCATCTCATGCCACCCCAGACCAAAGCGTTGCTGCACCACGGGTGAAAACGCAATGACAGCCGCGGCCACCACGGGCAAGGCCCACAACAACCCGCGGCGCACGCGGCCCTGCGTCAAGGTCAGCGTCAGGGTCAGCGCCACGAGCGCCGCAGCCATCTGACCGCTGCGCCCCGTGGTCACAAAAAGCAAATTCGCCGCCAGCACGAGCGCGGCAGTCACCCAAACCCAGCGAAATTTTGATTTCAGCGTCGCCAAAACCAAAGCCAACGTCAGCGCCGCCACAAACACCATGCTCTGCGTCGAAGGGTTGCGCAGGACGGTGCCAAAAGGCATGGACTCAATGAGCTTGAGTGCCACACCCCAACCCACAAACGACCACAACGCCGCTCCCACCCCTGCAACCACCGACAGCGTGACTGCCCATTGCACCCATTGCACCCGTTGCATGCCTTGCACCCAAGGCACGCTGCGTGCCGAAGAAAAAAGCGCCATCACCCACACCATCCATAACAGTGGGCGCCAACCCCACAGTGTGTGCAGGCGATGGCTCCACGGCGCATCGGCCCAGAGCATGGCCACGGCCAATGTCCCGAGCAACAGCAACGCCGCCCGCGCCACCGGTAAGCGCAACACAGCGCGCAGGCGCGCCATGGCGTCGGGCACAAATAAAAAAGCCAGCAGAGCCACCCCCACGCCCACGTTGGTCACTGGTGGCGAGAATGCCGTTCCCCACAGCGCCAAGACCACCGCCGCCCGCGCCACAAACAAAGCCACCCGTTGGCGGCGCGGGGTGTCGATAGAAGGCGTGGCGGGCAATACCAAGGCTGAACTCGCTTCCAAAGTTGAACTCACTTCGGGCTTTTCCCTTTCGGTGGGTGCGGTCGGTGCGGTAGCTGGGCTGCTGCATGGCGTCCGTCTTTGGCATAACGCCACTGACGCCAGAACTTGTCCCAGCGGTAGCGCAGCCAGGCGTACAGACGCCCGCGCTGCTGGCGCTTGTCATCGAGCGCGCTGGCAAACAGGCCATTCATGCTGCCTTGCTCCACGATGGGCCGCGCCAACCACCACTGCGCAATGCCCACCGCGGCGTCGGTCTCGCGGATCAGCCAATCGGCCGGGCGTGTAATGGGGTGCGTCTCCAAATACGCCAGGCGCCGCTGCGCAGCCTGCAAGTCACACACCAACGCATCGGCCGCCGGCAAGGGGCCGCCGGCAATGAGCGCCGTGCTCGCACGGGTTTGCCCCACATGGTGGTTATCGCCCCGTCCCAAGTACAGCGACCAGCCTGGGGCCAGCGCATCGGCTTCATCCAGCGCCCGCACAAAGGCCGCGTTGAACTGCGTATCAAGCAGCACATCGTCTTCAAACACCAGCGCACGCGTGTGATTTTTCTCCACCATGCGCTGCCACACCGCCATGTGTTTGAGCACCAACGACTGATGCGTGCGGCGCATATCGCTCGCACCAAAAGTGCGCGCAATCAACTCGGGCGTGAGTGCATCGGCGTCATGGTCAAAGATAAATTCAAAGGCAATACCATGCGTCGCCATTTGGCGTTGCACATGCGCAATGCGATCCGCAAAGCTGCGCACCGACAGCACATAAACCGCGTCTACCTTCGAGTTGACCGCACCTGCTTTCATGGCGCGGCAGTCTACTGAAGCCCCCCTTGAAACTTACTTATGAAACCCCGCCTTTCCATCGCCCTCATTGCTCATAACGAAGCGCATCAATTGCGTGCGTGCTTGGCTTCGGTTGCCTGGGCCGATGAGATCGTGGTGGTGGAAAACGCCAGCACCGATGGCACCGCTGAGCTGGCGCGTGAGTTGGGCGCCAAAGTGATTGGTACGCCAGATTGGCCCGGCCTTGGGGTGCAAAAAATCGCGCGCTGAGATTGAACGCACTTTGGCCGCGCCTGCGTTTGAGGTCTACTGCATTCCGCGCCACCCGACGGTCAAGTGCTGCAAGATCTGCACAGACATCGGTTCGCGGGAATGGAGAATGGGGCATGCGGCATGGATCAATGCCAACAAAAGAACATGTCCCTCATGCCACTACGGGTAGCGTTACCGACCAGACTTCTGCCGCCTCTGTGATCACTCGCTTCCTTGCGCAACCAAGGCTTGCACTTGCTGATACAGCTTGGGCAGATCACCCCGAATCGTCTTCCAGACAATCTCCAAATCCACTTTGAAGTAGCCATGCGCCAGGGCGTTGCGCATGTCATTGGCCAGCGTCAATGGAAGCTCCGGGTGCGCAGCGGCAAACTCCGGATGGGCTCGCTCGATGTTACGACTGGCTTCGCCGATCACTTCCAGATTGCGAATCACGGCGTCTTAGACAATCTTTCTGGATAAGAAACCCACTTCGTCCACATCTTCCACATAAGCTTGAATACGCTCAATGGCTTCAAGGATGTGCCCCAGGTGGTCGGGCAATCGCTGAGGATCGCGACTCATACGGGACGGGCCTGCGCGAGCACGGCGGCACGGAACTTGTCTGGCAACCCGTTTGGCGTCAGCACGTCTACAGGCACTCCCAGTAGCTTGCGCAACTCCACTCGAATCGCGCTGATATCGAACAACGTCGTTTCCGGCGTCGGATCGATCAGGATGTCCAGGTCGCTGTTGTCGGTGTCTTGGCCGCGCAGGACAGAACCAAACACCCGAGCGTTACGGGCGCGGTGAGACTCGACCACACGCCGGATCGCAGCACGGTTCGCAGCTAACGCTTCGGAGGGCTTCATCGGTGCTTCTCCCACAACAAAACTCGATTGCATCGTAAGCCAACGTCACACGGGAAGGAACATAAAAAATACGGCTTTACGCCAAGATGATGCGAGCCGGATTAGATGCCCGAAACACACCCACACACCCAAATCCGGGCGCATGCAGCGCGCAGGAGCGCAGACGCCGGAGGCAGGCGGCCTGTACTCACCCGGCCTGTACTCACCCGCAAACAGATGTCTTCACATAGCATTCGCATGGGCGCGGCGTAGTGAGGCGCTCTTTTCTTCCAGGTCATTGACTTGTGTTGCCGTGAAACTTCGCCTTTCCATCGCCCTCATTGCTCATAACGAAGCGCATCAACTGCGTGCGTGCTTGGCTTCGGTTGCCTGGGCCGATGAGATCGTGGTGGTGGAAAACGCCAGCACCGATGGCACGGCCGAGCTGGCGCGTGAGCTGGGCGCCAAAGTGATTGGCACGCCGGATTGGCCCGGCTTTGGGGTACAAAAAAATCGCGCGCTCGAGGCCTGCACGGGGGATTGGATCTTGGTGCTCGATGCTGATGAGCGCGTCGATGATGCCTTGCGCGCCGAGATTGAACGCACTTTGGCCGCGCCCGCGTTTGAGGTGTATCGCATCCCGCGCCGTTCGACCTACTGCGGGCAATTCATGGCGCACAGCGGCTGGCGGCCCGACCATGTGCGGCGCTTGTTCAAGCGCGGTGCGGTGCGGTTCTCTGATGCGCGCGTGCATGAAAACTTGATCGTGGATCAACCCATGGGCACGCTGCGCGCACCGCTGACGCACTACAGTTTTCGCACGTTGGAGGAGGTCATTGCCAAGATGAACCGCTACTCCAGCGACAGCGCAGCCATGCTGGCCGCGCGCGGCAAGGCGCCAAGTCTGGTCAGCGCGGTGCTGCACGGCTTGGCTGCGTTTTTCCGCACCTACGTGTTGCGCGGTGGTTTTCTCGACGGCCGTCTGGGCTTTGTGCTGGCGGTATCGAACGCAGAAGGCTCGTACTACCGCTATGTCAAAGCGTGGTTGGCGGCGCAGGATCGGGCGGGGCGCAAGCGGGATGATGAGGCGTAGCCCCAATACTGTTCATCTCGCGTTTTGGCGACGCCATGATGTCACCGCTCTGGCCTACGCTTTATTTCTAGATTGCCTCTGGCGCGGCGTTGCATAAACATGTTGCGTTCCTCAAACATCTTTCTGCGCCACACTGTGGCGCCACCGTCCCTCACCCCAACCCCTCTCCCGGGGGGAGCAACTGTGTTCAAAGTCAAGCATTTCAAATCTGGTTGGGCTGCGGATAACCAGCTTGCCAAGGTTTACCGGACTTGATGATTGCATTGATGATTGTGAGCAACTTATGCATGCATGCTGTCAGAGCGAGTTTTTTGGGTTTACCTGCGGTCAGCAGCCGCTGGTAAAACG
>WBZQ01001835.1_pt1 | contig 14219 bp, 15 predicted proteins | sample 5204251 | NCBI WGS metagenome assembly WBZQ01 (sample SAMN12412402, study PRJNA552823) | activated sludge metagenome | isolation source: activated sludge from nitrification reactor of wastewater treatment plant... | place: USA: Virginia | collected 2017-09 | reverse complement strand
GCTGCTTCCCGTACGAGCTGAACGCGGCCATCGTGGAGCGCGCCATCCGGTTCGCCGGTCGGGGCGTGGTGGCAGTCGACATCGGCGGGCCGCGTCCCAAAGGCTCGGTGCCCCCGTTCGACTATCGCTCGCTGCGGCCGCTGATCGAGCGGGCGCGCGACGCAGGGCTCGGCGTGACGTTCCACGCAGGCGAGGAGGGCGTCAACGCCCCCGACCCCACCCCGTACATCACGGAGCTGGAGCAGGTGATCGAGCTGGGCGTCGACCGCGTGGGGCACGGCATCATCGCGGCGTTCGACGATCGGCTCGCCGCCCGTATCGCCGAACGCGGGGTGGTGCTGGAGATCTGCCCCACCTCCAACGTGAAGATCGGCCAGGTGCGCAGCGAGCAGCAGATCGCCGAGATCGTGTTCGCGCTGCGCGCCGCGGGCGTGGAGATCGTGATCGCCACCGACGGCCCGGAGATGATCGGCACCCGCCTGCGGGCCGAGTACGCCATGCTCGTGCGCCTGGGCGCCTTCACCCGCGAGGAGGCTCGCCAGATCAACCGCCGGGCGCACGAGGTGAGCTTCATCACCGGTTGGCGCGCGCCCGGCTAGGCCCCTCGTGCCACGACGGCGCGACTCGCACGTCCCGACTATCCTCAGCGGGATGCCACGGCAGCCCGACGCATACACCTCACCACGACCGGGAGGTCGGTCCTGGCCGGCGGCCTGGTAGCTCTGCTCGACGACATCGCCGCGCTCGCCAAGCTGGCCGCATCGTCGCTCGATGAGGTCGGCGCAGCTGCCGGGCGCGCAAGCGCGAAGGCGGCCGGAGTCGTGATCGACGACACGGCGGTGACGCCGCGCTACGTGCAGGGCTTCACCGCCGACCGCGAGCTGCCGGTCATCAAGCGCATCGCCCTCGGGTCGCTGCGCAACAAGCTGCTGTTCATCCTGCCGGCCGCGCTGCTGCTCAGCCAGTTCGTGGATTGGTTGCTCAGCCCGATCCTGATGCTCGGCGGCGTCTACCTCTGCTACGAGGGCGCGGAGAAGATCTGGGAGCACTTCGGCGGCCACCACGACGAGCATGGGCCGGCCGCGATCGAGGGCGGCGACGTGGAGGAGCACATGGTGACGGGCGCGATCCGCACCGACTTCATCCTGTCGGCCGAGATCATGGTGATCGCGCTGAACGAGGTCGCCGACGAGCCGTTCCTCTCGCGCGCGGTGATCCTGGTGGTGGTTGCGCTCGCCATCACCGTGCTGGTCTACGGCGCCGTCGGCCTGATCGTGAAGATGGACGACATCGGCCTCGGGATGGCGCAGCGTGCCTCGAGCGGGGCGCGGCGCCTCGGGCGCATCCTCGTGGGAGCAATGCCGAAGCTGCTGTCGGTGCTCTCCGCCGTGGGCATCGTCGCGATGCTGTGGGTGGGCGGCCACATCCTGCTGGTGGGCTTCGACGACATCGGCTGGCACGGGCCGTACTCGCTGGTCCATCACGCCGAGGAGGCGGTCGCCGACGCGGTACCGGGCGTCGGCGGTGCGTTCGGCTGGCTGGTGAACACGTTCTTCTCGTCGGTGGTCGGTGCCGCCGTGGGTGCGCTCGCCGTCGTGACGATGAGCGCGATCGCGCGCCACCGCAAGGCGGCCGCCGCGCACTGAACGCGGGCTACCCGGCCCCGACGACCTCGCCGATGTGCGCAACGCCTTCGGCGTCCATTCGGCGCACGAGCTCCCGGTTGATGCGCCGCACCAGGCCGGGCCCCTCGTAGATCATCCCGGTGTAGACCTGCACCAGCGAGGCGCCGGCGCGGATCTTGTTCCAGGCGTCGTCGCCGCTGAAGATGCCGCCGACGCCGACGATCGGCAGGTTGGGCGCGGCGGCGCGGGCGGCGCGGATCATCTCGTCGGAGCGCGCGCGCAGCGGCGCGCCCGACAGCCCGCCCGTCTGCCCCGCCGCGGCCGACTTCAGGGCGGGGTCGCGGGCGACGGTGGTGTTGCAGATGATGAGCCCTTCCACGTGGTTGCCGGCCAGGCCGAGGATGGCCGCGACCGCGGCGTCGTCGAGGTCGGGCGCGATCTTCACCAGCAGCGGCACCGGACGGCGGCAGGCGTGGTTGGCCGAGGCGATGCGCCCGAGCAGCTCCTTGAGCGCGTCGCGCTCCTGCAGGTCGCGCAGGCCCGGCGTGTTGGGTGAGCTGACGTTGATGGCCACATAGTCGGCATACGGCACCAGGTGGCGGAACGTGGTGAGGTAGTCGGAGGCGGCGTCCTCGGCGAGCTTCGTCTTGCCGATGTTGACGCCCAACGGGATGCGGTGCGCCTTGCCGGCGGACTCCCAGTTGTACAGGCGGGTGGCAACGTGCTCGGCGCCGATGCTGTTGAAGCCGAGCCGGTTGATGACCGCCCGGTCCTCCTTCAGGCGGAAGATGCGCGGCTTGTCGTTGCCGGGCTGGGGCTGGGCGGTGACGGTGCCGATCTCGCAGAAGCCGAAGCCCAGGAACGCCCAGGCGGGCACGGCGACCGCCTGCTTGTCGAAGCCGGCGGCCAGCCCCACCGGGTTGCGGAAGGTCAGGCCGAAGAGCTGCTGCGCCAGGCGCGGATCGCTCACCAGCGCCCGGCGCTCGATCAGGTTGGCGACCGGCATGCGCGCAAGCGTCGCAAGGCCGCCCATCGCGATGTTGTGTGCCTTCTCCGGGTCGAGGCGAAGCAGCGTCTGGCGCAGGATGCCCCGAATCACGCGCCGGCCGCCAGGCGGTCGGCCTCGTGCGCCATCGCGACGTCCTTCGCGGTGATCCCGCCCTCGCTGTGGGTCACGAGCGTCACGGTCACCCTGTCCCAGACGATCGCGAGGTCGGGATGGTGGTCGGCGGCGTTGGCCGCAGCCGCCAGCCGGTTGACGAAGGCGATGGACCCACCGAAGCCGCCGGCCAGCTGGAACGTGCGCGCGAGCACGCCGTCGCGGACCTCCCAGCCCGGCAGGGAGGCAAGCGCCGATCGAATCTCCTCAGGCGACAGCGCCCCCATCGTTCCACCCCGGCTCCGTTGACGCGACCGCCGCTAACCTTACCGAGTCGGGCCGTTAGCTCAGCTGGTAGAGCAGGGGACTTTTAATCCCAAGGTCCTGGGTTCGAGTCCCAGACGGCCCATCGAGACTCGCACAACACCAGCTTCGACTGGACGTCCGAACGACGCCTTTCCCCTGTGCTGGAAACGATGCTTGACAGCGAGTTCATGAACGACATTTACGCCAAGCTGACCATCGAGGTGATGTTGCCCCCTCACCGAAGCGCCGGAATTGTCGGCGCCGACGAGCGAGCTCTGCGGAGCCTGAGCCGGCCGTTGGGTGCAGAAGGTGAACTTGCGTTCACCTTTGGGTGCTAGGCACCAGAAGGTGAAGTCCGATCGCCCCACCTCTCGGTGCCAGGCACCACCGCGGGGACAGATTCACAGCGAGAAGCGCCTTGCGGCGCATGTCGCGACGGCGTTCACCGCGGGCACCTCTCAGAGTGCCTCGTTGACCTCTTCGAGGAGTGCCCGCAACTGGGCGAGGCGTTTGGCGCCGAGGCGCCGCCGGAGGCGTTGCTCGAGTTCGGCGACGACCTCGCGGGCGATCGCGTAGACCTCGGCGCCGCGGGCGGTGGCCCGGACGAGCTTCGCGCGACGGTCGGCGGGATCGGGAAGGCGTTCGACGTAGCCGTGCCGCTCGAGATGCGCAACCAGCTCGGCCATCGACTGCTTGGTGATCTGCGCACGCCGAGCGAGCTCGCTGACCGAGGTGCCTTCGGCATCGAGGAACTGCAGGACATCGCCGTGTGGTGTGCGTACGGCGGGGTGGCCGCGAGCGGCGAGACGCTCGTGAATCAGCTCGTTGCCCCGACGCACCGGTTCGCGCATGAGCACGCCCAGATTCCGGTCCGTTGATGTTACTGGCATTGCTCACCCCACGCTTGACATCGACAGCATACCTGTCCATACTCCCCCGGGGATACGGACAGGCAATCTGTCCATATTGTACCGCTACCAGGAGACGGACATGGGTTACCTCTCGCTTGCCCGCTTCGCCGGGAATCCCGATGCACTGTTGGCCACCTACGAGCGCCTCGAGCCGGCGATGACCGCGGTCGGCCGAGACCACGGACTGCTCGTGCACGCGGTGGCGCGCACCGGTACCGGGGTACTGGTCATGAACCTCTGGCCGTCACCGGAGGGCTCGGAGGCGGCAAGCCACGATCCGCGCCGCCTCGCTGCGCTTCGCAGCTCCGGCCTCACACCCGAGCAGATCGAACGTGCGCATTACAGCGTGGACCACTATGTGCTGTTTGATCGCCCCTGACGAACGGGTGAGGCATTGCGACGAAGCGACGGCGACCTCCCGACTCTGAAGGCCTTCGTTGCAGAGGTGAACTTGCGTTCACCTCTCGGTGCCAGGCACCAGAAGTGACGTTCCATCCCCCCCTTCGTGAAGGTGTCCCGCAGGGCGAGAGGTCCGACAAGCTTCCGTTTCGCCTGGATCAGGGTGCGCGCGGGCTGTATGAAAGGCGGATCCCCGGCACGAACATCGATCGCGATCGTCTGCCAGTCACGTCGGGCGGCGATCTGCTCCGTTTTCGGCCAGGAGCACCGTCTTCCCCAACCCCGCAGTCCGTAGAGGATCAGGCTGTTCGCGTTCCGTCCTGAAAGGAGTCGGGCGACGCCCAGCTGCAACGCCGCCACCTCGTCGTCGCGGCCGGCCAGCGCCGGCGGCGAACCGGCACCCCTCGGGGGAGAGGGATTCGCTCGCGTCCCGCGGGCCAGCGATTCTCGCTCTCCACTTTCCGACGATTCCGTCAGATTGATACCGACGGATGCTCCTCTCGACTTCTCCGGACGGCAACCGGGATCAGACCCCAACGTTGAGGGCGATCACCATCCCGGCTGTGGGCGTCCCGGTCACAGTCGCAAGTTGTGTGGACACGCCGTCGCTGAAGACGTTGTCGGTTTCGAGCGACAACTGGCTCAGGTTCGTGACGCTCGCACCGTAGCCGTCGGACGCGTAGGCGAGCTCGCACGCGTCCTTTGGAAGTGCGATCTGCGAGGTGTGAAGCTTGCTCCCCGCCGCGGTCGCCGCGGACACGCTCGGATACACCTCGAAGTGGATGTGGGGCCACCGGCCGGGGTAACAACCGGGGAAGATCGAGGTGAACGTGAGCTTCCCGTCGGCGTCCGCCTCCTGAACGCCGCGCAACCAGTTCTGATCGGTCACGCCTTGCGAGTAGAGCGAGTAGTTGCCGTCACGATCGCAATGCCACAGGTACACGGCCGCACCGGCCGCCGGCGTGCCGCCCTTCGCGATGTCGAGCAACCTCAGATCGATGGTGACCGGAACCCCGGTCACGCTGCCCGACAGCGAACCGAAGCTCGACGTGATGTCCCGCCGCACGACCCCGCTTTGCGCGAGCACGTTCGGCCCGTTCGAGCCGTCCCCCGGATAGGGACCGCCGGTCTCTTCGGCGATCTCGCCGACATTCGTGCCCGTCGCCCCTGTGGTGGTCGCGTCGGTCGTCGTACCCGACGTCGTGGCGTCGTTCGATCCGCACGCTGCCAACGCCAGCGACGCGGCGCCGCCCACGGCCCACAACAGCGCCTTCCGTCGATTCATGATCGCGAGATCGAACGCAAGACCGCGGTCATGGTCGTGCAATTCCTCCGGCTGCTCGACTGTCGTCGTCACGTCGGGGTGGTCGCGGCTCATCGCCTGGATCCTCCGTGGTCGTGTCCTCGTGCGGCCGAACGCTAGAGGGACTTCCATGCTGCGTCCTGAGATCACGCTGGACATTTCCTGTGGGTGTGGCCGGCCGTTTGCGGGGTGCAGAGGTGAACGTCTGTTCACCTCTGGGTGCCAGGCACCGGACGGTGATGGGTCGGCAGGCCTGGAGGAGTCGTTGTCTCCCCGAATCCGGAGGCGACTCGGCCAAGCACGGGCCCGGGATCATCGTCGCTTGCCCACATGGGGATGCAGGCCAGCGCCTGACAGGCACCCAGTAAGTGAACGCGAGCACCGCGTCGGAGCATCCCCCCGTCTCGACGACGCGTCCTTCGAACGACCGCCGAGGCGTTCGATCGGCCGCCAACTTGATCCCCCGACTGATCCGTTCCGGCCGGTGCTTCGAAGTACTGGTCAAACGGTGACATGAGGAGAACGATGAACATGGTTCGGAAGCGCACAGTTTTGGTGGGCGCAGCCCTCGCGATCGGCGGCGGTGCGTTCGTGGGGTGTGGCGGCACCAGCTCGTCCCCGGCGGAGAGTTCCTCGGCCCCCGCCGAGGGCGTCAGCTTCGTCACCCCGGCGAGTGGCAGCACCGTCGACTCGTCGTTCAGCGCCAAGGTCGCGCTCAACGGCTTCATGATCAACGGCGACAAGGTCGGTATGGCCCCGTCGGACGGCGAAGGGCACCTGCACTTCTCTCTCGACGACGGCAAGTACGACCATCCGGAGTTCTCGGGCGCCAACGGCGACCTGGCCGTCAAGCTCGGCGTCGATGGCAAGTACTCCCCCAGCGTGACCCCGTCGATCGCCTACATGAACATCCCGGCGGGCCCGCACACGCTGAAGGTGTTTCTCGCCAACAACGACCACTCCGACGCAGGGCCGACGGCCACCGTCGACTTCACCGTCAAGGCATCCCCGTCGGCGTCGGTCGTCAGCCCCAAGGATGGCTCCACGGTTGGCCGCACCTTCACGGCCAAGGTCGACGTCAAGCAGTTCATGCTCAACGCGGCCGCCGTCGGCATGGCGCCGGCCGCAGGCGAAGGGCACCTGCACTTCTCGCTGGACGGCGGCAAGTACGACCTCCCAAAGTATTCGGGCGCCAACGGCGAGCTCGCCAAGAAGCTCGGCGTCGACGGCAAATACTCGCCGAGCGTCACCCCGTCGGTCACGTACACGGGGATTCCAGCCGGCGCGCACACGCTGACCGTGTTCCTCGCGAACAACGACCATTCGGACACCGGCGTCAAGACCACGGTGAAGTTCACCGTCAAGTGATGCGCGCGCTCGCCATCGGGCTGGCCTGCGCGGCCGGACTTGCCGCCGGTTGCGGTGGGGGCAACTCGCCCCCCACCACCACCGGCGGCGCTCAGCCTTCGCACGCGCGGCCCGTCGACACCACAGTCGTCATGGGCGACTTCTCGTACACACCGAAGGTTCTCACCGTCTCGGCGGGAACAACGATCACCTTCCGCAACGACGGCAAGATCGAACACACGGTCGCCGACGTCGATACGGCCGGCGAAATCCGGTCGGCGGTGATCAAGCCGAGGCCGCTCGCGACCGGCCAAACCCAGACGGTCACCATCGACGCACGCGGAACATACGACTACATCTGCACGTTCCATCCCACCTTGATGCGCGGCACGATCGTCGTCAAGTAGAGGCGACAAGGCCTGGGTCGGTTCGTCCCCTCCGCCCAGCCTCTCCGTGCCGGTGCGGGGCCGCACGGAGACGCTCACCTCTCATGGTCAGCGGTCACCCGCCAAACACTGCGAAGGTGCGCCAGCGTGCCATCTGCCGCGTTGCAGAGGTGACCTGCGTTCACCTCTCGGTGCCAGGCACCAGTAGGTGAAGGCCGACTCACTCCCGTCGCGCTTCACCTGTCAGGAATGCCCGTCGCGTTGGTGGGCGCCGCCACCGGTTGGCGAAGCAGGCCCGCATCACCAGCGAGCAGGTGCACGAACGTGCACCCGGTCGGCAGGCAAAGTGAAGCCAACCCAGACCTGATCGACGCGTTCTCCGGCGTCTGCGAGCGACTCCTTGTCCGTGCTCCAAATGAGTACTTGCCGCGGCTTCCCATGGCGCCGGACTGATCTTCCCCAAATGATGCGCCGCGCGTCGCCCGTCGACCGAACGGGCCGCGACTGAAGAAGCCTCGCCCGATGCCGGTGCGCGCACCGGGCCGGCACATCGCAGCAGGCATCGGTAAACCGGACGGACCGCGATCTGCGAGACGCGGAGCCGCGCGGACGTCGGCCGCCTGTGACAGCCGAGCGCCACTCGCATGTTGGGCGCCAACGTTGCGCGCGGTCGCCGCGTGCTGTGGGTCTACGGTCGATGTGCAACCGAAAGGAGGTCGTCATGTTGAACGAACCGATCACGATGGATCTCGTGGGGTATCAGGTCAGATCGGCGAAGTCACAGCCGATTGGCGAGATCGAAGGTATCCGCGAAGGAGGCTTCCGCCTCCACCGCCTCGCCGGCCACCCCGCCGACCACGGGTTCCTGCCGGCAGAGGCCGTCGACCGGATCGACCGGGCGACGAACACCATCCACCTGATCAACGGGATCACGGTGGACACGGTGGTCGACGCGCCGCCGCCTCCGGGCGAAGACCCCGAGGGTTGGAAGAAGAGCGCCGACTGGTGGGCGAACCTGCTCGGCCACTACGGCCTGTTCGAGTCCACGGGTCGCGGCAACGAGCCGGTCCTTCACCCCGACCAGCGCTGAGAAAGGACGGACGCGATGTCCACGACGATCCAAGCGCTGCAAGACGAACAACGCCGGTTCTCGCCGTCACCGCAGTTCGCGGCAGCCGGGCAGGTCCACGATCCGCACACCACGCCGGCGCCGGCGTCCGTGTCGCTCGCACGAGTCGCCTTCCTGCGCAGCCTGCACCCGCGGGACCTTGCGCGCCTCGAGCAGCTCGTGCCGCAGATCGCGGTGCTTCCGAACCAGCCACTCCCCGCCGTCCTCGCCAAGCGCGATCAGCTGCTCATCGTTCGCGAGGGCCGGCTGGCGCTCCTGGCGACGACGCCGGGCGGGCACCGGTTCATGGCCGCACTGCTCGAGCGCGGCTCACTTTTCTCAACCCTCGGGGGGGTGCGGCCCCCCGAGGTGCTCCCGCTCGAAGACGCGGTGGTGTCCGCGATCCCGGAATCGGCGCTGCGATCGCTCGCAATTCGCTATCCCCAGCTCGGCGTCGACCTGGCCCAGGCGTTGACAGATCGCATCGCGACGCTCCGCGAGGCCGGCGCGATCGTCAGCCAGATGCATGTGGACGACCGACTTTGGGCGCGCGTCGTCGACCTCGCCGGACGCATCGGCGTGGTCACCAGGGCCGGGGTCGAGTTGAGAGTCGGCCTGACCCACGCACAGTGGGCGCTGCTGGTCGGCGCCTCGCGAGAGTCCGTCACGCTCGCGTTCGGACGCTTCAGGCACCGCGGGATGATGACGGCCGAACACCGCATGATCACCATCCCACACGCGGTGTTCGACGAGTGCGCGCCCGACGGCTGAGCGCGTGCGCACCTGCGCGATCCGTGCCGAGTGCCGCCGCTGCACACGGAGACGTGAGCAAGCGCCGCCGCCCCAACCGCCCAACGGCATCGCCCCACACAGTGTACTAGTCAACTAAGACACTGTGGTATGGTGTACCCATGTTCATCTTCCGACTGGATCCGCGAACAGGGGTGCCGGCGTACCGGCAGCTCGTCGACCAGGTGCGTTCGGCCGTGAGCCTCGGATACCTCAGAGACGGCGATCAACTCCCGCCGGTGCGAGACGTGTCCGCCTCCTTGGCGATCAACCCCAACACCGTCAACAAGGCGTATCGCGAACTGGAGCGGGCGGGTTTGGCGACACCGAAGCAGGGCCTCGGCACGTTCATCAGTGGAGCGGGCGTCGGCCACGACCCCAAGGAGTACCTGCGACTGCGGGCTTCCCTGCTGCGCTGGCTGATTGCCGCCCGCACCGCCGGCCTGTCCGACGATCAGGTGAACGCGCTCTTCGCCTCGACCAAGACCGGATTTCTCGAGGAGCGGGGGGTGGCATGAACGCCCTCGCCGTCGACGGGCTTGGCAAGCGCTACCGCCGGGGATGGGGCTTACGCGACTGCTCGCTTGATCTCGAGGCGGGATGCGTCGCCGCGCTCATCGGTCACAACGGCGCCGGAAAGACGACCCTGTTGCAACTGGTCGTCGGGCTGCTCGCGCCCACCGAGGGAAGCGTCCGCGTCTTCGGCGAGCCGGTGAGCGACGATCGCGCAGCGATCACGGCCGTCGTCGGCTTCGTCGCCCAGGACCACCCGCTGTACGGGAGCTTCCGGGTTGGTGAGCTGTTGCAGATGGGGCGGTCGCTGAACCCGAGCTGGGATCAGCACCTGGCAGAGACGCGGCTCGCCGCGATCGGCATACCGCTCAACCAGCGCGCCGGGCAGCTGTCGGGAGGACAGCGGGCCCAGGTGTGCCTCACCCTCGCGCTCGCGAAACGACCCCGCCTGCTGGTGCTCGACGAGCCGGTTGCGGGGCTGGATCCGGTGGCGCGGCATGCGTTCATGAGCACCCTGATGGACGCGGTGGCCACGGACGAGCTCACGGTGATCCTCTCGTCGCACGTGATCTCGGAGCTGGAGCGTGTGTGCGACCACGTCGTCCTCCTGGGAGCGGGGCGCGTCGAGCTGGCCGGCGACCTGGACGACGTACTCGAAACCCACAAGCTCCTTGTGGGCCCCAGGATCTCGGCGCGCGAGTCCGGCGACGTGCCCGGAGTGATCCGCTCCACACATGGCGCCCGCCAGTCGCACCTGCTGGTACGCGACCCCGGCGACGCGGTGCGTCACCCACGCTGGGAGGAACATCCGGTGAACCTCGAGGAGATCATCCTCGCCTACCTCACCCGCTCGTCCGAACCCGGGGAGGATCCGCTGTGATCTGGTTGACGTGGCGTCAGCACCGGGCCCAGCTTGCGGCCATGTTCCTCATGCTGGGGGTTGTCACCCTCCTTGTGCTGCCCAGTGGCCTGGCGATGCGCGACGCGATCGCCGCCGGCAACTTCACTCCCTGCGTCGGCAACGGGTCCGCTCCCGGATGCGGCGATCTGGTCGGCGGCTTCGTCACGAGGTTCGAGAACACGCAGAACCTCATCGCGTTCCTCAACCTCCTGCCGGCCCTCGTCGGTGCGTTCTTCGGCGCGCCGCTGCTGGCGCGGGAGTTCGACCAGGGCACGTGGCGCCTGGCGTGGACGCAGAGCGTCAGCCGCAGTCGCTGGCTGGCCATCAAGCTCGCACTCGTCGGCGCGGGCGTCGCCGCCGGGGCCGGCGTCTTCACCCTGATCCTCACGTGGTGGCGCAGGCCCCTCGACCGGCTTGGTTCGCGCTTCGAACCCAGCGCGTTCAACTTCGAGGGCGTCTCGCCGCTGACGGTGTGGCTCTTCTCGTTCGCCGTCGGCGTCCTGGCGGGCATTGCGGTGCGCCGCACGGTGCCGGCGATGGCGCTTGCCGTGGCAGCCTTCCTAGCCGTGCGCCTGCCCGTCGAGTTCATGCTGCGCCCGCACTACTCGTCACCAGTCCGGCACGGCTTCTCCGGCAGTGAGCTGCCAACGAACATCGCCGCGCACGACTGGGTCCTGAGCGCGACCAGCACCACCCAGATCTACCACCCAGCAGATCGTTTCTGGCGGTTCCAGTTGATCGAGGCCGGCCTCTACCTCGCCCTCTCCGTCGTGCTCGTCGCCATCGCAGTCCGCCTCGTCAGACGGCGCGCGTGGTAGCCGCCCGCGGATGAGGGCGACTCCCTGAATCGCGCCGACCGCCCGCCCGCCCGAAGCGACGCGGTCGGACGCGACGTGCCACACGCCGTGCCGGGCACAACCGCACGCGGGATGATGCGGCTACCGTGAGGCCGGTGGCCAGCGCTCCTCAGGACGGCAGGCCGGGATCTCGGCACCCAGCAGCCTGCCGCGGCTCGGGTCCAGAGCCTCCAGTTGCCGGGCGACCGGCGCGCGCCAGGCCTCGTAGGCGGCACAGGCCCCATCGGGCTGGTCGGGGTACGTCGCGATCGCCTGAGCCAACGCATGAGCGTCGGCCATGCCGATGCCCGCCGGCGCACCGGTCTCTGGCCCGAAGAAGTGCGCGGCGTCGCCGATGAGCACCACGCCCGGTGCCCACCATCTCGGGCAGCTCAGAAGCTGCGGCTCGTCGTAGTACACCTGGTCCATCGAGGTGAGTCCCCGCACCGCGTCGGCGGCCTGCGGCAGCAGGCGCTCCCAGGATTCCACCAGCGCACCCAAGCCCGGAGCAAGGGCGGCGTCACGACCGACACGATCGGTCATGCGCCACCCGAACGACCCCTCCGGCCAGCTCAGCATCCCGATGTGGGAACCGTTGGACAGGTACGCCATCGCGAAGGAATCCGCCACCGGCACGGGACTCATCCACTCGATCTTGCCCTCAGCCAGCGAGGTGAACTCAGCCTCGAGGCCGGCCATCTGGCGCACCCGTGAGCGGCCGCCATCACAGGCCACCACAAGATCCGCGTCGATCGACTCGGTCCCATCGGGTCCGTCGACCCGCACCCCGACCACCCGCCCGGATTCGTCGCGGACGAGCTCGCTGACGGTCTGGTGGTTCCGTACGTCGCTGAGCTCCGCGAGGCGGTGCAGCAGCCATCCGACCTCGACGGCGACCGCTGCCGCGCCGCCATCCGACGTGGCCCCGATGTCGCGACCCCGTGCGCGCATGGGTTGCAGCAGCTCCAGCTCGTTCATCGCGTCGAAGCCGTGGTGGCCGAGCATGAAGCCGCGCACCATGTATTCGCCGGGAGGCCTTCGCTCGATCACGACCGGTTCGACGCCCCGCCGGCGCAGCAGGCCGGCCAACGTGAGACCCACCAACCCGCCGCCGGCGATGACCACGCGCATGTCTCGACCCTACAGGCGATCGAGCGACGGCACGCCGCGGAGGGCCGGCCGGACCATACCTAGTGCTCGGGCTTGCGCGCCACCGCGTAGAGCTTGCAGTAGTCGTAGGTGAAGCCGTCGGGGCCGGCGGCCTCGTGCAGCGCACGGTCGATGCGTTGATCCAGCTCGCTGAAGCCGCCGGGCGGGTTGCCCAGCAGGTGTGCGGCGACGGAGCGGGTGCGGGCCATGAAGGCATCCGGGTCGGTGTGGCGGCGGCGGCGTTCCATCCAGACGTCGAGCGGTTCGAGGCCGGCCGCACGCAGGTCTGCGGCGATCTCGTCGACGTCACGCTGGTTCTGCGCGAACCAGCCGGTCCAGTCGGCCGGCGCACCCACGCGCTCCAGCAGCTCGCGCCAGGCGTCCTCACCACCCCGGCCGGCCGTCAGGATCGCCATCACGCCCCCCGGGCGAAGCGCGCGGGCCATCCGGGCGATGGCCGCAGGCTTGTCGGCGAACCAGTGCAGGGCCATCGCGCAGATCACCGCGTCGAAGGCGCCATCGGCGACGCCCATCGCCATCACGTCCTCGTGGCGCAACTCGACCCGCACCGCGGGGAACTCGCCCCCAAGCTTGGCGGCGAACCGCTCCAGCATCCCCTCCGACGCGTCGACCCCGACGATCGTCTCGACACCGAACCGCTGCACCATCGCGGCCGACGTCCAGCCTGTACCACAGCCCACGTCCAGGACCGTGCCGTAGTCACCATCGGGCAGCGACATGATCAGCCGGTCGGAGCCCGCGATGTTGTGGCGCACCGCCTCGTCGTAGCTGTCGGCGCCCTTGGTGAACCCCTCGGGCGCGCTGGCGTTCTCGGTGGTCAATGCCGTTCCTGTCCGTCGTTGCCGTGAGCGTCGACAGTCTGCACGACCGACGAACCCCAGGCGGTGGAACTTCCACCGCCGCCTTGGCGAGGGCTCGGCGTGGATGCCGACACCGGGGTCCGACGCGCGGGACGGGAGCCCCGGATCGGGACCCGAACGACCCGCGCGCTGCGAGGCCCATCCCCGAGTGTCACGACGGTGACACGGGCAGGGTCGCGGGCGTGGCGGACAGCGGCGCACGACGCTGGAACGATTGCTCCATCGAGTTGATGCAGTCAAAACCTCACTCCAAGGAGCCCCGCAATGAACAGCCGGAACACCACACACCGCACCGCCTCCTCCACCATGAGCGGGCGCACCGGCGGTCACCGCTCCGTCCGTCGCACCCTGACCCTCGTCGGCACGCTCGCCGCGATCGGCGCCGTTCCCGCCGCCGCCTCCGCATCGACCACATGGTTCGGCTCGAGCCTCAACCACTCCCCTGCGAACGCCGGCAACACGTGCGACGACAACGGCGTGGCCGCTACCGTGTGCACGCACGTCGGTTCCTACTTTCCCGGCACCTCCGGGCGGGCGCGTGCGCCGCGCAACGGCACCATCACCGCCGTCAAGTTCATGGCGCAGGGCCCGATGACCGCCACCATCAAGGTCGTCTCGATCCGTAACTTCGCCGCCGACCAAAAGTCCGGCCAGGCGAAGACGATC
>WBZQ01001834.1_pt1 | contig 14221 bp, 10 predicted proteins | sample 5204251 | NCBI WGS metagenome assembly WBZQ01 (sample SAMN12412402, study PRJNA552823) | activated sludge metagenome | isolation source: activated sludge from nitrification reactor of wastewater treatment plant... | place: USA: Virginia | collected 2017-09 | reverse complement strand
CACGTTGGGCTTTCACCACGATGTTGAGGTAGCCCGCGTGATGCTTGCCGCGTTGCGGCGACTCGACTTCCTGCCTGGGTTCACCTTGCAGGTCAATAACCGCAAACTGATCCAAGGGTTCTATCGCGGCATCGGTGCAACCGATGTCGAGGCAGTGATGCGCGTTGTCGACAAACTCGACAAGGTGCCTGGTGAAGTCGTGCACGGGCTGTTGGTTAAGGACGCTGGACTCAACGAAACACAGGCCGAGCAGTGTTTGGCGCTCGCCAGCATCTGCACCCCAGACCTGGATTTCATCGCACAGGTTCGGGCCTTGGGTGTCAGCGATCCATTGCTCGATGAGGGACTGAGTGAACTCAGCGACGTCATCGCCGGATGCCAGTCGTTGGTCAATGATCGCGTCCGCATCAATGCCGACCTACGGATCGCCCGCGGACTCGACTACTACACGGGCACCGTGTTCGAAACCAGACTCGATGGGTTTGAGTCGCTGGGCTCGATCTGTTCGGGAGGCCGCTACGACGCTTTGGCCACCGACGGGCGCACGACCTATCCCGGTGTTGGTATCTCCCTAGGAGTGAGTCGGGTCTTGGCGCCGTTGTTTGCCCGCGCTGGTTTGGTGGCAGAGCGAAGCGTGCCCTCGGTGGTCTTGGTTGCGGTGCCTGATGAGGAGTCCCGCACCCAGTGCGAAGGCCTCGCCGATCAACTGCGAGCCTCTGGCACCCCGGTAGAGGTGTCGCCGAGCGCCGACAAGTTCGGACGCCAAATTCGGTACGCCGAACGACGTGGCATCCCTTATGTTCTCTTTCCCGGCAGTGAGGGTCACCAGATCAAAGACATCCGAACTGGTGAGCAGGAACAGATTGATCCTGCGACCTGGACACCGCCCGCATCTGACTTGCAACCACGCATCATCAGCACTTCATCTGATTTGAACGGAGCACCATGATTCGCACTCACCAGGCTGGCGCCTTGCGCGCTGAACACGCTGGGCAGACCGTCACCCTCGCAGGCTGGGTAGGCCGGCGTCGCGACCACGGGGGAGTGGCCTTCTTGGATCTGCGCGAGGCCAGCGGAGTGGTGCAGGTCGTCGTACGCGATGAGGCAGTGGCCGCATCGCTGCGCAACGAGTTCTGCCTCAAGGTCACTGGCACCGTCAGTGTTCGCCCCGCGGGTCAGGCCAACGACAAGATCCCCACTGGTGCGATCGAGGTCATTGCTAGTGGTGTGGAGGTGCTCAACCCCTCAGCCGTGTTGCCGTTCCCCATTGATGAGCACATCGAGGTGGGCGAAGAGGCCAGGCTCAAGCACCGCTATCTAGACCTGCGCCGCCCGGGGCCGGCGGCGGCACTGCGGTTGCGCTCGAAGATCAACAAGGCGTGCCGCGACGTGCTCGACCGGTTCGACTTCGTCGAGATCGAGACCCCGACCCTGACGCGCAGCACTCCTGAAGGTGCTCGCGACTTCGTGGTGCCCGCGCGATTGGCGCCTGGCAGTTGGTACGCCTTGCCCCAAAGCCCGCAACTGTTCAAGCAGTTGTTGATGGTGGGCGGCATGGAGCGCTACTACCAAATCGCGCGTTGTTACCGCGATGAGGACTTCCGTGCTGACCGCCAACCGGAGTTCACCCAACTCGACATTGAGATGAGCTTCGTCGACCAAGACGATGTGATCGGGTTGACCGAACAGATCATCAAAGAGGTCTGGGGGCTGATCGGTCACCAGGTCAGCCTGCCGCTGCCGCGGATGACGTACGCCGAGGCAATGGCTCGCTTTGGTAGCGACAAGCCTGACCTGCGCATGGGCCAAGAACTCATCGACTGCACGTCGTACTTCAAAGACACCGAGTTCCGCGTCTTCCAAGCGCAGTACGTCGGCGCAGTGGTCATGCCTGGTGGTGGGAGCCAGCCGCGTCGCCAATTCGATGCCTGGCAAGAGTGGGCCAAGCAGCGAGGAGCACGCGGGCTTGCCTACGTGACGTTGGGCGAAGACGGCACGCTCGGTGGGCCGGTTGCCAAGAACCTCTCCGAAACCGAATTGGCTGGGCTGGCTGCTCACACGAGCGCCAACCCCGGAGACTGCATCTTCTTTGCGGCCGGGCCGGTGAAGTCCAGTCGTGCATTGCTAGGTGCGGCTCGCTTGGAGATCGGCCGACGCTGCGGGTTGCTCGATGAGAGTGCGTGGAGTTTGCTCTGGGTGGTTGACGCCCCATTGTTCGAGCCGGCAGACGATGCCACCGCCGCCGGTGATGTTGCAGTTGGTGAAGGCTCGTGGACAGCGGTGCACCACGCGTTCACATCCCCCCAAGACGACACATTCGACACCGACCCAGCCAACGCGTTGGCATGGGCGTATGACTTCGTGTGCAACGGCAACGAGGTTGGCGGAGGATCGATTCGTATCCACCGCGCTGACATCCAAAAGCGCGTGTTCGCGATGATGGGCATCGACGAGGCCACGGCTCAGGAGAAGTTCGGCTTCCTGCTTGACGCCTTCGCTTTCGGTGCTCCGCCGCACGGTGGCATCGCATTGGGCATGGACCGCCTGGTTGCCTTGCTGGCCGGAGTCGAGTCGATCCGCGAGGTGATTGCCTTCCCCAAGACCGGAAACGGGTTTGACCCCCTCACCGCAGCACCTGCGCCAATTACGGCACAACAACGAAAAGAAGCCGGTGTAGATGCACCTTTGGTCAAGGAACCGTCGTCGGAGGGGCCCGTCGCCTCATAACCTTGCTTGGGTGAGCCGATGCCGGATCGTTACCAGTCGTTGGGTAGGCCACGGGGTGTGATTCCCATAGGCTCACAGAAGTTGCGCATCGGGAGACCCTCGGTTCGCATGCTTTGAAGCCCGAACTTCGACTAGGAGGTCACGCGCCTTGAGCCAGTCTGGACCTGAGACGACCGCAGCGATCGAATCAAGCGCTGACGAAGTTGTTCCTGAAGCAATCAGAGGACGCTCGCCGCGTGAGTTGGCGCTGATTCGCTTCCGGCGCGACAAGGGCTCGATGATCTCCCTCGGCGTGGTGTTGCTGTTCTTGTTCGTTGCCGTGATTTCCCCGGTGCTGACCAAGCTCAAGGTGTTCAAGCCCTACACCACTAACTTCCCACTGCTCGACATCGAAAATGGCGCAATCCCCAAAGGCAACTGGGGAGGCATCTCGTGGGCACACCCGTTGGGCCTTACCCCCGGCACTGGCACCGATGTGTTGTCGCGTCTGATGCTCGGCATGACGTACTCCATCACCATTGCGCTTCTCTCGGCGGTCCTCACCGTGGCACTCGGCACGGCTCTGGGCATCATTGCGGGCACCTCCGGCGGCTGGATCGATGCGATCATCGGTCGCATCATCGACATGACGCTTTCTTTCCCGCAGACCCTGATGCTGCTGAGCCTTTCCTCCACCCTCACCGTCACCCTTGAGCAGATGGGTGTGCCGAAGGGGAACTTCGCCCGAGGCACTTATCTGATCTTGGTGCTCGCCGTCTTCGGCTGGCCTTCGTTTGCGCGCATCGTGCGTGGCCAGGTCTTGTCTTTGCGTGAGCGTGAGTTCGTCGAGGCAGCGCACGTGTTCGGCGCCTCGCGTTGGCGGATCTATTTCAAGGAAATGCTGCCCAACTTGTGGGCACCGATCCTGGTCTACTTCACGTTGACCATGCCTGCCTATGTGTCAGCCGAGGCAGCCTTGAGCTTCTTGGGTGTCGGTGTGAAGACACCCACCCCCACGCTGGGCAACACACTGTCCGACTCGGTGAACTACTACGGCAGCGACTTGGTCTACTTCTTTGTGCCAGCCGTGGTCCTGGCTGCCGTCGTGGTGAGTTTTAACCTGCTCGGCGACGGCTTGCGCGATGCACTTGACCCCAAGGCTGATCGGTAGCGATCGGCCCCACAAATTTCGGTAGCAACAAGTTGCCGAGACAGTCGTCCCACAAGGGTCGACATAGACAAGGAGAACAGATGACCAAGTATCGCAAGACACTTGCGGTAGTGGCAGCAGCTGCCATGGGCGTCACCGGTCTCGCCGCCTGTGGTGGCGGCGGGGGCGGCTCGGCCGACGGGGCCAAGACGCTGCACTACCTGACCTTCCGGCCGACTGAGCACTGGGACCCCCAGCGCATGTACATCGGTCGCGACCTGGCGGACTCCTCGCGGTTGTTCTACCGCTCGTTGGTGTCCTTCCCTGTGTCCGAAGACCCGACCACCTCGGTTACCCCGGTTCCCGACTTGGCGACCGACACCGGCAAAGCGTCCAACAAGGGTAAGACCTGGAAGTTCACGCTGAAGGATGGCGTGAAGTGGGAAGACGGCAAGCCGGTCACCTGTGAAGACGTGAAGTACGGCATTTCGCGTACCTTCGACCTCCAGACCGGCGGCAGCGGCGCGCTGACTGGTGGCCCCAACTACATCCTGGGCTACATCGACGCTCCTGACTTCAAGGGCCCCTACAAGGCCGACGCTAAGGGTCAGGCTCAGTTCGACAAGGCCGTCGTCTGCGATGGCGCCACCATCACCTTCAACTTCAAGAAGGGCTGGAACGACCTGCCACTGGCGATTGCATCGCTGCGCTCCTTTGACCCTTACCGCAAGGACAAGGACCAAGGCGACAAGTCGAACTACCAGATCTTCTCCAACGGCCCCTACAAGCTCGATGGAGCATGGGTCAAGGAAAAGGGCGGCACCTTCGTCAAGAACACTGAGTGGGATGCATCCACCGACACGGTGCGCAAGCAGCTCGTCGACAAGATCGTCTTCACCGAAGGCATCACCAACGAGCTTGTTGCTCAGCGTCTGATCGCATCCAACGGCGACGACGCCTACGCAGTGACCGACCGGTCTATCCCGCCGTCGATCTATGCTCAGGTCACTGGTGACGCTGCCAAGCGCGCGACGCTGGTTGACTCGCCGTTCACCGGCTACTTGTTGCCGAACTTCAAGCGGATGACCAACCCGCAGGTCCGCAAGGCCCTGATGTTGTCGACCGACCGCGACGGTTGGGCAGCTGCTCTTGGTGGCGAGAAGTCCGCCAAGCCTTCTTCGTCGATCGTGAACCCAGCTGTTGCTGGTTACGCCCCCAACCCGGCCTTCGCCGACATGGGCAACTACGACATGGCTAAGAAGACCCTCAAGGCAGCCGGCAAGATGGGCTACCCGATCATCTTCACCTTCTCCGGTGGATCCCCGACCTCGCAGAAGGCAGCCGCTGCCTTGAAGCAGGGCTGGGAAAAGGGTGGGTTCAAGGTTTCGCTCAACGAGTTGACCGACACCTACTACACCGAGGTGCAGAAGCCGAACCTGAAGACCGACGTGGTCTGGGGCGGCTGGGGTGCTGACTGGCCCTCGATCAGCACGGTTATCCCGCCGCTGTTCGACTCGCGCCTGAACATCTCCAAGACCTCCAACGGTCAGGACTACGGCAACTTCGTTGACCCCAAGGCCAACAAGATGTTCGACGCAGCCAACGCAGCGCCTCTTGAGGAGCAGCCGGCAATGTGGGCAGCCGTGGACAAGTACCTCGGTGAGCAGACCGCTTACATCCCGCTGGATGTCACGCAGTTCTACATGATGCACGGGTCCAAGGTGACCAACTACATGCAGACTGCTGCTAGCAACATGTACCCCGACCTGGGCGCCATCGGCGTCGAGTGATCGAGGTTTAGCTCCACCAAAGGTGGGGTGGGTGACCGCAGGGTCACCCACCCCACTGCTACAAAACTCTTCGCCCCCGCCCGCCCGCCTAAGGAGTGGCCTTGTTTGCCTACGCCGTACGCCGGATCTTGATCGGCCTCGCCATGCTGGTCGTGATGACGCTGATCACCTTCTTGCTGTTCATGAACAACACGACCGCCTCCGTGCTAGCTAGCTGTGGCAAGAACTGTCAGCCTGAGCAGAAGGCGATCATCGCCAAGACGTTGGGCTACGACGACCCGGTCTATGTCCAATGGGGCAAGTTCCTCAAGGGCGTTGTGGCGGGCCGCAACTTCCCCGATGACCCGGCGCTGGTGGCTGACCACCCCGAGCTGGTGGCACATTGCCCCGCTCCGTGCCTGGGCTACAGCTTCAAGAACTCAAACTTCGTGTGGGACGTCATGAAAGACGCCATGTGGGTGTCGATCAGCATCGCGGTTGTGGCTTTTGCGATCTGGATCATCATCGGCGTGCTATTGGGCATCATCGCCGCCTTGAAACGCGGCACCTGGATCGACAAAGTGATTGTGGGCGTCACTTTGGTGATCTTCGCGTTCCCAACGTTCTTCATTGGCCAATTGCTCTACGTGTTCTTGGCGATCAAGACTGGCTGGTTTGCGATACCCAGTTACACACCAATAGCCGATGGTGGCGTCTTCACCTGGCTTGGCGGTGTGATCTTGCCGGCGATCACGCTCGCGGTCTTCTATATGGCTGGCTACGTCCGAATGACTCGTGCCTTCGTGCTGGAGACCTCGACTGAGGACTACATCCGCACAGCCCAAGCCAAGGGACTTTCGGCTCGCGCGGTCATCGGCAAGCACACCTTCCGGGCTGCTTTGACCCCGATCGTGACGATGGCAGGCATGGACCTGGCGCTCGTGCTCGGTGGCGCACCGATCACGGAGTCGGTCTTCAACTTCAACGGTCTTGGCAAATTGGCCGTGACCGCCACCCGCGAGTTTGATTTGCCGATCAACATCGGCATCGTGGTTTTCTTGAGCGCATTCGTGATCTTGGCGAACGTCGTCGTCGACATCGCGTACGCGTTCATTGACCCCCGAGTTTCGGTGAAGTGAGGCGTGAGCGTGACTAACTCAGATAGCCGTGTCGTCGGCGAACAACTCCTGCACGTCAACGACTTGGTCGTGCACTTCACCACCCACGACGGCATCGTTAAGGCCGTTGACGGACTGACCTACAACGTTGCCCGGGGACAAACCCTGGGAATCGTGGGCGAGTCTGGATCGGGTAAGTCGGTCTCGAGCCTGGCGATCTTGGGGTTGCACCGCAACACCAACGCCATGGTGTCGGGTTCGATCAACCTCGGCGGTGTCGAACTGCTGAGCCTCTCTGATGAAGATATGCGTCGCAAGCGTGGCAAAGACGTGGCGATGATCTTCCAAGATCCGCTCAGTTCCTTGCACCCCTACTACAGCGTGGGCGCGCAGATCGGTGAGGCCTTTCGCGTTCACAACGACGTGTCGAAGTCGGAGGCGCGCAAGCGAGCCATCGACATGCTCGGCCTCGTCGGCATTCCCCAACCAGACCGCCGGGTGGATGACTATCCTCACCAGTTCTCAGGTGGCATGCGTCAGCGCGCAATGATCGCGATGGCACTGGTCAATGACCCCGGTCTGGTGATCGCGGATGAGCCGACCACAGCTCTGGACGTGACCGTGCAGGCACAGATTCTGGACCTGCTGCAGAAACTTCAGCGCGAGTTCAACTCCGCGATCATCATCATCACTCACGACCTCGGTGTCGTTGCCGAGATGGCTGATGAAGTGCTGGTGATGTACGGCGGCAAGGCAGTTGAGAATGGTCCTACCAAGGAACTCTTGGTGCACCCTCAAATGCCTTACACCTGGGGTTTGCTCTCCAGCGTTCCTGATGTGACCGCTGATGTGAACAACAAACTCAAGCCGATTCCTGGCAACCCGCCTTCGCTGCTCAACCCGCCAGGTGGATGTTCGTTCCACCCTCGGTGCGAATTCCGCGATCGGGTGGGCGGCAACACTTGCGCCACGGTTATCCCGGTCTTGGAAAGCAAGACCGGCGACCCCAACCACACCTCGCGTTGTCACCTCAAGGGGCCTGAAGACATCTACCAGGCTGAGGTGCTCGCCGACGTTGCGCCCGCTACTGCGGGAGAGGAGCACTGATGTCAGAGCAGGTCCAGCCCAAGGTGCTCGAGGTTGAACACCTCACCATGCACTTCCCGGTCAAGTCGACCGGTTTGCTGCGTCGGGTCATTGGTCACGTGCAAGCAGTTGACGACGTGTCGTTCTCGGTCAAGCGTGGCGACGCGCTAGGTCTGGTCGGTGAGAGTGGTTGCGGCAAGTCGACCACTGGTCGCATGGTCTCGCGGTTGCTCAAGCCCACGTCGGGCGAAATCCGCTTTGAGGGCACCGATATCGCCAACTTTGGCCACAAGCAGTTGCAGCCCTTGCGTCGCGACATCCAGATGATCTTCCAGGACCCCTACGGCTCGCTGAACCCCCGCCAAACCGTGGGTGCGATCGTGGCGACCCCGATGGAAATCCACAAGACGATTCCCGAGAAGCAGATCAAGGCGCGGGTTCAAGAACTGTTGGAGTTTGTGGGTCTCAACCCCGAGCACTACAACCGTTACCCCCATGAGTTTTCCGGTGGTCAACGTCAGCGCATCGGCATCGCTCGCTCGTTGGCCCTGCAGCCCAAAGTGCTCGTTGCTGATGAGCCAGTCTCGGCACTGGATGTGTCGATCCAGGCTCAGGTCATCAACTTGCTTCAAGACGTGCAAAAGGAATTCGACATCGCGTTCCTCTTCATCGCTCACGACTTGGCCGTCGTACGCCACTTCTGCCCCGAAGTTGCCGTGATGTACCTAGGCAAGATCGTGGAGATGGGTGATCGCGATTCGCTGTACGGCGCGCCGCTGCACCCCTACACCCAGGCCTTGATCTCGGCGGCACCCGATGTGCGCCAGGCTGCAGTCGGTGGGCGTCGGGAGCGCATTCGCCTCGAAGGTGATGTGCCTAGCCCGATCAACCCGCCTAGTGGTTGCCGGTTCCGCACGCGTTGCTCGTTGGCCAAGGACATCTGCGCCAAGGTCGAGCCCCCGTTGTTGCAGGTGGGTCCCAAACACAAAGTGGCGTGCCACTTTGCTGGCGAACTCGGTAATGCACCGAGCAAGCCGATTACGACCGGACTGCTTGGTGTGGATGACTCGGGCAACGCTGTGGCCGGGGCCACGGCAACCCGCGACCTGGTGACTCCTGACTACAAGGACACCTGGGTCGACTTGAAGTCCATGCGGTGATGAGGGACCAACTACTCACGTTGAAAGACGGTCGCCAGTTGGCGATCACGGTGTCAGGCCCTGAATCTGGCGTGCCATTGATTTATCACCATGGCACGCCAGGATGTCGCTTGCAGTCGAGGGCGTTGCAGGCCATGACTGCCCAACACGGGCTGCGCTTGGTCACCTACGACCGCGCCGGTGCGGGCCAGTCCTCGCGCAACCCTGGCCGCACCGTTGCCGACGTTGCCAGCGATATGGCTGGCGTGCTGGACGCTCTCGATGCACCGCGATGTGTGGTGGCTGGCAAGTCGGGTGGTGGGCCACACGCGTTGGCGACCGCCGCTGGTTTGCCAGATCGTGTCGCCGCGGTGGCCTCGCTCGCAGGCGTTGCACCTTATGGCGAGGGATTCCTCGACGGCATGGGCCAAGACAACCACGACGAGTTCGGGCTAGCCCTTGAGGGCGAGGCTGCGCTGCGCCCCTACCTGGAGCACCACCGCGAGGTGCTCCTCACCGCTGATGCGGCCGGCATGGTCGAGCAATTGGCCAGTTTGCTTCCTGACGTTGACCGCCAACTGCTTACCGACGAGGCCGGCGCTGACCTGGTCAATAACATGCGTGGAGGAGTGCAGTCGGTTGACGGCTGGCTCGATGACGACTTGGCGTTCACCCGTGACTGGGGTTTCGACCTTGGGTCAATCACGGTGCCGACGTACGTCTGGCAAGGCAGTGCCGACTTGATGGTGCCTTTCCACCATGGCGAACTACTTGCCGCTTCGATCCCTGGGGCCACAGCACACCTCGTTGATGGCGAAGGCCACTTCTCGGTTGTCTTGGGTCGCCTGGACCAGATCGTGGGAGAACTCGCCGCACACTTGTAGGGTTTCGCCCGTGGACAGCCTCTTTGAGGTCGCGCAGGGCGGCACCGGCAGCCTGGCCGGCAACGCGCACAAGAGCGCACCGTTGGCGGTGCGAATGCGTCCGCAAACCCTTGATGATCTCGCCGGCCAGAAACATTTGCTTGCTCAAGGCTCACCGCTGCGGCGTCTTGTCGAGGGTGATCAGCCCATGTCGTTGCTGCTGTGGGGGCCACCTGGCACTGGCAAGACCACGATCGCCAGCATCGTCAGCGCTCAGACCGATCGGGTGTTCGTGGAAGTCTCGGCTGTTTCAGCCGGAGTCAAAGAGGTGCGCGAGGCGATTGATGCCGCCCGGCGCCGGCTGGCCAACTCAGGGCAAGAAACCGTGCTATTCGTCGATGAAGTGCACCGGTTCACCAAGGCTCAGCAAGACGCACTGTTGCCGGGCGTCGAAAACCGTTGGGTGACGTTGATTGCCGCAACCACGGAAAACCCGTTCTTTTCGGTGATCTCACCACTGCTGAGTCGTTCACTGTTGTTGACGTTGGAGTCACTGACGCATCAAGACGTCGCCGAGGTCATCGAGCGAGCCTTGGGCGCTCAGAGTGGGCTGGCCGGCAAGTTCGTGCTCGCCGAGGACACGTTGGAGCAACTGCTCCAGATGGCTGGTGGCGACGCACGCAGGGCCCTGACCTACCTCGAAGCAGCAGCAGGGGCCGTGGCATCAACCACATCCACGACGTCTGGGCCGATCACAATCGATCTGGAGAGTCTTGAACGTGCCGTGGATCGCGCTGCGGTTCGCTACGACCGTGACGGCGATCAGCACTATGACGTGGTGTCAGCCTTCATCAAGTCGATCCGTGGCTCCGATGCCGATGCCGCGCTTCACTATCTGGCTCGGATGATCGAAGCGGGCGAGGACCCACGATTCATCGCTCGTCGTCTGATGATTTTGGCCAGCGAAGACATTGGCCTGGCTGATCCAGGCGCATTGCAGACTGCCGTGGCAGCTGCGCAGGCGGTCGCCATGATCGGCATGCCAGAAGGTCGGCTCAACTTGGCTCAGGCCACCATTGCCCTGGCAGTGGCACCCAAGAGCAACGCAGTGATCAAGGCGATTGAAGCCGCGAGCGCCGACGTACGCCGAGGCAAGATCGGCTCGGTGCCACCTCACCTACGCGATGCGCACTATGCCGGCGCGAAGAAGGTCGGGCATGGCGCGAGTTACAAGTACTCCCACGACGAACCCTTTGGCATCGCCGAACAGCAGTATCTGCCTGATGAGCTGCTAGACGTTACCTACTACGAGCCCACTGCGTACGGCGAAGAAGCAAGCGTGAGCCAACGCTGGGAGCGGATTCGGCGACTACTCAGAGGCAGGTAGGGTCAGCCCTCATGGACGCGGTCACAAGTTTGGTGGTGTTGGCGCTCGCTCTTGCGGTCGTCGCACTGCTCTTGGGCGTCTTGATGGTGCTAGACCGTCGGGCCTTTGCCCGCGAGCGGCAGGCGCATCGGCGCGAATTGGCCGCCCAACACGAACGCGAAGTTGCCTTGGTGGCCCAACACCATGGCGAACAACTACGCCTTCAAGCAGAGTTGTCGCAGTTGGAGCAGAAACTTCAGGAGAGCGAGGCTGCTGAGCGAGTGATCCCGGCAGTGATCACCGCCATCGGCACTGAGGTTGAGGCTCCAGCCCCCGTGAGCGTCTCGAATCAGGTGGTCTTGTCGGCTGCCGTGGGTGAACCCATCGTGAAGTCGCTGGCCTTGGTGCACGGCGTGCGGCGCGCGTTGAGCCCCCAGGTTCGCAGCCGCATCGCCTTCGAGATCAAGCAGGGCACCAAGCAGGCGCGCAAAGATCGCCGTCGCGACATGCGTGCTGCCTGGCGAGCGATGCGACGAGAGCGACAATCCTCATGAAGATCTGGTGGTTTCTCACTGGTGCGGGCGCAGGCATCTACGCGGCGGTGAAGGCGCGTCGAGCCGCTGAGGTCTTCACCCCCGAGGGCATGCATGACCGAATGGCGGGTTTGCAACGCGGCTGGTCCGTATTCACTGATGAGGTGCGCACCGGGATGGGCGAAAAAGAAGATGAATTACGCCACCGGATGTTGTTGAGTTTGGATAGTCCCAAAGCGCTCCCTGCCGGGAGCGAGAACGAAAGGTTGGAGCACCACTGATGGACACCGCGGAGATCCGGCGCCGATTCTTAGCTCACTTTGAGCGCAACGGGCACACGGTGGTTGATTCAGCATCGTTGTTGCTCGATGACCCCAACTTGTTGTTCGTCAACGCTGGCATGGTGCCATTCAAACCCTTCTTCTTGGGGCAAGAGACACCGCCGTACGACCGCGCAACCAGCGTGCAAAAGTGCATCCGCACTCCCGACATCGAAGACGTTGGCAAGACATCGCGTCACGGCACGTTCTTTGAGATGTGCGGCAACTTCTCCTTTGGTGACTATTTCAAAGAAGGCGCCATCGAGCTTGCCTGGGATTTGGTGACCAAGCCTGTCTCAGATGGCGGCTGGGGATTCCCTGAAGACAAGCTTTACCCCTCCATTCTTGATGGCGACGACGAAGCGTTGCGCCTGTGGAAGAAGGTCACCGGGGTCCCCGATGAGCGGATCGCTCGCCTCGGGCCGAAAGAAAACTACTGGTCGATGGGTGTGCCAGGTCCGGGTGGCCCATGTTCAGAACTTCTCATTGACCGCGGACCTGCCTATGGCCCCGACGGCGACTTCTCAGCTGAGGATCGCTACTTGGAGTTTTGGAACCTGGTGTTCATGCAAGACGAACTCTCAGCGGTGCGCTCTAAAGAAGACTTCGACATCTCCGGCTCCTTGCCGAAGAAGAACATCGACACCGGCATGGGCCTGGAGCGGGTTGCGTTCCTCACCCAGGGCGTCGACAACATGTACGAAATCGACGTGATGTTCCCGGTCATCAAGAAGGCCGAAGAACTCACCGGCAAGAGGTACGGCGCCAACCCAGAAGACGACGTGCGCTTCCGTGTGGTGGCCGATCACGTGCGCTCCTCGATGATGCTGATCGGCGACGGGGTGACACCCGGCAACGAGGGTCGCGGTTACGTGCTGCGCCGCCTCCTGCGCCGCGCGGTGCGCTCGATGCGACTCTTGGGCACCGAAGATCGAGTGCTGCCGGAGTTGATGCCGGTCAGCCGCGACAAGATGGGTGAGACCTACACCGACCTGATCCGCGAGTGGTCGCGGATCGCGCAGGTGGCGTTCGCCGAAGAAGACGCGTTCCGGCAAACCTTGAAGACTGGCACGGCGATCTTTGAGTCCGCCGCGATTGAATCGAAGGCGGCTGGGCAACTCAGCGGCGACAAGGCGTTCGCGCTGCACGACACCTACGGGTTCCCGATCGACTTGACCCTCGAAATGGCTTCCGAGCACGGACTGAGCGTCGATGAGGCTGGGTTTAGGCGCCTGATGGATGAGCAGCGCCAGCGTGCTAAGGCCGATGCGAAGGCCAAGAAGGGCCAGCACGCAACAGGTGGCGCTTATCGAGCGATCGCCGACACGATGGGCACCGCCGTGCAGTTCACCGGCTACGACGACGTCATCTCCGAAAGCCTCGTGCGCGGTCTGGTCAACGCCAAGGGCGAATCGGTGCAAGCCGCGTCTGCTGGTGAGAGCGTGGAGTTGGTCTTTGATCGCACCCCGTTCTATGCCGAAGGCGGTGGCCAACTGGCCGACCAAGGCCGCATCGAACTCGCCAATGGCGCGGTCGTCGTTGTCGATGACGTGCAATCGCCGATCACCGGGCTCGTCGTACACAAAGCTCGCGTTGTTGAGGGCGAAGTCACGGTCGGTGCTGCGGCCCAGTTGCTCGTCGACGTGGAACGTCGACGCTCGATCAGCCGCTCACACACCGCCACGCACATGGTGCACAAAGCGTTCCGTGAAGCCTTGGGGGAGACCGCCACACAGGCTGGTTCGGAAAACAGCCCCGGGCGATTCCGGTTCGACTTCTCCGCCACTGGAGCAGTGCCCGCCTCGGCGATGGCCGATGTTGAGGCTCGAGTTAACGCCATCGTGCTGGCTGACCTCGCTGTGCATGCCGAAGTGATGAGTCAAAGCGACGCCGTCAAGAGCGGTGCCATGGCGCTGTTCGGTGAGAAGTACGGCGACCAAGTCCGCGTCGTCTCCGTGGGGGATTGGACCCGCGAGTTGTGCGGAGGCACCCACGCCGGACGCTCGGGGCAACTCGGCGTGGTGAAACTGCTGGGCGAGTCGTCCATTGGATCTGGTGTGCGCCGGGTTGAGGCGCTCGTGGGCGGGGATGCCTACCGGTTCTTGGCGCGCGAGCACCTGTTGGTCGCTCAGTTGACCGACATGTTGAAGGTGCGACCCGAGCAATTGCCC